>ERZ791645.1692-NODE-1692-length-13007-cov-4.700587_pt1 | contig 13007 bp, 9 predicted proteins | sample MGYA00509939_ERZ791645 | MGnify/ENA primary metagenome ERZ791645 (study PRJEB30046, sample SAMN00715249) | human gut metagenome | study: EMG produced TPA metagenomics assembly of the A metagenome-wide association study of gut microbiota in type 2... | reverse complement strand
CGTGCTGCCCAACAACAAGAACATCATCATGGCAGCGGAGCAGGCCCAGAAGCTGGCCGACTGCCGGGAGAACCCGCTGTTGCAGGAGCTGTATCGGGAAGAGGAGACCCGCGAAGCTGCCTGGGAAGCGGCCCGCAAGGCAGTGGAACAGGCAGGCGGCGATATCCGCGTCTGCGAAAAGCAGCTGGCTTCCTGCGCGGCAGAGCAGGGCCGGGCCGTGGCCGCAGCGCAGCAGAGCGCCGGGGTGGCCCAGACCTTCTTTGAAAAATACCCACTGCTGGAGCCGCTGGCGCAGGAGCGCAAAAAGGGCCTCATGACCGGGGACCGCACAGCCCGCACCGCTGCCCAGGCGGCCGAAAAAGCGCAGACCAAGCTGGACGACACCCTGCAAAGCTACCTCACCGCCACGCTGGAACCGGCCCAGAAGGCGTACAACGAGCGGTACGTCTGCGATTATCCGCTGGGCCTTGCGGGCATCGAGCAGTACCGCGCCCAGCACGAGAGCCTCGTCCGCATCGACCTGGAACGCTACGCCGCCCGCCTGGACCAGGCCCAGCGCGACTGCAAGGACCGCTTCCGGAAAGACATCCTCTTCCGGATGAAAGACGACATCTTCAACGCCCGCCGCCAGTTCCGGGAGCTGAACAAGGTGATGGAGCAGCTGACCTACGGCGAAGAGGTCTACCGCTTCGAGCTGGAACCCAGCCGCGACCCGCAGCTGGCCGCGTTCTATCAGGTCATCGTGGACAAGGGCAACCAGCAGATGACCGAGGGCGACTCGCTGGACAACCTTGCCGCCACCGCCGACCCCGCCTACGAGCGGCAGGTGGATGCGCTGATGGAAAAGATCATGGCCGATGTGGACGAGAACACCCGCGCCCGGCAGGAGGGCCGCAGCACCTCCGGTGCCACCCTGTCCGACTATGTGGATTACCGCACCTATCTGGACTACGACATCAAGGTCACGAACACGGTCTCCGGCCAGCAGGCGTATCTGTCCCGTGTCAGCCGCGATTCCTCCGGCGGCGAGAATCAGGCCCCGTTCTATGTGGCCATCTGCGCTTCGCTGCTGCAAATTTATCAGAAGAGCGAGAACAGCATCCGTCTGGTCCTGCTGGACGAGGCCTTCAGCAAGATGACCAGCGACCGCATCCGCCCCATGATGGAGCTGTTCCGCCGCCTGCAGCTGCAGGTGATCCTCATTTCCACCGTGGAAAAGAGCACCGCCATCCAGCCCTACTGCGATATCACTTATTCCATCGTGCGCCACGGCGACGCCAACGCCATTGCACCGTTTATCCGCCTTGCGGCGGAATGATGTGCGCATTGCATGCGCAATGATGTCTGCCTGCGGCAGATGATGTGCTGCGCAATGATGTTCCGGCTGCGCCGGAAATGATGTGCCCTGCGGGGCATAGGAAAGAAGTACCGATGCGGGAAGATAAACTGGCAGAACGCTCCATGGAGTTTGCGGTACAGATCATTGAATTGACAAAAGAACTGCGAACGAAAAAAGAATATATTATAGCAAACCAGGTCGGAAGATCGGGTACATCGATTGGTGCAAATATTCGGGAAGCACATTATGCATAAAGCCGGGATGATTTTGTTTCCAAACTAGAGATCGCACTGAAAGAAGCAAATGAAACAGATTATTGGCTGGAGCTGTTATTTCGTACCGGCTATCTGCCTGACCAACAGTTCCGGCAGCTGCGGGCACAGTGTGCGGAGCTGCGAGTGCTGCTGATTGCATCCTGCAGAACCGCCAAACAGAAGCCGCATAGCTGACCGTACTTTGAATGTGCGCCAGCACACATCATTTTGCGCGCAGCGCAAACATCATTGTGCAGCTGCATCATTTCTGCGCAGCAGAAACATCATGTAACAAAAAAGAAGCACGCTTTTGCGTGCTTCTTTTTTGTTATCTCAGCGGCAGCACATCTTCATCTTCATTGATCTCGTCCATCATCCCATCGGCAAAGTACCATGCTTTGCCGTACAGCGCCTCGCTGCCGTCGGCGCACAGGATATACGAGCCGTCCGGCAAAGCGAGAAAATGCCGCTTTTTGCTGTCGGCAAGGGCGATATCCTCCACCTTCTGTCCGTCCAGCACATGATCCCGGATGAACTGGTAGTGGGGCAGGATGCGGGTCTCGGTCAGGCCAAGGCCGTTCAGCCAGCGGCAGTAGCCGGGGTCGGCGGCTTCGCCCGGCTCCTCCGGGGCGGCATACACCAGCCGGGCGGCGTTCATGCTGCCGGCGCTCACGCCCAGCACGATGCCGTGGTAGTTGTGGAACAGCCCCGGCAGGCCCAGCTGAGCAAAAAAGTGGTTCTGGGTGGGCACGTGCCCGCCGCACAGCATCACAAAGCCGCTCTGGGGCAGAAGAGAACCGATCTCCTCGGCATTGCGGGCATCGCAGGGGATGAGCGCCGTCAGGGGCAGGTGGGCGTTCGCAAAACTCTGAGCAAACACCCGGCACATCTCGTCGTTCTGCTCGTAGGCATAGGGGTCTGCCGCAATGGCAAGGCCCAGCACCGCGTGGTCCGGCCAGACGGCCCGCAGGTTTGCCACAAGGTGGTTGCGGGTATCCAGCACCGGGATATCCGGCCCCGGCTCAAAGGGGCAGCCGCTGGGGCTGCTGGTCAAAAACAATGTCATAATGATTCCTCATAAAAAGTGAATAAAGGCTGTGTCCATTTTAACACGATTTTGCTGCCAGCGGCAGAGCCAGAATCACCAAAAAAATCCCCTGCTTTTTGCCGTTTCGCAGAAAGCAGGGGATCTTATCATGCCTTTCGGTAATGGAACACCTTGTCCTTGGTGAGGAGCATGGCTGCGCTCACGGCCAGAGCCGCCAGCTCAGCGGCGGTAATGGCCAGCCAGATGCCGTCGATGCCCAGCAGCAGCGGCAGCAGGAGAATGGCGATCACCTGAAATACCAGCGTGCGCAAAAAGGAGATCAACGCGCTGGTCACGCCGTCGCCCAGCGCCGTGAAGAAGGAGGACGCATACACGTTGAAGCCCATGATGAGGAAGCTCAGCGCATACAGCCGGAAGGCGCGGTTTGTCAGCGCCAGCAGCTGGGCATCGTAGCCCACAAAGATGCGCGCCACATAGGGAATGATGACCATGGACGCCGCCGTCATGCTCACAGCTACCACGGCGATGAGGCGCAGGCTCTTCTGATAAAGGTTATGCACCTCGGCGTGGTTGCGCGCGCCGTAATGGAAGCTGACGATGGGTGCGCTGCCCACGGCATAGCCCACGAACACCGCCACAAACAGGAAGGCAGCGTACATGATGACGCCGTAAGCCGCCACGCCGTTTTCTCCGGCAAGCCGCAGCAGCTGGAAGTTATACAGGATATTGACCAGCGACATGGAAAGGTTGGTCATCAGCTCAGAAGAACCGTTGATACAGGCATCCCACAGCACGCGGCCGTAAAACTGCGTTCTGCACAGGTGCAGGCGGCTGGTATTGTGGTGGTCGATAAAATAGAACACCGGCAGCACGCCGCCCACCAATTGGCTGATAAGGGTGGCAATGGCAGCGCCCTCCACGCCCCAGTGCAGCATACCCACCATCACCACGTCCAGCACCATGTTGGTGCAACCTGCACCTACGGTGAACCAGAAGCCCAGAAGCGGCTTTTCGGCGGTGACGAAAAAGCTTTGGAACATATTTTGCAGCGCAAAGGGCGGCAGCGCCAGCATCAGGATGCGCCCGTAGCGCACGGCGTAGTCCAGCAGCTCGCCCTTTGCGCCCAGCAGCTCGGCGACCGGGCGCAGGAGCAGGATGCCCAGCACGGCCAGCACACTGACCGAGATGAGCGCTGCCAGCAGAAACATGGTAAAATAGCGGTCGGCTTTTTTCTGGTCGCCCTCGCCCAGCGTGATGCCTACGATGGCGCTGCCGCCGGTGCCCAGCATAAAGCCGACAGTGCCCAGCAGCTGCGGCAGCGGCATGATGAGGTTGACCGCTGCAAAAGCCGTTTTGCCCACAAAGTTGGAAACGCACAGGCCGTCCACGATGCCGTAGATGGAGGTGAACAGCATGGTGCCGATGCAGGGCAGCACGAACCGCAGCAGGCGGGAATAGGTAAAGTGGTCGGACAATTGGATGGCTTTCTTTGGCATAACTCCTCCTTTTTTGAACTCTGCACATACAAAAAGGCCGGATAAGAACCACCGCTCCGGTGCGTTCCCACTTCTGCTGCGGCACTACGGTGCCCACAGCCTCCGGGAAGCGCGAACGATGACATCTTATCCGGCCTTTCAATTACGTTGAAACAACCCTCCGATGAGCGAAAAACAGTATAGCAAAGTTTATTTTTGATGTCAAGCCCTGCTTTGCATCATTCTGCCGCAAGGCGGACAAAGGGCGCGATGGCGTTGGCGTCGCCGTGGCGGACGATGGAGTAGGTGATATCGCAATAGGGCTGGATGGCAGTGCTCTTTTCCACGGTGGAGATGAGCAGCACCTGCAATTGCAGGCGGCGGAACAGTTCCATCATGGGGCGGATGCGGTCGCTGGTCATCTTGCTGAAGGCTTCGTCCAGCAGCACCAAACGGATGCTGTTTTCGCTCTTCTGGTAGATTTGCAGAAGGCTGGCGCAGATGGCCACATAGAAGGGCGCCTGATTTTCGCCGCCGGAGGAATCGCGGCTGACGCGGGACAGATACGCCTGCTGCCCGGTGACCTGATTGGTCACCTTGATATCGTAGTCCAGATAGGTGCGGTAGTCCACATAGTCCGAAAGGGTGGCACCGGCAGCGGTGCGTCCCTCCTGCCGGGCGCGGGTGTTCTCGTCCACGTCTGCCATGATTTTTTCCATCAGCTCATCCACCTGACGCTCGTAGGCGGGGTCAGCGGTGGCGGCAAGGTTGTCCAGAGAATCACCCTCGGTCATCTGCTGGTTGCCTTTATCCACGATGACCTGATAGAACGCCGCCAGCTGCGGGTCGCGGCTGGGCTCCAGCTCAAAGCGGTAGACCTCCTCGCCGTAGGTCAGCTGCTCCATGACCTTGTTCAGCTCCCGGAACTGCCGCCGGGCGTTGAAGATATCGTCCTTCATGCGGAACAGGATATCTTTGCGGAAGCGGTCCTTGCAGTCCCGCTGCGCCTGCTCCAGGCGGGCGGCGTAGCGCTCCAGGTCGATGCGCACAAGGCTCTCGTGCTGGGCGCGGTACTGTTCCAGCCCGGCAAGCCCCAAGGGATAATCGCAGACATAGCGCCGGTTGTATTCCCGCTGCGCCGGTTCAAGGGTGCTGTTCAGGTAGACGGTCAGCGCATCGTCCAGCTTGGCCTGTGCCTTTTCGGCGGCCTGCGCGGCGGCGCGGGGAGATTTGTCCGGCCCGGTCAGCGCCTGCTGACGGCTGCGGGAGAGCGGCTCCACCAGCGGGTGGGCGGCAAAAAAGCTCTCGGCGGCCTGTGCGCTCTTTTCGGCGGTGTCCACCGCCTTTTGCTGCTCCGCTTCGCAGGATGTAATTTGCTTTTCGCACACGCGCAGGTCGCCGCCGGTCTGCTCCACGGCAGTGCGGGCGGCTTCCCATGCGGCCTCGCGCACCTCTTCCTCCTTATACAGCTGCTGCAAAAGCGGGTTCTCGCGGCACTCGGCCAGCTTTGCGGCCTGCTCGTCCACCGCCGCGCGGGCGGCGGTCAGGGCGGCGCGGGCGTCCCACAAAGCGGCAAGTTCTTCCAGCGTGGTGCCGCGCAAAAGGGTCTGGTACTGGCTGTATGCAGCTTTCAGGTTCTGCTCCGCCTGTGCGGCGGCGCGCACCTCTTCAGCAAGGGCGTTCATCTCCCCTGCCAGTGCCCCGGCGCGGGCGCGGCGGGCTTCCAGACCGATATAGCGCTGCGGGGTGCGCAGACGCTCCAACCGGAAGGGATGGTGGCGCAGAAGGTCCCGGGTGGCGCTGTCGGGATAGTTTTCCAGCGTGTCGGGGGTGTCGCAGCAGACGATGCGGCGCAGGATGGTGTCGGCGTACTGCGCGGCCAGCGGGTTTTCGCTGGTGACCTGTGCCGCCAGACTGTCGGCAGGAGCAGTGTCGGCGCGGCGGTTGGCCTTGCGCAGACCCGGGGTGTCCAGCAGGCTGATGGGGCCTACTTTCTCTTTCAGCGCCACAAAAGCGCTCTTTGCGGCGGCGTAGTGGGCGGGCGGCACAAGGATATCGAACCGGCGGTCGCCCAGACAGGCTTCTACGCAGTCCTGCCAGCTCTCATCCTCCACGTTCAGCAGCTCGCAGAAGATGCGGGCGTCCGGCTCCATGCCCCGGCTCTTCAGTTCGGCATTCACGGCGTCCCGCACCCGGGTGGCGGCGTCCCCGTGGGGGTACACCCACTTGCCGCCGGATACGGCATCCAGCTCGGCGCGTTTCTCGGTCTGCTGCCGCTGCAAGGCGGCGGTGTGCTGCCGGGCGGCAAAATAGGCTTCTTCCAGCGGCTTTTCCTGTGCGGTCAGCCAGTCGGTCAGGGCGGGCAGGGTGTCGGGGGTCAGGTCGGTCATCTTCTGCCCGGCGGCAAAGCCACTGCGGCGCAGCACCGTCAGCAGATTGCCGGTCTTTTCGGCGGCTTTTTCGGCGGTGTCGGCCTTGCGGGCGGCGGCATCCAATGCGGTCTGCCGGTGCGCCAGCTCCTCGCTGAGGGCATCCAGTGCGCGGCCTTCGCCGCTGGCACCGGCGGCACTGTGGGCGGTCAGGTAAGCGCGGCGGGCCTCCGCTTCGGCGGTCTTGGCTTCGGCGTAGCGGGTGCGCAGCATTTCCTGCTGGCGGCGTCCGGCGTCTACCCGCTCCTGCCAGACAGCCTTTTCCCCGGCATCGGCAGCAGCCCGCGCCAGCAGGGCGGCACCCCGGTTCACAAGAGCTTCGGTCTGTTTTTCGGTGGCTTCGCGGCCGAAACGGACGATCTCGTCCAGCGCATCGGCGCGGGTCTGGGCTTCCGCCAGAACGGCGTGCAGGTTTTCCAGCTCTAAGCGGTCACCCTGCAAGGCTTCCAAGTCCAGCTCCGGCTGCGGGAGGATGTACTGGTACAGAAACTCCCGGAAGTTCGGGATCTCGTCCATGCTGGTGCCCATCTGGAACACCTCGTTGAACTTTTTGCCCAGCGGGCTGGCTGCGCGCCCGATGCCCAGTGCGCGGCAGATTCTGTCCCGCGCTTCGCTGGGGCTGCGGGTGTAGGAAAGCCGCCCCTCGGCGGGCTTGAAGTCCTCCTTGGCGCTGGGCGCACCGGTGCGCGGGTCGATAAAGGGCAGCTGCTCCAGCGTGATGCCGTCCTCCGAGATATACCATGTCTGGTCGCCGGGGTGCAGCTCCTGCATGGGGCCTTCGGACTCCACCCGTACCGCGATGACAAAGCTGGTGTGCTTTACGCTGTCCCAGAACTCTGCCCCGATATAGGCCACGGTATGCCCCGGGCGGCGGTAGGCGTTTTCGCCGCGCTGCTTGGCGTGGACAGAGCCTTGCAGGGTGCGGCCGCTTTTCTTATTGCCCAGCGCATTGAAGTTGCGGTTCGTGGTCAGGCAGTAGCGGATGGCATCCAGAATGGTGGTCTTGCCCACGGCGTTCACGCCGATCATATAGGTCAGGCGGGCGCAGTCGAAGGTGGTATTTTCAAAGTTGTGCCAGTTGATAAGTTTCAGGCGCTTGAGTTCGATCATGCTTCACCCTCCCCTGCTTCGGTGTCTGCGCCCTCCGGGCGCTCGTACAGGCCAAGCTCGGTGCGGGTACGGGCGCTCTCTGCCGCTGCGTCGGCAAGGTCGGCATCCGGCAGGGCCAGCAGCACGGTGGGAAATACTTCAATGCGGCTGTCCAGCCCGGAAAGCCGCCCCACAGGCCGCGCCAGATTGTACCGGCGCAGGGTGCGCATCAGCTTTTCCAGCGTTTGCTGATCCAGCTTGCGGGGCAGGTTCATCTTTTGCAGCTCTGCCTGCACCTCTTCCACCGTGACCAGCACCTCGTCCGCGCTGGCGGCAAGGCTTTCCCGCTTTTGCAGGTACAAAAGCCGCAGCACCAGCAGCAAAATGCTCTCGTACTTGAGCAGCCGTGCCTGACTGCCCTCGTGCTCGTTGACCAGCGCCGCCGCCTGCATGGGCGCGGGGTACAAAAGCACCGCGTAGCCCAGCGGTTTGAACACCGCCCGCACCTCGTTGAGGTGATCCTGAATATACAGATATTTTGCCCGCTGTTCCTCTACGCAGCCCAGCACAAAGCAGTGGTTGAGCAGATAGTTTGCGGTCTCTTCCAGCAGATCAATGGTTGCCATCCGTGTTTACCTCCTTGCGGCGGGTCAGGACAAAATCCTGAAACCGGAAGCCGCCGCGCTCCACCCAGTTTCCGGTCATGGTGATATCGTACTCCCGGTGCGGCGACTGGGAATAGGTGTGCAGGCCGATGATGCCTGTAAAGTCGTTCGGGTATTCCTCCACAAGGGTGGAGGCGTTCACCTGCCCGCGGGCAGCCAGCGCCTGCCGCGCCAGCAGCGCCACGTTTTCCTCGGTGACGGCAAGGCGGGCGTAGTCCAGCAGAAGCTGCTGCTCCTGCCGCAGCCGGTCGGGGTCAAGAGGTTCGGTGCGCACCGGGGCAAGAGGTGCTTCGGTGCGGGGCGCGGCGGGGGGATACAGCGGCTTTGCGCCGAACACTGCCGCCGGGTACAGGTGCAGCCGCGCTGCCACCGGGCCGTCGTCCGGCTCAAACAGCTGCTCCGGGCTGCGGATCTCCTCGGCGTAGCGGCGCAGCAGGGCGGTGACGCTGCCCTGCGCCGAGCGGTCGCTGAGCAGCAGGAATTGTGCCCGCTGCACCGCCCGCTTGCGGTAGCGGATGTGGCTGGCGTCGATCTCCTTCATCAGGGTGCTCATCTCCTCCAGCGCGTCCCGCTGCTGCTGAATAAGGGCACGCACCCGGGGTGCAGCCTCGCCGGGGGCGCAGCGCTCCACCCGGGCGTAGTCCAGCGCCAGCCGGGGCAGCTGGTTCTGCTCGCAGTCGTCCAGCTCTTCTTCCAGATAGGCGCGGTAATTGAACAGGTTATCGCTGGTTTTAAAGCGATGGTACGCCGCCGCCACCACCTTTTCCTCGTACTGATCGAACAGTTCCAGCACCTCCTGCGGGGTGCGGTTATGGGTCAGGCGGTCGATGTAATGCCCGATGGAAGCGTTGAGGGCGCGCAGGGACTTGTTCAAAGTTTCAAGGTCTGCCGCCACCTCCCGCAGCACGTTCTCGTAGGGGCTTTTTTCCTGTCCGATGCTGCCCAGCAGCTGCCACGCCTTATACAGCTTGCCGGTGTAGGTGACCACCCGGGGGTTCAGTATCTCTTCCAGCGCGTCCAGCAGCGGGGTGACCTCCGGCATAAAGGCAAGGGTGGGCTCGCTCTCATAACTGCCGGGCTGCTCCTCCAGCCAGCCGGTGCGGCGCAGACGCAGCAAAAAGCCCACCGCCAGCGTGTGGGGGTCGCGGGTGGGCTGCTCGTCCTCATCGCCCGCGCCGTCGGCATCCAGCGCCAGCGGCTTTGCCAGTGCGGCAAAATAATCCTCGGCGCGGGAGACGGCCTCGGCGCGGGAAATGCTGTAATCTGCCGTATGGCGGCACTCCTCCCAGAGCAGCAGCAAAAGCTCTGCATAAAACGCCCGGTTGGGCCCCGCCAGCGGGCGGAACAGCCGTGGGCTGACCAGTTCAAACAGCTGCATGGAAACGTCCTTTCTGTGTGAGTTCGATACCCTTTTATTGTACCACAGCGGGCGGGGTTTGTCACAAAAAGGCGAAAAAAAGCCCCGGGGAGCGGGGTGCTCCTCGGGGCGGGGTGGGGTTCAGTTCTACGGGGTGGTGTTGGTCAGCTCAAAGCCGATGGCAACATAGGTCTTGCCGCCGATGGTCTTTGCGCCGACCCCCAGCGCGGTAAGCTCCAGCGTTATGCCGTGTTTCTCTGCGCCGCCACGCTCATCCTTCACGGTGTTGAGCAGGGCTTGAACATTGAGCCGGTTCGCCGTGATGGTTTGCGCGGCTGCGGCCTCGTAGAAAAGCGGCACAAAGGCATCCGGCTTGCTGCTTTTTGTATCAAAGCAGAGCTGCACTTGCCGCACCACGGTCTTTTCGTCGCCTTCTGTTTTGCAGCGTGCACTGCCGGTCAGGCTGTCTGCGCCATGTTTCTCCTCGATGTGCTCGATGGCCAGCCTCTTGATGTCGGCATCGTTTTCAAAGCTCGTCCCGAATGTATTATTCAGCGCGTCAAGATAGGCGCTTTCCACCTTGGGATCAAACTCGGGGTTGCCGGGGTCGCTGTCGCTGCAGGCGGTGAACAGTGCCAGTGCCATGATACCGGCCAGCAGAACAGCCGCAAGACGCTTTAACTTTTTCATGCAATGCTCCTTTTATAAAATGCAGGGGCCCATGCGGATGCACAGGGCATTCTGCTTTCATTTTACAGCAGCGCGGCAGGGTTCGTCAATGGCAAGTGTGCCTGTTTTTTGCCGGGATTTTTGGGCAGAGCGCAAAAAACCCCGGGCGGGGCAGGACGATTTTGAATGCGCTCCGCGTTGCTCTGCGCATCATCAGCGGAAATTTTATTTTAAATTTCGCGTTCGTCGCGCTCTGCGGAGCGCTCCAAACGCATTTTCACGGGAGGGGTCGCAACGGTAAGCGGCATTTACCGCAAGCAAGACAGAAAAAAGCCCCGGAGGGCGGGTGCTCTCCGGGGAAGAAAGGACTGATGATTCTTTACTTATTTGCCCTTGTAGGCGATGTTCTTGACCCGAATTGCAATTGCAGCATAGCTGCCCTTATCAGTGGTTTTGACAACGACAGCAACCTTTGCCCAATTGCCTTCAAGTTTCACGCTGTTGTTGGTATCTTTGATCTCTCCAATTTTTTCAGTGATCTTATTAACCAGATTTGCTACAAGACCAGCAGTCTTGTAGTCTGCATACACAGTAAATGTTGCGTACTCCTTATCAGGACCAACATCGGTGTCAACATCAAGCACAAAGGTTCCCGTAAGGCTGGAATCAATCTTTGCATTAAGGTTGGTCTGAGTGGTTTTATAGAGCTCACTACTCTTGTCATTCCTGACTCTGCCATCTGCATCACACAGACCTACAGCATTCGGATTTTTGCCGAGTTGCTGCCTGATATTATCTTCCAGCGGAGTTTCCGAGGCTGCGCCGCCACAGGCGGTGAGCATCACCATAGCCATCACACCTGCCAGCAGCAGAGCGACGATCTTTGACAGTTTCTTCATAGGGGTATCCCTCCAATCAGCGTTTTTTGTGGATATGTTTCTTTTTTCTCGAAAGGCTTTCGCAACCATCGTTGCCTTTCTGCCCTGATTATATCCGACAGGCGACGGTTTTGTCAATCGGGAATATCGCTAAACTTCCCGAAACAGTTTCGTGAAAATGGATGAAAACAGGTCGAGTTTGTTGCAGTTCTGATATATTCCGGAATAAAGTCTGTCTACAATTCACAGAATCATCTTTTCCCTGCCCCGGCGGCGCAGTTTTGCCGGGTGCGGGAGCACTTAAATTTGGACATATGTTGTGTTAGCGGTATTAACTCCCTCAGACGCGGCTTGTGCCGCGCCAGCTCCCTCTGAGAGGGTATTTCCCCATTATTTTGCCTTTTTACACATTTTCACCACGTTTTAGTGGTAAAATCATGTCCAGATTGAAACGAACTTGGAGGAAGTACCCATGCAACACTGTCCCGCCCGCGCGGCACAGCGGCTGGCGGCGGCAGTTCTGGCGCTGGTTTTGCTGCTGTGCGCCTTTTTGCCCCATGCCCACGCCGCTGAACTGAAAGAGAAAAACGGCATCCGGCTGCTCAGCTTCGACACCAGCCACATTCTTTCCATCGGCAACCAGACCTCCGGCAAGTGCAGCCTGTACGCGCTGCGCTACGCCCGCACCATTCTGGACGGCAAGGTGTGCTCCGGCAGCGGGATGTGGTCGAACGGTGCGGTGTGGTCCGCAGCGGGCTACACCGGGTACTCCGGCACCCGCGCCGAGTGCCTGAAAAAGCTGTACAGCGAGCTTTCCGCCGGGCATCCGGTGATCGTGCACCTGAAAAACACCACGGTCAGCGGGGTAAAGCGCCACACGAACCGCACCTCTACTTATGAATACCACCTGACTTCCTCCGGCTGGGACGAGGTGAACTACCCCCACATTGCCACCAGCAGCACCTACGGGCACTGGGTATGCGTGGCAGGCATCTCCCCCACCGCCGACCCGGAAAACCTGACCGAGAGCGATTTCTACGCCCTCGACCCCGCCCGGGTAACGGCAAATGGACGGCTTGCCGTCACCCGCCTGCTGGATCATACCCTGTGGGTGGAAAACTCCCCCCTCAAGGTGCTGGGGTGAAAGTATAATATGATAGAAACAGAGCGCCTGACACTGCGGTGTCAGGCGCTCTGTTTCTATTCAGTTCCTTTAATATCCCTTCACCGAGAACCCGCGCTCCCACGGGTCGGGCGGGATATTCTTGCTGCGGATGCCGGTAATTTGGATATAGTCGCTTTTCTGGATCATAGCGAACAGGGACATGAACTTATCCGGGTCGCCCTGTACCTCCAGCGTCACGCTGCCGTCATCCTCGTTCTGCACCCAGCCGGTCAGGTCAAGGGTCTGCGCGGCATACCGCGCCCGGTAGCGGAAGCCCACTCCCTGCACCTGCCCGGTGATGGTGTAGCGCCGCCGCACTGTGCCTTCCGGCAGAACGGGCGGGGTGCGGTCCTTTTTGGAAAGAAAATCAAACATTTTGCCCTCCGTGTGCTTTTCTGGAAAGCCTACCCCTTCCGTCATCGCTGACGCGATGCCACCTTCCCCAAGGGGACGGCTTCAGCGGCGGTGGGAAACTTTGCGACATTGCCAAAAGGCGCCCCCTTGGGGGAGCTGTCACCGCAGGTGACTGAGGGGGTTGTCCCCTTCTTTACAGCTCCTGATAGGCGGTCATCAGGGCGGGGATGAACTGCTTTTTGCGGCTCACCACGCCCGGCAGCGTCCAGCTGGCATCGGCGGCGG
>ERZ791645.1680-NODE-1680-length-13119-cov-6.191059_pt1 | contig 13119 bp, 7 predicted proteins | sample MGYA00509939_ERZ791645 | MGnify/ENA primary metagenome ERZ791645 (study PRJEB30046, sample SAMN00715249) | human gut metagenome | study: EMG produced TPA metagenomics assembly of the A metagenome-wide association study of gut microbiota in type 2... | reverse complement strand
GAACCAAGAACCTCAGCGATGGTCTGAAGGCTGCCGGTATCAATAATATCTATTACGAGTCTCCAGGCACAGCCCATGAATTCCTCACTTGGCGCAGATGCCTGAAAGAATTTGTTCCGCTGCTATTTAGAAAATAATTAATGTCTCATTGAGAAATACACTTATAATAATGAAAATTCCTTATTACAAAGCATTGTTGGCGATTTGCCTCGCCACCATAATGAGTGTGCATGTATATGCACAAAACAAAGAGGCCGGCTTTCCTTTGGCTCCTTATTTTTCACCGGGAACCACCGATGTCATGTATCCTGATGATGAAGGTTTCATACGGCGTTGGCTATTGCTTGAACCTATTGACAAGCCTAACCGCAGCAATACTGTATTTACAGACAGTTATATTCGCGAAGCATTTGCTACCGAATACTTTCCCAAGCAGTTCACCGTATTGCCCAAAGACGGTGACAAAGTGAAAGTAGGCAAGCAGAAACTAACCTGGCATGCACTTGACAGCAACCTGTTTAATGTGAAACTATTTCGTTTTGCATCCAATCTTCAAAAGCAGATATACGGCGTATTGTTTTGGGCAGTTACAGTTATCAATTGTCCGGAAGACATACCAAACGTCAGGATTTCAGTAGGTTCAAATTCCGCTTCTATGTGGTGGCTTAATGGTGAGGAGGCTGTTATTTTGTCCGGTGACCGCCGTATGGTTAAGGACGATTGCTTGTCCAAACGCCTGACCTTGAAGAAAGGGAAAAACATTATACGTGGAGCTATCATTAACGGTCCCGGAATGAGTGATTTTTGTATCCGTCTCCTTGATGAAAAAGGAGCACCTATTAAGAACATTACCATTAGTTATAAATAACCATGAAAACAAAAACTATATTCTTGGGTGCCGCAACCCTATTATCCCTGCTGATATCAGAGAAAGCAACCGCACAAATCGGAGAACCTTATATACACGATCCTTCCACTATCATGGAATGTGAAGGGAAATATTACACTTTCGGCACAGGCGGAGGCGGATTGATTTCCGAGGATGGCTGGACATGGAACGGCGGTGGAGTGAGGCCCGGCAGAGGTGCGGCTCCCGATGCCGTAAAGATTGGCGACCGTTACCTAATTGCTTACAGTGCTACCGGCGGAGGTCTTGGAGGCAGTCATCGCGGTACTGTGCTGACAATGTGGAACAAGACACTAGACCCTAAATCACCAGATTTCAAATATACAGAAGCGATAGCCGTTGCCTCATCAGAGGACAACGAAGATTGCGACGCTATTGATGCCGGACTGCTACTTGATCCTACCGATGGCCGCTTATGGTTGTCTTACGGTACTTATTTCGGTTTTATCCGACTGGTAGAGCTCGACCCCGCCACCGGTAAACGAGTAGAAGGCAACGAGCCTATCAATATCGCTATTGATTGTGAAGCTACCGATTTGATATATCGCAACGGCTGGTACTACCTGCTCGGTACACATGGCACTTGCTGTGACGGGCCTAATTCCACTTACAATATTGTAGTCGGTCGTTCACGCAAGGTTACAGGGCCATACATTGACAATATGGGCAGAGATATGCTGGAAGGTGGTGGAAAAATGGTGCTTGCCGCAGGAAATCGCCAAACCGGTCCCGGACATTTCGGACGTTTCATCGAGACTGACGGAGTAGAAAAAATGTCATGTCATTTTGAGGCCGACTTTGACCGCGGCGGTCGTAGCGTACTCGCCATACGTCCTCTTTTATGGAAGAACGACTGGCCGGTAGCAGGTGAAGTATTTAAGGAAGGAACCTATGAAATAGAATCCGAACGCAGAGGCTATGGTCTTGAACTTGCCGTTGACTTTGTACGTATGGCAAGTGTCAGACACCGTTTTTGGGAAGAGAGTAAAGAACCTGTCCAACCTTTAAAGTCACAGACATTGGAAGAGGTAATAGGTACATGGCCGCAAGGCAATATTGATGTAAGAATCGGTGACTATATGTTCCGTCCTCACCAACGCTGGACAATCACAGCCGTACCCGATGCAGGCGGATATCTGGGAGCTCCCTACTACAAAATAGTAATTGAAGGCACTAACCGGGCACTGACAGCCACAGCAGATGCTGAAGTATCAACCGTACCCGAATTTACCGGCGCTCCCGAACAACTTTGGAGAATAGAGCAACTCATTGACGGCACTTACCGCATCATGCCCAAGAAAGTCCCCGGCACTGATGAAGAACTGGTATTGGTGTCCGTAGGTGACAGCACCCCTTCACTTGGCAAATTCGATATGAACAGCGACAATTCCAAATGGAATTTCCGTGATCATTAAAAAAACGGGCAGTCAACTTTGTGAAGATCACAACACAAAAGCTATAACATAAAATCAAGCGTGAATTATACAAATCGGTACTGTTTCATTGCCGATTTGTATAATTCACGCTTTTCCTATATCCTCACTCATCGAACACAGAACAAAGAACCGCTTCAAAAAACTCCGATACAGGTTTTCTTTAATGGAATATAATTCGTATTTTTGCCTGCAACTGCCAAATTAGCAGTTATTCATGAATAGACAATTCCCGAACAAATATGAGTGAAAACTTTGAAGGACCAAAAGACGAGTTGGATAAAGAGCTTCCGGAAGGAGGCGAAGGACATTCGGACTATAAACCTGCGGATACCAATGATGTAAACATCAAGCACCAGTTGAGTGGCATGTACCAGAACTGGTTTTTGGATTATGCCTCATACGTAATTTTGGAGCGTGCCGTACCTCACATCATGGACGGGTTGAAACCTGTACAACGACGCATCCTACATTCCATGCGCCGCATGGAAGACGGACGCTACAACAAAGTGGCCAACATCGTAGGACACACCATGCAGTTTCACCCGCATGGCGATGCCAGCATCGGTGATGCACTGGTACAACTCGGTCAGAAAGATTTGCTTATCGACTGTCAGGGAAACTGGGGTAATATTCTCACAGGAGACAGTGCGGCTGCTCCCCGTTACATCGAGGCGCGCCTTTCCAAATTTGCCCTCGACGTGGTGTTCAACCCCAAAACAACCGAATGGAAACTGTCATACGACGGACGAAACAAAGAGCCGGTGACACTGCCCGTCAAATTTCCACTCTTACTGGCGCAAGGCGTGGAAGGTATTGCCGTAGGACTTTCGTCCAAGATACTGCCGCATAACTTCAACGAGCTTTGTGATGCGTCTGTAAAATACCTGCACAACGAGGAGTTCAAACTCTATCCCGACTTTCAGACAGGAGGCAATATTGATGTGTCAAAGTATAATGACGGTGAGCGCGGAGGCGCTGTACGTGTACGCGCCAAAATAGAAAAGGTAGATAACAAGACACTTGTCATCCGGGAGATACCTTACGGAAAAACAGTAGCCAGTGTCTGCGATTCCATCGTCAAAGCAAGCGAAAAAGGAAAAATCAAGATAAAGAAAGTAGAAGACCTCACATCCGGGAATGTGGAGATATTGGTACACCTTGCTCCCGGCGTATCATCGGACAAAACGATTGATGCGCTTTACGCCTTTACAGATTGTGAAGTCAGCATCTCTCCGAACTGTTGCGTTATTGATGAGCAGAAACCACACTTTCTCACCGTCAGCGATGTACTGAAGAAGTCCGTAGACAACACATTGGCCCTGCTACGCCAAGAACTGGAGATACGTAAAAACGAAATACTGGAAAGCCTGCATTTCTCTTCACTGGAAAAAATATTCATTGAAGAGCGTATCTACAAGGACAAGGAATTCGAACAGGCCAAGAATATGGATGCTGCCTGCGAACACATTGATGAGCGTCTGACACCTTACTACCCCACATTTATCCGCGAAGTGACCAAAGAAGATATTCTCAAGCTGATGGAAATCAAAATGGCACGCATCCTCAAGTTCAACTCCGACAAGGCCGAAGAGCTGATTGCCCGTATGAAAGCGGACATTGAGGAGATAGACCGCCATTTGGCAAATATCGTGGAATATACGGTAGACTGGTTCCGCATGCTGAAAGAAAAATACGGTAAAGGCTTCCCGCGTCGTACGGAGTTACGCAACTTCGATACGATTGACTCCACTAAAGTGGTAGAAGCCAATGAAAAGCTATATATCAATCGCGAGGAGGGCTTCATCGGCACAGGTTTGAAGAAAGATGAATTCATAGCCAACTGTTCCGACCTTGATGATGTCATAATTTTCTTCCGGGACGGACGTTACATCATCACTCCGGTAACGGATAAGAAGTTTGTCGGCAAGAATATCCTCTATGCCAACGTATTCAAGAAGAACGATAAACGCACCATTTACAATGTTGTCTACCGCGACGGGAAAGAAGGCACGCACTACATCAAGCGTTTTGCCGTAACTTCCGTAGTACGCGACCGCGAATATGACGTGACACAAGGCACTCCCGACTCACGTATCGTATATTTCACAGCCAATCCCAACGGTGAGGCTGAGGTTATCAAAGTAACCCTCAAACCCAATCCGCGTATACGCCGCATAATTTTCGAAGAAGACTTCAGCCAAATAAACATCAAAGGACGCCAGGCTATGGGTAACATACTCACCCGTAACCCGGTTCATAAGATAGCCTTGAAGCAACGCGGCGGTTCTACACTGGGCGGACGGAAAGTATGGTTCGACCAAGATGTGTTGCGTCTCAATTATGACGGCCGCGGAGAATACCTCGGTGAGTTCCAGAGCGACGAACAAATTCTGGTTGTGCTGAACAACGGCGAATTCTACACCAGCAATTTCGACGTGAACAACCATTACGAAGACAACATACGGGTACTGGAGAAATACGATCCGCACAAGGTCTGGACAGCCGTCCTCTATGATGCCGACCAGCAAGGCTATCCCTACATCAAGCGTTTCTGTTTTGAGGCGAGCAACCGCAAGCAGAACTATTTGGGCGAGAATAAAGACAGCCGCCTCATTCTGCTGACTGACGAATATTATCCACGACTGGAAGTCGTATTCGGAGGACATGACAATTTCCGCGAACCACTGATAGTTGATGCGGACGAATTCATTGCAGTGAAAGGTTTCAAAGCCAAAGGGAAGCGACTGACTACCTACACACTGGACACCATCAATGAATTAGAGCCCCTCCGTCAGCCGGAAGCCCCACAGCACGCCGAAAGCAGCGAGGAGGAAGAAGCCGAAATACTGGATCCGGATCATGGAAAGAGTGAAGGTGACATTCTGGATGAACTGACGGGACAAATGAAATTGTTCTCTAACAACGATGACAGCAAGGAACATGAAACTACCTAAACCGGTAATACCGGTTATCTGCCTGCTTTTGTTATTGCACAGCAAAACAATGCAGGCCCAGCTTCCTGTGGAAGCGGAGAGGCTGGAGCAAAGCCGTCTCGTGACCCGCGCCACCATGTACGGCGTAGGCTTTACGAACGTATTCGACACATATCTGTCTCCTCAGGAATATACCGGAATAGATTTCCGCGTCTCACGTGAGAGCATGCGCATGACCAAATGGATGGACGGCAAACTGTCCTTGCAGAGCTTCTTTCAAGCCGACCTCGGGTATACCCATAACAAAGTGGACAACAACAATACATTCTCCGCATTGGCCAACTGGAACTATGGTCTGCACTATAACTTTCCCATCACGAGTAACTTCAAGTTACTCGCCGGCGGTCTTGCCGACTTGAACGGCGGTTTTGTCTATAACCTCCGCAACACCAACAATCCGGCATCGGCGCGCGCCTATATCAACTTAGATGCATCGGGCATGGCTGTTTGGGACTTACGCATAAAGAACTACCCGCTGACATTGCGCTATCAGGTCAACCTGCCATTAATGGGAGTGATGTTCTCACCGCATTACGGCCAATCCTATTATGAAATCTTCTCATTGGGGAACAGTAGCGGAGTTGTGAAATTCACCTCATTACACAACCAGCCCTCACTGCGGCAGATGTTGACGGCAGACTTTCCGATAGGACGTGCCAAGATGCGTTTTGCCTATATATGGGATGCCCAACAGTCCAACGTAAACTCTATAAAGACACACACCTACTCACATGTATTCATGGTGGGTTTCGTAAAAGAGGTGTATTTATTGAAGAACAAGAAAAGAAGGCGATAGAGCGGTAAGATGATAAACCAGGAAATAATAAGATGATGGGACTTCTAAAAAAAATAGCACTTTTGATTGTCGTACTTCCTCTGCTGAGCAGTTGCATCCGCGAAGAAGAGGTGACCAATACTCCACAGGGCAACTTTGAAGCCCTATGGAAGATTATCGATGAGCAGTATTGTTTTTTGGAATACAAACAGATAGACTGGAATGCCATACATGACAAATACAGCAAACTCATCACCAACACTATGAGCAGCGAAGGCTTGTTTGAAGTCTTGGGAAATATGTTGAACGAACTGAAGGACGGGCATGTAAACCTCGCTTCCGCCCACAACGTATCTTATTATGATGCATGGTATCAGGACTACCCGCGCAACTTTCGCGAGGATATTGTAGAAGATGTATATTTGGGTAAAGCCAGTACCGACTACCGCACTGCCGCAGGCGTCAAGTACAAGATATTCGAGGACAACATCGGCTATATGCGTTACGAAAGTTTCTCCTCGGGAATCGGTGATGGGAATCTGGATGAGATACTCTCCTACCTTGCCGCATGCAACGGACTTATCATTGATGTACGCAGCAACGGCGGTGGTAATGTAACCAATTCCACACGCATCGCTGCCCGTTTCACCAACAAAAAAGTATTGACCGGGTACATCCGCCATAAAACGGGTAAGGGTCACAATGACTTCTCCGAGCCCTATCCCATAGAATTGGAACCCAGCAACAGCATACGTTGGCAAAAAAAAGTGGTGGTATTGACCAATCGCCGTTCATACAGTGCCACCAACGATTTTGTGAACCAGATGAGTTGCCTGCCCAATGTCACTATCATGGGCGACAACACCGGCGGCGGCTCCGGCATGCCTTTTACCTCCGAACTGCCTAACGGATGGACCGTCCGTTTTTCAGCCAGTCCGCATTTCAGTGTAGATATGGAACAGATAGAATGGGGCATAGAACCTGACATCAAAGTTGATATGGACAAAGCGGATGAAGCCAATCACATAGATACCATTATCGAGAAAGCCCGGGCTTTCCTTAAAGGGAAATGGATGCCGGAATGAAATGAGCAACTTTCTTTACGCTTTTGCTTGTATAACCAAGAAAACTTCTTATCTTTGCACCGCTTAACGGAAAATCCCTTGCGGGTGTGGCGTAATTGGCAGCCGCGCCAGACTTAGGATCTGGTGCCGTGAGGCGTGTAGGTTCGAGTCCTATCACCCGCACAGTTTTTTTATAAAAGACAAATGACAGAAAAGAAGATGTATCAAAAGTACATCTTCTTTTTTTCTTGTAGGCATATCACAGAAAAGGCACGCACTCCTCCTCTCCTTCCCCCGCGAATTGTGTTAAAAACCGGAGATATATAAAGGTCTGAAATCTTTTTTGCATCCCGATTGTTTCAGAGAAAACAATCAAGTTAGTTATCCACTAAATTTTTATGCAATGAAGAAAAAACCTAAACTTCCTATGAAGAGAGCCTTTTGGCTGAAAAATCTGTTTCTGATAGCATGTTTGCTCCTTACGGCAATCCCCGGTTTCTCTCAAAACAAGACAGTGACCGGTACGGTGGTCGATGCGACAGGCGAACCGCTTATCGGAGCATCCGTACTGCAGCAGGGCACCTCCAACGGTGTCATTACAGACATCGACGGAAAGTATTCCATCCAAGTGCCGTCCGAAGCGACATTGGAGTTTTCCTACGTGGGCATGGTAAAACAGGCCATCAAGGTGGGCAACCGGAGCGTCATCGACGTACAGATGCAAGATGACTCGCAAATGCTTGCCGAAACAGTGGTCATCGGTTACGGTAGCGCCAAGAAGCGCGACCTCACCGGCTCTATCACCAATATCAAAGGTGATGAGATTGCCAACAAACCCGTAGTCAATCCCGTAGCTGCCTTGCAGGGAAAGATAGCCGGCGTACAGGTAATCAACTCCGGCAAAGCAGGTGCAGACCCCGAAATACGCGTGCGCGGTACAAACTCCATCAACGGCTACAAACCGCTATATGTGGTAGACGGCCTGTTCAATGACAACATCAACTTCCTCAATCCTCAGGACATCGAGTCTATGGAAATCCTGAAAGACCCGTCGTCCCTCGCCATTTTCGGTGTGCGCGGCGCCAATGGCGTCATCATCATCACTACCAAGAAAGCCAAGGAAGGACAGACGCGCGTCAACATCAACGGTTCATTCGGTTTCAAAACCGTAGCGAACAAGATTGCAATGACCGATGCGGCCGGATTCAAGGAACTCTACAACGAGCAGTTGAGGAATGAAGGCAGCCCAGAATTCGACTTTACCCCATGGACGGGCAACACCAACTGGCAGGATGAGATCTTCCAGACCGGATTCATCACCAACAACAATGTCAGCATAACAGGCGCTTCCGCCAAACACAGTTTCTACCTCGGTGCCGGTTATGCCTATGAGCAAGGCAACATCAAGCACGAAAAATACAGCAAAATCACGCTGAACATAGGTAACGATTACAAAGTTACGGACAACTTCAAAGTGGGTTTCCAGTTCAACGGCGCACGCATACTGCCTGCCGATACCAAAAGTGTGGCAACAGCCCTCCGCGCTGCCCCGGTAGCCCCCGTATACAATGAAGAATACGGTTTGTACACCACCTTACCCGGCTTTCAAAAGGCACAGATGAACAACCCCATGGTTGATGTGGAACTGAAAGCCAATACAACACGTGCGGAAAACTATCGCGCTTCGGGTAACGTGTACGCCCAGTGGGACTTCCTGAAGAACTTCCAGTTCAAGGTGATGTACTCCATGGACTACGCCTCCAACAGCAGCCGTACCTATACGCCTATCATTACCGTATTCGACAGCAGTGTGGAAGGTAACGTCGTAACCCTCGGCAACGGCAAGACCGGAGTGAGACAATCCAAAGAGACCGAAGCCAAAGTGCAAAGCGACTACCTGCTGACCTACACCAATAGCTGGGGCGAACACAGCCTGACCGCCACAGCCGGTTTCACCACCTATTATAATAAACTGGAAATGCTGGGTGGCGAGCGCACGCAAGGCGTGGGACTGGTTATTCCCAACAATCCCGACAAATGGTACATCAGCATCGGTGATGCGGCGACAGCCACCAATGAAAGCAAGCAATGGGAGCGCAGCACTGTCTCCATGCTGGGGCGCGTGCTCTACAACTACAAGGGCAGATACCTGTTCAACGGCTCGTTCCGTCGTGACGGTTCTTCCGCATTCTCCTACACCGGCAACCAGTGGCAGAACTTCTACTCCATCGGTGCAGGCTGGCTGATGTCCGAAGAAGAATTCATGAAAGACATCACTTGGCTGGACATGTTGAAGCTGAAAGGTTCGTGGGGTACGCTCGGCAACCAGAACCTGGATAAAGCCTATCCTGCCGAACCGTTGCTGACCAACGCTTACTCTGCCGTCTTCGGCAAGCCGTCCGCCATCTATCCCGGCTACCAGCTATCCTACCTGCCCAACCCTAACCTTCGTTGGGAGAAAGTAGAGGCTTGGGAAGCAGGAGCAGAAGCCAACTTTTTCCGCAACCGCCTGCACTTTGAAGGAGTATATTACAAAAAGACCACCAAAGACTTATTGGCAGAGGTACCGGGCATTTCGGGTACAGTGCCGGGCATCGGCAACCTCGGCTCCATCGAGAACAAAGGTGTGGAACTTGCCATCAACTGGCGCGACCAGATCGGTGACTGGGGATATAACGTGGGCGCCAATCTCACTACAATCAAGAACAAAGTGCTGAGCTTGGTGCAGGACGGTTACTCAATCATTGCCGGCGACAAGAGCCAAAGCTACACAATGGCCGGCTATCCTATCGGTTACTTCTACGGCTACAAAGTGGAAGGCGTGTACCAGACAGACGAAGAAATAGCCAAGTCACCTAAAAACACGCTGGCCACCGTCACACCGGGCGACCTGAAATTCAAGGACGTGAACGGCGACGGCGAAATCACCACTGCCGACCGTACTATGATAGGCGACCCCACCCCGGATGTTACCTACGGCATCACCCTCGGCGTAAACTATAAGAACTGGGAACTCGGCATCGACATGATGGGACAAGGCGGTAACCAGATATTCCGTACCTGGGACAACTACAACTGGAGCCAGTTCAACTTCATGGAACAACGCATGGACCGCTGGCACGGACCGGGCACAAGCAATACCCAACCCTTGCTCAACACGAAGCATACCATCAACAATATGAATTCCGAGTACTACATCGAAGACGGCAGCTTTTTCCGCATCCGCAACGTACAGTTGGCGTATAACTTCGACAAGACCCTGATATCCAGAATCGGTATGCAGGCCCTGAAGCTCTACGTCAACATCCAGAACCTGAAAACCTGGAAACACAACACCGGTTACACTCCTGAACTAGGCGGTACGGCCATTGCTTTCGGCGTAGACGACGGCAGTTATCCGATGCCTGCCATTTATACATTCGGATTCAACCTGACATTCTAACAACAATTCACCGCAGAGCACACAGAGCCGCGCAACCCGGTATCCGCTGCGATGAACTAAAAAATAACAATTATGAAACTGAAAAATAAGATTTTAACTCTGATAGCAGGCACGCTCACCACCTTTGCCCTGACATCCTGCAACGACTTCCTCGATCGCGACCCGCTGGGACAGTTCACCGAGGACGACGCTCCGAACGCCCTCATCGGCGGAAAGATGTACAACGTATATTACCTGATGCGCAGTTACAACATTACTGCCGGCATTCCCGCTTTCATGATACACATGGTGCGCAGCGAGGACTCCGAAAAGGGAAGCGATGCCGGCGACGGCGCCGACCAGGCAGCCATGTGGGACGACTTCCAGTACACAGCTTCCAACGGTACGCTCAGCGCCTACTGGGGGCAGAACTATAAAATCATCTACCAGTGCAACGAAATACTGGACGATCTGGAAAACAGCGAGAACAAAGACGATCCGGAAAATGTACGTACCAAAGGAGAAGCCCTGTTCTTCCGCGCCTATTGTTACTTCAACCTTGTGCGCGCTTGGGGAGAAGTGCCTCTGGTGACTTTTAAAGTGAAAGAAGCATCCGATGCCAATGTGCCCAAGACCACTGCCGACAAGATATACGAACAAATAGACAAAGACCTGACCGAGGCCGAGAAATGCCTGCCGCTGACATGGACCTCCGAATATACCGGACGGATCACATGGGGAGCCGCCCGTTCGCTGCACGCCCGCACCTACATGATGCGCAATGACTGGGATAACATGTACGACGCCTCCACCGAAGTTGTCAAGTCGGGCATATACAACCTGAACACCCCGGTGGATAAAGTCTTTACCGTAGAAGGCGAGAACTGCGGCGAAAGCGTTTTCGAGCTGCAATGCGAATCGACCGACGCTTTGAAGAACAGTGACGTCATCGGCAGCCAGTTCTGCCAGGTGCAAGGCGTACGCGGCGCCGGCGAGTGGGATCTTGGCTGGGGCTGGCACATGGGCACAACACTGGTGGGACAGGCATTCGAAGCCGGCGATCCCCGTAAAGACGCCTCCCTGCTCTATTTCCGCCGGAGCATCAGCGACCCTGTCACTCCGGAAAATACCAACAAGCCTTACGGTGAATCCCCCGTATCCACCGCTATGGGGGCTTACTTCAACAAAAAGGCGTATACCGAACCCGAACTGCGTAAGAAATATACCAAAGACGGTTTTTGGGTAAACATCCGCATTATCCGCTACCCGGACGTATTGCTGATGGCTGCCGAAGCCGCCAACGAGAAAAGGATTCCGGGAGAGGCTATCGATTATCTGGAGCAGGTCCGCGCCCATGCACGCGGTGCGGACAGCAGCATACTGCCCAAAGTTACGTCCACTGACCAAAGCACACTGCGCGATGCCATTCGCCACGAACGCCGCGTTGAGTTGGCATTGGAACCCGACCGTTTCTACGACCTCGTGCGCTGGGGTATTGCCAAAGAGGTGCTTCAAGCTGCCGGAAAGAACTATCAGGACAAGAATGCCTTGCTGCCATTGCCGCAAGAAGAAATTGACAAATCGAACGGGGTGCTGAAACAGAATCCTGATTATTAACGATAATTAGTGGTTAGCGATTAGTGATTAATACCATACGGCATGATAATGCACCTAAGGCTGAAAGCTTTTTATCTACAAGCCCGGGGTAATATACCCCGGGTATAAAAAGTCCTCTATGACTTGTGCTCTGTTAGGACAAATGATTTATACACAAGGAATTCGCCTTTATAGAGTGCATATTAATACATCTGTAATATGAAAGTGTGTCAAAACCAAGATTCGCTTACTATTGATTTCTTTTTAGGTACAGATTACACAGAAAACACAGATTTTCTTTATTCTTTTTCCGTGAAATCCGTGTTTTCCGTGTAATCCGTGCCTAAAAGAAATCGTCAAGTGTATTTTGACACACTTCTCTTGAAGATAAAAGCCTTTCAGGCTTTCACTTAGAAAGACCTATATGCATTATCCATGCTTAAAAAGTATCTATAAAAGCATATGCAAAAACATGTGTAAAGAACCGTATTAGAAAATACATATTAAAAGAAACATATTATGAAGAAGTTTTTCAAAAGAACCGGTCTGCTACTTGCAGCCGCCTTTATAGGCGCCGCCGCCATGCAGGCGCAGAAATCTCCTCAAGACATGGACCGCTTTATCGATGCTCTGATGAAGCGAATGACCGTAGAGGAGAAAATAGGGCAATTGAACCTGCCCGTTACCGGTGAAATCACTACCGGGCAAGCCAAAAGCAGTGACGTAGCCAAGAAAATCGAGCAAGGGCTCGTCGGCGGACTTTTCAACCTGAAAGGAGTGGACAAGATACGCGACGTGCAAAAGCTGGCAGTGGAAAACTCCCGTCTGGGCATTCCCCTGCTCTTCGGCATGGATGTGATACACGGTTACGAAACCATCTTCCCCATCCCTCTGGGGCTTTCCTGCACCTGGGATATGGCAGGCCTT
>ERZ791645.1674-NODE-1674-length-13167-cov-3.970561_pt1 | contig 13167 bp, 12 predicted proteins | sample MGYA00509939_ERZ791645 | MGnify/ENA primary metagenome ERZ791645 (study PRJEB30046, sample SAMN00715249) | human gut metagenome | study: EMG produced TPA metagenomics assembly of the A metagenome-wide association study of gut microbiota in type 2... | reverse complement strand
TACCACTGCACCAAACACGAATAAACCAAGTACGGCACCGACAGCAACACCAACACCGACTATCACCCCGGCACCGGAACCGGATCCAACGCCAATACCAACGGTTACACCAACGCCGGAACCGGATCCAACGCCAATACCAACGGTGAAGCCGACAGCAACGCCAACTGTGGCACCGACGGTGAAACCGACAGCAACGCCAACTGTGGCACCGACGGTGAAGCCGACAGTAAAACCGACAGCAACACCGACGGTGAAGCCGACCGTGAAACCGACAGCAACACCGACGGTGAAGCCGACCGTGAAACCGACAGCAACGCCAACAGTGAAACCGACAGTAACTCCAACTGTTGCACCAACCGTGACTCCGATGGTCACACCGACTGTCACACCGGCACCTGTAAAATCACCAATTCTCAAGGTTGGTAAGTATTCTCTGTATCTTGGAATGACACTTGCACAGGTCAATGAAGTGATGGTAGTTGGAACAGTTGATGAGGGCTTATCTCCACAGGGCAACCAGTCCTATGTTTACAATCCGGGCGGAGATTATTCCTGCCTGATTGAAGTACAGATCCGTGATGGTAAGGTGGTTGAAATGTCCGCGATCTCCAAGAATTTTAGTTACGGAGATATCCTGACATCCGGCGACAGTTTTAGTACATTGACATCGAATGGTTTCCGGTCGATGAGTACTTATCAGTACACGATCTACAGCCAGACAACAGATGATGCATATGTCAATGTAATGACAGATAAACAGAGAGATAAGAAGGCATACGGTGTTCAGATCTTTGATAAGGGACTTGGTTCGATGGATTCACTTTTGTATCCAAAGAATTGTACCTATTCTGATGCAGTTAATAAATATCAGGCACGACTTTCCGCACTGTATCTGAATGCATACCGTGCTTATCATGGAATCGAAAGTCTTCTGAATTTAGGAGATAATGCGACTGCTCAGTCACACAGCGAGTATATGGCAAAGGTCAACAGCGATGTGATGGATGAGGGCTCTGAAAGCTGGAAGGATCGTTTTAATGACGCATATGGTGATCCATTGTGCAAATCAGAGTATGTATCCTATGGCAGCCCGGATGCATTTTCGGCAGTCACCTATGCGGTCTCCGAACAGGGATCCACAACGAAGTTCTATCAGTATATATTGATGGAAGAAGTGACAAATAAAAATGGAGACACCTTCTATATTCCGGATGATTATGAGTTGTATATCTCCTGTGGTTTTGCCAACACGACAAGTGGAAGCAAGCTGACATTTACAGCATTTGATTTTTACGGATTATAGGATTATTATTTGACTGGGGGAGCAATTCCCCAGTCAATTTTAAATGAGCGGCTGACGCCGTGATCACAGAATGACAGATATCAGGAGGCATCTATGGGAAAAGAAGTAAAAACAAACGCAATGCGCATACTGGACCGCCAGAAGATTCCGTATCAGTTAAATACCTACGAATGCGGGGAGTTTATTGACGGAGTCACAATTGCGGACCAGCTTGGACAGAGCTATGACATGTCCTTTAAAACATTAGTAATGATCGGGAAGAGCAGGCAGTATTATGTGTTTGCTCTTCCCGTGGATAAAGAAGTTGATATGAAGAAAGCGGCAAAAGCCGTAGGCGAGAAAAGCGTGGAAATGCTGCCGGTTAAAGATATCAACAAGGTGACCGGTTACATCCGCGGCGGCTGTACACCGATCGGCATGAAGAAGCAGTTTCCTACTGTGATTGATGAGAGTGCGGCAGATCTGCCGGAAATGATCGTCAGCGGCGGCAGACTGGGAGAACAGATTATTCTGAAGCCGGAGGATCTTCTGAAGGTGACCGGAGGAAAATTTGCCGATATCATTCGCAAAGAGCAGGATTAAAACGTATACAGAAAGGGGAAAAGGATGAGAAAACGTAAATGGAAACAGGGCATTGCCGTTTTAACGGCAGCAGCATTGGTATTGACAGGAATTATCGTTCCGGGCAGTGCCGGAGCGAAAGCGAAGATCAGGCTGAATAAGAAGAAAGTAACGATCAAGGTCGGAGGAAAGGTGACACTTAAGCTTAAGAACGCAAAGAAAAAAGTCATCTGGAAATCCTCCAAAAAGAAGGTGGCATCCGTATCGGCAAAGGGAATTGTCCGTGGAAAGAGTGCAGGAACTGCGAAGATCACGGCAAAGTCTAATAAAAAGAGCTATACCTGTACGGTGATCGTGAAGGAGAAGCGGGATAGCTTTGTAGAACCGGATGAAACAGAAATGCCGGGAACAACAACAGTGCCGACTGCAAAGCCGACGGGCGAACCAACGAAGACACCGGTAAATCCGACAAGTAACCCGACAAAAGCACCGGCAAGTGAGGCACCGGTAAATCCGACAAAGGCACCGGTCAACCCGACAAAGGAACCGGTAGATCCGACACCGGAACCAACGACAGCCCCAACGGCAGCTCCTTCCGGCAATACATTAACGATTGGTAAGTACTCTCTTTCGATCGGAATGTCATTTCAGGATGCGCAGAATATTCTGGGGAGCAAATGTGTGGATGAAGGCATTTCACCACAGGGATACGCTTCGTATATATACAATCCGGGCAATGATTACTCCTGTCTCGTGGAGTTTCAGATCAGGGATGGAAAGCTCGTCGAGTTATCCACGATCTCGAAGAATTTTAACTACGGAGGCATTGCTGCAGCCGGCAACAGCATTGCTACACTGAAAGCGAACGGTTTTACAGCGGTAGAAACCTACAAGTACACGATATATTCAAAGACAAGCGATCAGGAATATATCAATGTCATGACGGATACCCAGAGAGGTGGTGCAGTATACGGTGTACAGATCTTTGATAAGAGTCTGGGATCGATGGACACGCTTCTTTATCCGAAGAACTGCAAATATTCCGATGACATTAACAAGTATCAGGCGCGTCTTACGGCACTGTATCTGAATGCATACCGTGCATACCACGGTGCAGGGCTGATGCAGATCACAGACAATGGTGTGGCACAGGCTCACAGCGAATATATGGCAAGCAAGAACAGTGATGTGATGGACGAAGGTTCCGTAAGTTGGAAGACGCGGTTTGATCAGAATTACAACGATGGAGAGAAGCTCTTCCTGAAGACCGAGTATGTTTCATACGGCAGTCCGGATGCGTTTTCTGCAGTCACCTATGCGATTGCGGAGCGGGATTCTACCACCAATTTCTATAAGTATATATTGATGGAAGAATATGAGGATGAAGCGGTTGATTTCTGCATCGAGTGTGGATTCGCCAATACGGCAAGCGGAAGCAAGCTGACATTTTCGGCATTTGATTTTTATGCATATTAGGATTCAAGACAGCATCGCATAAAGTAGAAGCCGTGCTGCTTTGAACGGGGTAAGAAAGGAACAGATTATGAGAAAAATAAAATGGAAACAGGGCGTTGCAGTGTTGGCAGCAATCTCGCTGCTCATTACAGGAACGATGGTTCCGGGAGGTGCCAGCGCCAAAGGCAAAATTAAACTCAACAAGAAAAAGGTGACTATTAAGGTCGGGCAGAAGGTAAAGCTGAAGCTCAAAAACACAAAAAAGAAGAAAGTAACCTGGAAGTCCTCTAAGAAGAAAGTGGCTTCCGTGACGAAAAAGGGTGTCGTAAAAGGTAAGAAAAAGGGAACGGCAAAGATCACGGCAAAGTGCGGTAAGAAGAGATATGTCTGCAAGGTGACGGTCAAAGCGCGTGGTGAGTATCAGGAAAGTATTTATGAAACTGCCAGACCGGGCAGTACACAGGCACCGGGAGCGTCCGCAAAGCCAAGCAGCAAGCCGTCCGTTTCCCCGAGTGCAAAGCCGGGACAGAACGCAACCACCACATCGAACCATGTAAAGCCGACAACGGCAGCCGAGAATACGCTTGCTATTGGCAAATTCAACATTACACTCGGAATGACGAGTGCAGAGGTTGAAAAGGTAATGGGCGCAGCACCGGATAAGACAGGAAAGTCCCCGCAGGGAAACAGCACCTATATTTATAACCCGTCCGGCGATTATACCAACTATGTGGAAATACAGTTCCGGTCCGATAAGGTTGTGGGAATGACTACGATCTCCGCATATTTCTGCTATGCAGATCTTGTTTCTTCGCAGGACAGTGCAGATGTTCTGAAGGGACGCGGCTTCAGCGATATGTCCCGTTTCGATTACGAAGCCGGCTATCAGTATGATAAAGGCAGTGCTTACGTCAATGCATTTGTCGACCATCAGGGAAAGGGCGGTGTTTACGGCGTTCAGATCTTCGACAAGACGCTCAACTCCAAGCTCGATAACCTGATCATACCGAAGAACTGCAGCTATGATGACGCGGTCATGACAGCCATGCAGTTTGAAATGCGTGATTTTGTCAACGCCTTCCGTGTTTTCAAAGGCAAGGAGGCAATGACGGACAGTACCTCCGGCAGTGCACAGCGCCATGCGCTGGAAATGGCATCCACAGGTAAAACCCAGCAGAGCAGCTCTGACGGAACAACCTGGAAGGATCGTTTCAAACAGGATTACGGTGATTATTATATGGCAACGGAATTTGTGGCAGACAGCTGTGTCGATGCATTCAGCTTTGCGGTATATGCTGCGGATACCACAAAGAATATCTCATCCGGTTCCACCTCTACAATCTATCAGTATATGATCAAGGATCAGGATGCCAACGGAGAGGCAGTCTCCTTCAATATTGACTGCGGCTTTGCTTACAACACCGGCAATAAGCTGATCACATTCGGTGTGATCAATCTGTACTGCATGTAATCGCTATGGCGTGGTTCAAGAAAGCTTAAGAGAAAGGAAAGTAAGATCATCATGGGAAAAGCACATGCGGAGGGGCTGAAACGCCAGACAGACAATAAATTTCTCAATATGTACGAGATCGATGCGGTCCGCAGGGACGGGGTTCATTTTCCGTATTATATTGCCACCAGGCGGGAGTCCGGAGATCTGATGTATGAGACCGGAACGCTTCGGGCGGACGGTGTCGTTATTTATCCGGTATACCGTCCGGATCCGGGCAAGCTGGTGGTGATCCGTCAGTTCCGCTACCCGGTCAACGGCTATATATATGAAGTTCCGGCGGGGCTTGTGGATGCGGGAGAGGATCCTGCGGAGGCGGCTGTTCGTGAGATGAAGGAAGAGACCGGACTGGACTTTACGCTTTACCGGGAGGGAAGTGATGCTCTGATGCGTCCGTTTGTACAGAGCCAGGGAATGTCTGACGAGTGCGATGTGACGGTGTTTGGATATGCGGATGGTGTTCTGAACCCGGGAGCGCAGGAGGCGACTGAGGATATCGAGGTCTTTCTGGCAGACAAAGACGAGATAAGGCGGATTCTCAGGGAGGAGCTGGTGTCTCTGCGTGCCGCGTACCTGTTTATGATGTTTTTAAACAGCAGCCCGGAGGATCCGTTCGCGTTTTTACATATATAATATAGAAACGTATCGTGGATTTGCTGTACGAAAATGTTTACTAAAACCGGGATTTTATGATATTTTACTGATTTCATGCCGAAAATAAACAACAGCGGCAAAATGACGTCGGGATTTTGTGGGAAAAGACGAGAAAAAAATATTTTTTTCGTCTTTTCCTATTCTTTTTTTACAAAAAAAGCCCATATAATGTGGTGTTGGACACACTTCCATCACAAAATGTAGTCAAATATGACAAACAAAATAAAAAAATTAAAAAAATACTTGTATAATTTGCCAACATGTGTTATATTGGTCTTACGGAAAAAAGTTGAGGGAACGTTCCTAAACAACGTAATCATTTTCGTAAAGATGGTTACATTTCAAAATGGTGATACCATGATATTTCTGCTGTGGGTGCAGCATAAATATAAAGCAAACAATTTAATTTAGAGGAGGCTTTTTATGAGAAAGAAAGTATTGAGTGTACTTCTGTGTACAGCAATGGCTGCAACAATGTTAACAGGTTGTGGCGGATCATCAGATGACACAACAAAGGACAAAGCAACAAGTGGTGCAACAAGCGGAGCAACATCTGGGCAGGCTTCTAAGGTTGAAGTTTCCGACGGTGGTAAGGTTCTTAACATCCGTGTTTGGAACGAGGAGTTCAGAGATCGTGTCATTGCTCACTATCCAGGATATAAGAAGACTGGTAAGTGGACAGGTCAGATCGGCGATGTTAAGGTTAAATGGACTCAGGTAGCTAACGATGACAACGCTTATCAGCAGGCATTGGATCAGGCACTTCTGAACCAGGCAGATGCTAAGGCGGATGATAAGGTTGATATGTTCCTCGTTGAGGCTGATTACGCATTGAAGTATGTTAACTCTGATTACACTGTAGACGTTGTTAATGATCTTGGTGTTTCTGAGGATTCACTTTCAAATCAGTACAAGTACACACAGGATATCGTAAGAGATTCTAAGGGAGCTCTTAAGGGATCTTCATGGCAGGCTTGTCCGGCTGGTATGATCTACCGTCGTGACATCGCTAAGAAGGTATTCGGTACAGACGATCCTGATAAGATTCAGGAGATCTTCTCTGACTGGGATGCATTCAAGGATGCAGCAGCTAAGCTGAAAGACAAAGGATATCTTGCAACAGCATCTGTAAACGATGCATACCGTGTATTCTCTAACAACGTAACATCTAAGTGGGTAGAGGATGGCAAGATCAACATCGATGAGAACATCAAGACATGGGTTGACATGTCTAAGGAAATGGTTGATAACAAAGAGACATCTACATATGAGCTGTGGTCTTCTGACTGGAGCAAGGGCTTCATGAAGAACGGTAACGTATTCGCTTACTTCGGACCAGCTTGGTTCTTCAACTTCTCTATGAACGCTGCTAAGGACGGTTCCGTTGGTAAGGACGGCGGCTGGGCTCTCTGCAAGGGACCTCAGAGCTTCTATTGGGGTGGTACATGGATCTGTGGTGCTAATGGCACAGATAATTCATCACTTGTTAAGGACATCATTGAGAAGATGACAACAGATGAGTCTATCATGACTGATATCGTTAAGAAGGATAATGATTTCGCTAACAACAAGGCTGCAATGGATAAGCTTTCTAAGGATAAGAGCTTCAAGAATTCTATCCTTGGCGGACAGAATCCACTTCCAATCTTCTGTGATGGTATTGAGAGCATCGACCTCAGCAACCTGTCATCTTATGATCAGGGATGTAACGAGGAGTTCCAGAACGCTATGAAGGATTACTTCGATGGCAATGCTGACTACGATTCAGCTCTGGAGCAGTTCTATCAGGCAGTTGAGACTAAGTACCCTGAGCTGACACACTAATCACACAGGCGTACATAGTGTAACATGAATCTGGATGTGCCTGCTTACGGATGTAGGCAGGCACATTTTATACCTAAAAAAGGGGAGAAAAAGAAATGAGCACATCTCCAAAGAGACGAGGAAAAGTTGAAAAACACAATAAATGGGGATATATTTTCTTAATTCCATTCGTTGTTGTTTATGTTATTTTCCAGTTGATTCCTTTGATCAGTACCATCTATAACAGTTTTTATGAGAACTACCGTTCCGGACTGATTCAGGTCGGACCGAACTTCGTGGGATTGGATAACTACAAGGAATTATTTGCTGGAGGATACTTCTGGTTGTATTTAAGAAATACCCTGATCATGTGGGTACTCGGATTTGTTCCACAGATCATCGTATCATTGATTCTGGGTGCATGGTTCTCCGATATGCGATTGAACCTGAAATGCTCCCGCTTCTTTAAGACAGTTATCTATCTGCCAAACCTGATCATGGCATCCGCATTCTCAATGCTGTTCTTCGCATTGTTTGCAGATACCGGTCCGGTAAATGCAATGCTTCAGAATGTCGGTGTGATCAGCGAAGCATACAGCTTCTTATCACACAAATGGAGCGCAAGAGGACTTGTTGCATTAATGAACTTCCTGATGTGGTTTGGTAATACAACAATCCTGTTGATGGCAGGTATGATGGGTATCGATCCATCACTGTTTGAGGCTGCCGAGGTGGATGGAGCAACATCTACCCAGGTATTCTGGCAGATTACCATGCCACTGTTAAGACCGATTATGGTTTACGTTTTAGTTACTTCCTTGATTGGTGGTTTGCAGATGTTCGATGTTCCGCAGATCTTGACAAACGGAACCGGTCAGCCAACACAGACCACAATGACACTGATCATGTACTTGAATAAACACCTGTTCAGTAAGAACTACGGTATGGGTGGTGCGTTGTCCGTTGTAATGTTTATTATCACGGGTATCCTGAGCTTGATCGTGTTCAAGGCATTTGCACAGAAAAAGGAGGCGTAACGATGGCGAATTCAAGAACACCAAGTGATGAGATTACAAAAGAGGGATTTGGCATTCATGCGCGTCGTGCGATCGCATACATCTTTCTGATTCTTATTACGATCCTTTGTTTATTCTGGTTCTATGTACTTTTTGTAAATGCGACCAGAACACATAGTGAGATTCAGTTAGGATTCCATGCTCTGCCGGGAACAAACTTCCTGAAGAACTTTGATAACACGATTATTCATGGTTCCCAGCCGGTTTGGAACGGTTTGGTCAACAGTGTGGTTATCGCTGCATTCAGTGCCTTATTGACTACATATTTTTCGACAATGACAGCGTATGCACTTCATGTGTATACCTTTAAGTTAAAGAAGTTTATGCATACCTTCATCCTGATGATCATGATGATCCCTACTCAGGTTACCGCTCTTGGTTTCCTGCAGTTAGTGACAAAGATGGGGTTGATGAACAGCTTTATTCCATTGATCGTACCGGCTGTGGCTTCACCGGTAACTTATTTCTACATGAAGCAGTATATGGAATCTTCACTGCCGATTGAGATCATTGAGGCATCCCGTATTGACGGTGCCGGAGAATTCCGTACCTTCAATCAGATGATCCTTCCAATTATGAAGCCGGCAATTGCAGTACAGGCAATCTTCGCATTTGTAACAAGCTGGAATAACTACTTCATTCCGTCATTGATCTTGACGGATGACAAGAAAAAGACACTTCCGGTTTTGATCGCGAACTTGCGTAGTGCAGACTTTTTGAAGTTTGATATGGGTCAGGTTTACATGATGATCGCGTTTTCTATATTCCCGGTTATCATCGTATATCTGATACTTTCAAAACATATTGTACAGGGTGTTGCATTGGGAAGCGTAAAGGGCTGATGCCCTCTTTGCCCCGGGTAGCGATACCCGGCAGGACCTAATCGTACAATGATCCTCTCTTTCTCATTGTATATGGGGCTGTCTGACAGGGAAACCTGCCGGGCAGCCCTTTTGGGTTGCTCAAAAATAAGTTGTGTGGTATTCTAAACAAGAGTATGTGGCTGGCACAAAAGGGGAAGCCGGTCATTGGAGAAGACATGATAACAGTAATTGGAGGTAATTATGAGACATATTTGGAGAAAGGGACTGGCACTGGCTCTGATTTTATGCGTATCGGTTAGTGGTGTTGGATGCTCCGGGAATAAAAAGGATCAAAAGGACAAGCCGGCAGCGACGGAGGATGCAACTTCGGAGAAGGCAACGCCGGTGCCAAAGGTGGAAGCGGGAGGCAAGGGAAAGGACAAGTCGGATGTTCCTCTTGTGGTTGCCTGCAATAAGCTTGATAAGAAATTTAATCCATTTACCGCGGAGACAGATGACGACAGGACAGCCGTTGATATGACACAGCTTCGTCTGCTGACATTTGACCGGGAGGGTGCTGTTGTAAAGCATGCGATCAAGGGAGAGAAGCGTCGCTTCAATGGCGAGACCTTCAGTTATGAGGGACCTGCTAATCTTAAGGTGAAGCGGGATCGAGAGAAGGATACAACCTCTTATATTATAAAGCTGCGAAAGGATCTGACCTTCAGCGATGAAACACCGGTTACAATTGATGATGTCATCTTTTCTATGTACGCTTTTGCGGACAGCAGCTATCAGGGAGAGGAGACCTTTGGAAGCCTGCCGATCCTCGGTTTACAGAAGTATCGTAAGTCGGCTTCTGCACTTGATATTTCCGGTATTGAGAAGATGACCGATTACAAAGTGAAGGTGACGGTCAGGGGCTATGACAGAGACGCATATCAGGCGTTGAATATCCCGATATGCTCCCTGAATTTCTATGGAGACAGACACATTTTTAATGTTCTGGCAGGCAGCTTTGGGTTTAAGAAGGGTGATCTGTCCGGTCTGACCAAGAAGAAAAATGCACCGTTTGGAGCCGGTGCTTATCGGTTTATCAAGTACGAGAAGGGAATCGTGTATTACGAAGCCAACGAGAAATATTACCGTGGATGTCCGCAGACTGCATTTATCCAGCTTAAGGAGATTGGGAACATGTCCGATGTGCGTAAGCTGGAAGCATTGGAGAACGGGGATTTTGACGTCGTGACCATGCAGGCAACGAATCAGGCGATGGATCTGATCACTGACGCAAACTCCAGCGGGAAGCTGACAGGGCGTATTTATGGAGGCAAGTTGTTGGACGGCGATTATTATCATTATATTGGTATGAATGCGGATCAGGTTTGTGTGGATGACAAGCCGGACAGCACCCGTTCCAAGAATATGAGAAAAGCCTTTTCTATTTTGTTTAGCTGTAACAGAAGCAATATGATCGAGCTGAGTCAGAAGGGAGCAGCGCAGATTGATTATCCTGCCTCTCAGATATCCTGGTCCGTGCCGCAGCCGGAGGATGAGGAATATAAACAGGCATACAGTGAGGATGTGGATGGCAATGGCATCTACAACAGTAATATGAGCGTGGAAGAGCGGGAAGCTGCAGCTTGCAAAGCGGCACTCGGCTATCTCAGGAAAGCCGGGTTTAAGACGAAAAGCGGTAAGATTACTGCATTTCCGGAGAACACAGGAAAGAAATATACGATCTATATTCCGGATGACACGCAGGAACAGGGAATGCTCACGATTGCAAGAAATGCACAGAAGCTGTTCAAACAGATCGGCATTAAGCTGGTATTAAAGGAACACTGCAGTCTTGCAAGGCTGACAAAGCATCTGAAGCAGGGGAAAGCGCAGATATGGTGCGGAAAGGAGGAGACATCTGTTTCCGGAGACATGTACCGCATGTATCACAGTCGTCAAAAGAAGAATAAAACGGCAGGAAGCCGCAATTATTTGCATATTAAGGACAGTGATCTGGATGAGTATATTGAGGAAGGGATGGATACTGTTCCGCTGAAGAAAAGCATTGATCTATATGCGCAGAGCTATAATAAGATTTTGGATTGGGCAGTGGTTGTTCCGGTATATCAGGAGCGCAATCTGACAGTGTTTAGCACAGCCAGAGTGAATCTGGAAACGGTCGATCAGAACATCACACCATATTATGACTGGATGCAGGATATTCAGATTGTGGAGATGAAATAATCATTTTAATACAAAAGCAAAATTAAAATCGCCAGTTTCGGTATTTACCGGAGCCGGCGATTTTGCGGTTCTAAGAAAATATAATTTTGCGGCTTATCAAAGCAGATAGCCGTAAACCGTAATTTTGCAGTCTACGAAAGCAGATAGCCGTAAACCACAATTTTAAGGCTTATGAAAGCAGATAGCCGTAAACCATAATGAAGTGGCACAGACTTCCGCCCATCACGAACAGATGGAAGATCTCATGTCCGCCGAAGCCCGGATGAAGCTTATTGAATACCGGGAGCTTCAGGGCGTAGATCACGCCGCCAATCGTGTAGATAACACCACCGGCAAAAAGCCAGGTAAATGCCTGCGGACTCATGAAATGATAAATGCTGCGGATCGCGAAGATACAGAGCCAGCCCATGGCAATGTAGATGGTGGAATTGAGCCATTTCGGGGAATCTACCCAGCAGATCGTCAGAAACAGTCCGGCAAATGCAAGACACCAGACGACAGCGCACAGAGGAGTGCCGGTTCGTGCAGGAAGCACAAGCATGCAGACCGGAGTATAGCTTCCGGCAATCAGAAAATAGATCATGATGTGATCCAGCTTCTTGAGCAGAAGAGTTGCCTTGTCATTTGTGATGATCGCATGGTAAAAGGTGCTGGCACCGTACAAAAGGATCATGCTCAAAATAAAAAGCGAGCTGGCGATCACTGCTTTGGCGTTTCCGGTGAAAACCGCCTTTTCTAATAAGAAAGGAGCCGCAGAGATTGCAGCGATCATTCCGATAAAATGCGTGATCGCACTTGCCGGATCCTTCAAACGGAAAGCGGTGTGCGTAACTGCCGTGGAATGTGAAATTACCGGTTTTCCGGAGTATGTTTGTGAATTTGTCATGGTTGTCATAGAAATCTCTCCTTTCCAGGCTGGTTTATACCGGTACAACAAGTCGGCTTCTGACGATTGTATTTGCCTGACGAGCATTGTACAGGAGCATCGTACAGCGGATATTTCATAATATGTGGTAACAAAAATAAATACATGTAGTATTGATAACTATGTTGTGTAGTATAATATACATCTTTTTACGATTTTATGCAAGTATCTATTTAAAATAAATTGGAAATAAAAAGAAATAGGAAAGGCAATTAACCGTCTGTCAAACAGGCTGAGACACAGGTCATAGAACATCCGGGCTTCTATCGGTCTGAGCGGAGCATTGGGCGGGATTCTGAATTATATTCTGGTAGAATCCGGGCAGCACCATGCGTGATCAGTGGACTTGTTACGGTTGTGTATACTTTGGCGTTATGCTAAGAAAAAGAATACAAGTAATTGCAACGAAGCCAAGGAAATGGTATGATGAGTAAAATGCAGACTGGAAAGGCAGGAGATGGAGATGGAACTTCAGGTAGGCGACGTGATTAAAATGAAGAAGCAGCATCCCTGCGGAGAGAACCGCTGGAAGCTGGTGCGTGTCGGAATGGATATTAAGATGGAATGTCTCGGGTGCGGTCATCGTGTGATGCTGCCGAGAAAGCAGGTAGAAAAGGGTTTTCGCGGCTTTCTCGAAAGAAATAAAGAAAAAAATTAAAAAATTTGAAAAAAAGTGTTGACAATTCTGTTAAACTATAATATACTCTTACTTGCGTCACGGAAATGACTTAAAACTTTTCGGGGTGTGGCACAGTTTGGCTAGTGTACCTGATTTGGGATCAGGGGGTCGCAGGTTCGAATCCTGTCACCCCGATTGTGACGCAATTATA
>ERZ791645.1665-NODE-1665-length-13234-cov-6.608772_pt1 | contig 13234 bp, 12 predicted proteins | sample MGYA00509939_ERZ791645 | MGnify/ENA primary metagenome ERZ791645 (study PRJEB30046, sample SAMN00715249) | human gut metagenome | study: EMG produced TPA metagenomics assembly of the A metagenome-wide association study of gut microbiota in type 2... | reverse complement strand
GGACGGCCGACGACGTGAAGGGCTTCACGAAGATCCTCGGCAACCAGATCAAGATCTACTACAACGTCCAGAACCGCAACAAGAAATGATACGCGCCGGCATCATCGGAGGCGCCGGCTACACGGCTGGCGAACTGATCCGCCTGCTGGTGAACCATCCCCGGGCGGAGATCGGGTTCGTACACAGCACGTCGAATGCCGGCAACCGCGTGGCCGATGTCCACGGCGGGCTGGAGGGCGACACGGAGCTGCGGTTCTGCGACGCCTACGACCTCGCCGAGGTCGATGTCCTGTTCCTCTGCTCGGCACACGGAGAGAGCCGCAAGTGGCTGGCCTCGCACGCCCTGCCGCAGGAGCTGCGGATCGTGGACCTCGCGCAGGACTTCCGCGACGAGTCCGAGGGGTTTGTCTACGGTCTGCCCGAACTGCAGCGAGACCGCATCCGGGAGGCCCGCCGCGTGGCCAATCCGGGTTGCTTCGCCACGGCAATCCAGTTGGCTCTGCTGCCGCTGGCCGCCGCCCGCCTGCTGCGGGACGAAGTGCACGTCACGGCCATCACGGGATCGACCGGCGCCGGGGTGAAGCCCTCGGCAACGACCCATTTCAGCTGGCGCACGGCCAACGTCTCGGTCTACAAGGCCTTCACACACCAGCACCTGCTCGAAATCGGGCGCACGCTGCAGCGGCTCGAACCGGCATTCGACCGGGCCGTGAACTTCATCCCCATGCGCGGCGACTTCGCGCGGGGCATCCTGGCCAGCGTGCACACCTCCTGCCCGCTCGGCGAGGAGGAGTTGCGGCAGCTCTACGCCGACTACTACGCCACGGCGGCCTTTACCCGTGCAACCGAACGCAGCGTCGATCTCAAGCAGGTGGTCAATACGAACAAGGCGCTCGTGCAGCCGTCCCGCTACGGCGACAAGGTGCACGTGGTCTCGGTGATCGACAACCTGCTGAAAGGGGCCTCGGGCCAGGCCGTGCAGAACATGAACCTGATGTTCGGCCTCGACGAAAAGGAGGGGCTGCGCCTGAAGGCCTCGGCCTTCTGACGCACACGAACCGACAAACGAAACACAGGAAACAGATGAAACTCTTCGATGTATATCCACTCTATCCGGTAGAGCCGGTGCGCGGCCGGGGCTGCTTCGTTTACGACGCCGCCGGGACCGAGTACCTCGACCTCTACGGCGGACACGCCGTGATCTCCGTCGGACACGCCCATCCGGACTACGTGCGCGCGGTCTCGGAGCAGGTCGCCCGCCTCGGGTTCTACTCCAACTCGGTGGAGAATTCGCTCCAGCAGCAGCTGGCCGAGAAGCTCGGCCGCCTCTCGGGCTACGACGACTACCGCCTCTTCCTCTGCAACTCGGGGGCCGAGGCCAACGAGAACGCCCTGAAGCTCGCTTCGTTCCACACGGGCCGCGCCAAGGTGCTGGCCATGGGCAAGGCCTTCCACGGCCGCACGTCGGGGGCCGTGGCCGCCACGGACAACCCGGCGATCTCGGCTCCGTTCAACCGCACGCCGAACGTGGAGTTCGTCCCGCTGAACGACCTTGAAGCGGTTCGCGAGAAACTCGCCACGCGGAAGTTCGCCGCCGTGATCGTCGAGGGCATCCAGGGCGTCTCGGGCATTCACTGCCCGACGGACAACTTCCTGCGCGGCGTGCGCGAAGCGGCCACCGAGACCGGCACGCAGCTCATCCTGGACGAGATCCAGTCGGGATACGGCCGCACGGGACGCTTCTTCGCCCACCAGGAGGCGGGCATCCGTCCCGACCTGATCACCGTGGCCAAGGGCATGGCCAACGGATTTCCCATCGGGGGCGTGCTGATCGCGCCCCATTTCGAGGCCCGAGCCGGCATGCTCGGGACCACCTTCGGAGGCAACCACCTGGCCTGCGCCGCAGCGATTGCCGTGCTCAACATCATCGAGCGCGAAGGGCTCGTGGAGAACGCCGCCTCGGTCGGCAGCTACCTGCTCGGGGAGCTGCACGCGATGGCGGGGCTCCGGGAAGTGCGGGGCCGCGGCCTGATGATCGGCATCGAAATCGACAGCTCGGGAGCCGAGCTGCGCCGCCGGCTGCTCTTCGACCGGCACATATTCACGGGAGGCGCAGGCGCCTCGACCGTCCGGCTGCTGCCGGCGCTCTGCCTGACCCGCGACCTGGCCGACCGGTTCCTCACGGCATTCAAAGCAACCCTACGATGAAAAAGTTCACTTGCGTACAAGATATCGGCGACCTGCACGCTGCCGTCGCCGAGGCGCTGGAGATCAAGCGCAACCGGTTCCAATACTCGGGGCTGGGCCGCAACCGCACGCTGCTCATGCTCTTCTTCAACTCGAGCCTCCGCACGCGGCTCTCGACCCAGAAGGCGGCGATGAACCTCGGCATGAACGTCATGGTGCTGGACGTTAATCAGGGGGCCTGGAAACTCGAGACGGAGCGTGGCGTGGTGATGGACGGCGACAAGGCCGAACACCTTCTGGAAGCCATTCCGGTCATGGGGTCCTACTGCGACGTGATCGGCGTGCGCTCGTTCGCCCGTTTCCGCGACAAGACCGAGGACTACGAGGAGCGCGTGCTCGAGCAGTTCATCCGCTACTCGGGACGCCCGGTCTTCTCGATGGAGGCCGCCACGCGCCACCCGCTGCAGAGTTTCGCCGACCTGATCACCATCGAGGAGCACAAGCGCACCGAGCGCCCGAAGGTCGTGATGACCTGGGCACCGCACCCCAACGCCCTGCCTCAGGCCGTGCCCAACTCGTTCGCCGAGTGGATGAACGCCGCGGGCTACGACTTCGTCATCACCCATCCCGAGGGCTACGAGCTCGATCCGCGGTTCGTCGGATCGGCCCGCGTGGAGTACGACCAGCGCAAGGCCCTCGAGGGCGCCGACTTCGTCTATGCCAAGAACTGGGCGGCCTACGCCGACCCCAACTACGGCAAGGTCCTCTCGCGCGACCGCGCCTGGACCGTCGATCGGGAGAAGATGGCGCTGACCAACGATGCCTTCTTCATGCACTGTCTGCCCGTGCGGCGCAACATGATCGTCACGGACGAGGTGATCGAGTCGCCGCGCTCGCTGGTGATCCCCGAGGCCGCAAACCGCGAGATCTCGGCCCAGGTGGTACTCAAACGGCTGCTGGAGGGACTCGCATGAAGGAGGGGATCACGGTCGTGAAGATCGGCGGCAACGTCATCGACGATGCCGCCGCGTTGAAACACTTTCTCGGGGAGTTCGCATCGCTTCCGGGCCGAAAGATCCTCGTCCACGGCGGCGGCAAACTCGCCACACGGCTGGCCGAGCGGCTCGAACTGAAGGTCCGCATGGTCGAGGGGCGCCGCATCACGGACAAGGGAATGCTCGACGTGGTGACGATGGTCTACGCCGGGCTGGTGAACAAGCAGATCGTCGCCGGGCTGCAGGCCGCCGGCTGCAACGCCATCGGCCTCTCGGGCGCTGACGGGAACATCGTCACGGCCCGCCGCCGTTCGCCCGAACCGATCGACTTCGGATTCGTCGGCGACATCGAACGGGTCGATTCCGACCTGCTGGGCCGCCTGCTGGAGGCGGAGCTCACGCCCGTCTTCCCGGCCATCATGCACGACGGCTGCGGGACGCTGCTCAACTGCAATGCCGACAGCGTCGCCTCTGCCGTGGCGCTCGGCGCCGCACGCCTCGCCCCGACCGACCTGGTCTACTGCTTCGAGAAACGCGGCGTGCTGCGCGACCCGGACGACGAGCAGTCGGTCATTGCCGAGATCACGGCGGAGAGCTATCCGCCCCTCAAGGCCGACGGGACGGTGAGCCGGGGAATGATCCCGAAGATCGAGAATGCCCTGAAGGCCGTCGAGCAGGGGGTGCGGAGCGTCACGATCCGCAGTTCGGAAGGGCTCGGCGACGGTTCGGGAACCGTCATCCGATAACATCCGCGGGGCCGCGCCCCGTGCACGACAGGAACACACGACAGAGATGCAGACACGAACCTCGGAAGCCGTCGGGCTGCTACGCCGACTGATCGCCACCCCCTCGCCTTCGCGCGACGAAGCCCGGACGGGGGATCTGCTCCACGCTTTCCTCACGGAGCGGGGCGCCCGCCCCGAACGGCTCCACAACAACATCTGGGCACGCAGCGAAGGGTTCGACCCGGCGCGGCCCACGCTGCTGCTCAACTCGCACCACGACACGGTGCGGCCTGCAGCCTCGTGGACGCGCGACCCCTATATGCCGGCAATCGAGGGCGACCGCCTCTACGGACTGGGCAGCAACGACGCCGGGGCCTCGGTCGTGGCGCTCACGGAGGCGTTTCTCGCCCTGCGCACGCGGGAGTTGCCCTTCAACCTCCTGCTGGCCCTCACGGCCGAGGAGGAGTGCATGGGCGAGCACGGCATCCGGGCCCTGCTGCCCGAACTGGGGCGCATCGACCTGGCCGTGGTGGGCGAACCCACCGGGATGCAGGCCGCCGCCGGAGAGCGGGGGCTCGTGGTCCTCGACTGCACGGCACACGGCCGGAGCGGCCATGCGGCGCGCGGCGAGGGAATCAACGCCCTCTACATCGCACTGGAGGACATTGCACGGCTGCGCGGCTTCCGCTTCGAGCGCGAATCGGCGCTGCTGGGACCGATCGGCCTGGCCGTGACGCAGATCGAGGCCGGCACGCAGCACAACGTCGTGCCCGACACCTGCCGGTTCGTCGTGGACATCCGCACGACCGACGCCTATACCAACGAGGAGACAGTCGAGCTGCTCCGTGCGGCGATCCGCTCCGAGGCCGTACCCCGTTCGACGCGCATCCGGGCCGTCGCACTAGACGACCACCATCCCCTGATGCGGGCCGCGCGGGCCGCGGGACGCACCGCATTCGTCTCGCCGACGACCTCCGACCGCACGCTGATGCCCTTCCCGGCCCTCAAGATGGGCCCGGGCGAGTCATCGCGGTCGCACGCCGCCGACGAATACATCCGCCTGGCGGAGATCGAGGACGGGATTGCCGTCTACATGGATTACATCGAACATTTAGCGAAAGAATATGGCTGGAAAACTTTGGGACAAGGGATTTGAACCCGACACGATGATCGAGGAGTACACCGTCGGCCAGGACCGCGAACTCGACCTGCGGCTGGCGCGCTACGACGTCGAGGGATCGCTGGCACACATCGCCATGCTCGAGAAGATCGGCCTGCTGACGGCCGACGAGCTGCGGCGGCTCACCGACGGACTGCACGAAATCGCCGCGGAGATCGAGGCCGGACGCTTCGAGATCGAACCCGACACGGAGGATGTCCACTCCGAGGTCGAGCTGCTGCTCACCCGCCGGCTGGGCGACGTAGGCAAGAAGATCCACTCGGGACGCTCGCGCAACGACCAGGTACTGGTCGATCTGAAGCTCTTCCTGCGCGACGAGCTGCGGGGCACCGCCCGCGACGTCCGCACGCTCTTCGACCGTCTGCAGGAGCAGAGCGAGCGCTACCGCGAGGTGCTGATGCCGGGATACACCCACCTGCAGATCGCCATGCCCTCGTCGTTCGGACTCTGGTTCGGGGCCTATGCCGAAACGCTGGTGGACGACATGCGGATGCTCGCCGCAGCGTGGCACATCGCCAACCAGAACTCGCTGGGATCGGCCGCCGGATACGGCTCCTCGTTCCCGCTCGACCGCACGATGACCACGCACCTGTTGGGATTCGAGACGTTGCACTACAACGTCGTGGCGGCGCAGATGAGCCGCGGAAAGAGCGAACGCGCGGCAGCCATCGCCGCCGTGGCAGCCACCGTCGGGCGCATGGCCATGGACCTCTGTCTGTTCATGAGCCAGAACTTCGGCTTCGTCTCGCTGCCCGACGAACTGACCACCGGGTCAAGCATCATGCCCCACAAGAAGAACCCCGACGTCTTCGAGATCATGCGCGGCCGCTGCAACCGCCTGCAGGCGCTGCCCAACGAGATCGCCCTGCTGACGACGAACCTCCCGGTGGGCTACCACCGCGACCTGCAGCTCCTGAAGGACATTCTCTTCCCGGCGACTGCGGAGATCCGCCGCACGCTCCGCATGGCCGACTTCATGCTAGCCCGCCTGAAGGTGAACGACCGCATCCTCGACGAGAGGAAGTACGACTATCTGTTCACCGTCGAGGACGTGAACCGGCTCGTGCTGCAGGGCGTGCCTTTCCGCGAAGCCTACCGCCGGGTCGGCATGGCCGTGCAGCAGGGAGAGTACCGCCCCACGCGCGAGGTGCACCACACCCACGAGGGGAGCATCGGCAACCTCTGCACGGCGGAGATCCGCCGCAAGATGGAGACCGTCATGCGGGAGTTCGAGACCCCGGGCATGTAATCACGCCTGTCAAAAAGCGAAACACCCCGGACATGCAGTTGTCCGGGGTGTTTTGTTTCGGAACCCTAAAGTTCCAAAAGCTGTCGTGCCGCGACTACTCGACTACTTGATACGCTCGTAGTACTCGCGCGTACGGGTATCGACGCGGATCTTGTCGCCCGTGTTGATGAACAGCGGTACGCGGATCGTGGCTCCGGTATTGACCGTTGCCGGCTTGAGCGAGTTGGTCGAGGCCGTATCGCCCTTGATGCCCGGCTCGGTGTAGGTCACCTCCATGTCCACGATCGGGGGAAGCTCGGCCGAAAGGACGGTCTCCTTCTCGGTGTGGAACATCACCTCGACGATCTGGCCGTCGGCCATCAGGTCGTAGTTGTTGATCAGGTTCTTGTCGATGTTGATCTCCTCGAAGGTCTCCGTGTGCATGAAGTGCATGCCCAGGTCATCCTCGTAGGTGAACTGGTAGGGACGGCGCTCGACACGCACCGGCTCGATGCGCGCTCCGGCCGAGAAGGTGTTGTCCAGCACGCGGCCGTTCTCGAGGTTCTTGAGTTTCGTGCGCACGAAAGCGGGGCCCTTGCCCGGCTTCACATGCTGGAAATCGACGATCTGGAACGTCTTGCCGTCCAGCTCGATGCACATGCCGATCTTGATATCTGCAGTAGTTGCCATAAGGTTATTGTTTTTTTATAAGAATTTTCGCGGGCACAAAGTTAGAAAAAAATTCCCAATATTCCTATTCCGACCCGGTTACACGCAACACGGCCCACATGCGGCGCCTTCGCACACCGGCACGGCGCCGGTCAGAGTTCGATAGCCTTGCACCGGAGCCCCATCTGGCGGATCTTCTCGAGCGTCCGCGGCAGGGCGTAGCGCATGTTGCGGAAAGCCTTCTCGCTGTCGTGGAAAACGACGATGGCTCCCGGAGCAAGATACTTCGTGACGTTGCGAAGGCAGGTCCGGGGCGAGAGCTTGCGGTTGTAGTCGCGCGAGATGATGTCCCACATCACCAGTTTGTAGCGCTGGCCCAGAAAACGGGCCTGCGCCGGGGTGATCTGTGCATAGGGAGGACGGAACAGCTCACTGTGGATCAAGTCGTTGGCAAAATCGACATCCTCCGTATAACGTTCGAGGCTCATGCCCCAGCCCTTCTGGTGCGAGTAGGTATGGTTGCCGATCCGGTGTCCGGCATCGAGGATCCGCCGGTACAGGTCGGGGTACATCTCGACGTTCTTGCCCAGCACGAAGAAGGTTGCCTTGGCATCATACTTGTCCAGCGTCGAGAGAATCCACTCGGTGATACCCGGCGTGGGACCGTCGTCGAACGTAAGGAACACCCCGTCGGCATCGTCGATCTCCCAGATCAGGTCCGGCATGAGCCGCCGGATTATTTTCGGTGGTTTCAAACGCATGGCTTGCAAAAATAGTGATTTTCCGCACGATTCCGAAAAATATGCGTATATTTGTATGATTAACCCCGGAAACACGCCATCGGGCCAGGCCGAGGTACTCCGCCGAGTCTCTTCGGCACCGGCCCGCATCGCATCTTCCACCAAGCGAAAACGGACCATGAAAACACTTCAGCGCATTGCCGCCGCGGCTCTCCTGGCCGCCATGCTCTCCGGCTGCAAGGCCTTCCACACCCTGACCGATGCCAAAAAGGACGCACAGGGACGTCCCTATGAACTGATCGTCGTCTGCCCGCAGCAGGAGTGGACGGGCGAAATGGGCGACTCGCTCCGCTCGATTCTTACCGCCCCGGTGCCCTACCTCAACCAGACCGAGCCACTCTTCGACGTGCTCCGCGTGACGGAGAGTTCCTACACGGGCATGATCGCCGACCACCGCAACATCCTGCGGATCGTGGTCGATCCCTCGCTCGAACAGGCCGCCACCGGCGTGGAATACGATCTCACGGCCTCGCCGCAAATCGTGCTGACGCTTCAGGGCCCCGACGACCGCAGCATCGTCGATTACCTCTCGGCCAACCGCGACAAACTCGTGCAGGTGCTCGAAAAGGCCGAGCGCGACCGCTCGATCGAAGCCAACAACAAGTTTTACAACCCGGGCATCCGCGACGCCGTCGAACGGATCTTCGGCGTGGATATGAAGGTGCCGAAGGGCTACGTGCTGGCCAAACAGGAGGAGGACTTCCTCTGGGCCCGCTACGAATACCCCACCGCCAGCCAGGGTTTCTTCGTCTACTCCTATCCCTACGAAGGTCCCGAATCGCTTACGCCCGAGGCTCTCGTCGCCGCACGCAACCGCTTTGCGGCACGCATTCCCGGCCCTTCGGACGGCTCGTACATGACCACCTCGGACGCCTTCGCTCCCGGCTACCGGATGTTCCGCCTCGAAGGACGCCTGTGGTGCGAGCTGCGCGGATTCTGGGACGTGAAGGGTGATTTCATGGGCGGTCCGTTCGTCAGCTATACCACGGTCGATACGGAGAACAACCGTGTCTTCACGCTCGACTGCTACGTCTACGCCCCCGACCTGAACAAGCCCCGCAAGCGCAACTACGTGCGCGGGGTCGAGCACCTGCTCTACACCGTCACCTTCCCCTACCAGAAGCCGGCGAAGGCCCGGGACGGAGCCGCCGACCAAGAGTAACCATCCGCCAGTGGCTGCCGCAGCGTACCCCGCCGCGGCAACCCCCGCCCCGATTCCATGCAGCAGATCCTCACATACACGTTCCTCGTGCTCTACTCGGTGACGATTCTCGGCATCGTGCTGGTCATCATCACCGACAACCGGAACCCGCTGAAGACCCTGCCGTGGATCATCGTGCTGGTGCTGGCGCCCGTCGTGGGGCTGGTCTTCTACTTCTTCTTCGGGCAGAACCTCTCCAAGCAGCGCATCATCTCGCGACGGATGCGCAAACGCATCACCCTGCAGCTCGAGGAGGCCGAGCACGCCGCAGGCCCGGAAATTCCGAAGGCCTACCGTCCGCTGGCCCGCCTGCTGCGCACCACGAGCCATGCCGTGCCGCTCTACGGCAGCCGCATCGCCCCCTACACCGACGGGAGCAGCAAAATGGAGGCTCTGCTCGACGAGATCGCCCGGGCCCGGCACCACATCCACCTGCAGTACTACATCTTCTGCGACGACGAAACGGGGCGGCGCCTGCGCGACGCACTCGTGGGAAAGGCCCGGCAGGGGGTGCACGTGCGGATCCTCTACGACGACGTGGGATGCAGCGGCGTCCGCAAATCGTTCTTCGAGGGAATGCGCCGCGAAGGGATCGAGGTGCACGCCTTCCTGCACGTGAAGTTCCCGCGCTTCACCAGCAAGGTCAATTACCGCAACCACCGCAAGATCGTGGTCATCGACGGCCGCGTGGGTTTCATCGGCGGCATGAACATCGCCGACCGCTACGTGCGCGGCACGGAGTGGGGGTCGTGGCGCGACACCCACTTCCGGATCGAGGGCAGCGGCGTCGCAGGGCTGCAGGTCGCCTTCCTGAGCGACTGGTCGGCCACGACCAAACGGCACGTTTCGGGCTCGGAATACTTCCCCGCAGCACAACGCTACACGGACAACATCCTGCAGATCGTGGCCGGAGGGCCGCTCGGCAAGTGGCGGGCGCTGCTGCAGGCCGACAGCTACGCCGTGGCCAACGCCCGCCGCAGGGTGTGGATCCAGACCCCTTACTACCTGCCGTCGGACGTCCTCAACACGGCATTGCAGACCGCCGCGCTGGGAGGCATCGACGTGCGGCTGATGCTTCCCGCACGCTCCGACTCGAGATTGATCGACCTCGCCTCGCACTCCTATCTCGACGACATGATGCGCGCCGGGGTGAAGATCCTCTTCTACGAACCGGGGTTCCTCCACTCCAAGCTGCTGATCATCGACGACGGGCTGACCGTCATCGGATCGGCCAACATGGACTTCCGCAGTTTCGAGCACAACTTCGAGGTGAACGCCTTCGTATACGACGCCGAGTTCACCTCCCGCATGTCGGCGATCTTCTCCGACGACGCGGCCCGATGCCATGCGGTGACCCCCGGCGAGTGGTTCCGCCGCCCCCGCCGGAGGCGCTGGGCCGAATCCTTCATGCGGGTCTTCTCGCCTCTGATGTGACACACCGAAATACAAACCGATAAAAACAACCCGAACATGAAACAAACTCTCCTCCCGCTGCTGGCCGCATGTGCGATGTGCGCATGCACGGCAATCCCCGAAGCATCGGACTACGCCGTCGTGGCCGGTCCCGGCATCGCCGACGATCCGCAATGGAACTCCGTCGTCGAGGCCCTCTGCGAAAGCCACCCGGGCGCCCGGGTGATCCACTACCGCGATACGGTCAGCGAAGCACTGCCCGCCCTGCGCGAAGCCGCACCCCGCTACGTGGCCTTCGTCGAGCAGCCCGAACAGGTCGGCCGCGCCTACATCATCGCCCTGAACCGCATGAGCCGCGAGGTGGATGACGACATCTATGCTGACTACCTCTGGGGCGTCATCACGGGTTACGACGCCGAGGCTGCGCTGCGCATGGTCCGCGACGCCCGCGAACCGCTGGTCATCCGGAGCGCCGTGAGCACGCTGCGCGAGGTGGGCAGCGGCAAGTGGTTCGACTCGTTCGCCTATGTGGACGACCGCAATGCGGGGATCTGCGGCGAAAAGAAGCCCGGAGCCGACTCGGTAAGCCACTACCGCACGGAACGACTGCTCGAAGACGGACGCCCCGACCTGCTGCGGAGCTTTTGCGACTTCTATGCGGCCTACGACCCTGATCTGATCACCACGGCCTCGCACGCCACGGAGCGCAACCTCGAGATGCCCTTCTCGGTGGGCAACCTGCGGGCCCGCGACGGCGCCCTCTACGCCGACTTCCCCGAGGGGCCCGAGGCGCTCAAGGAGTCGGGCAAGCGCCGCGTCTTCCTTCCGATCGGCAACTGCCTGATCGGCAACGTGAACAACACGCGCGAGAGCATGTCCATCGCCTGGATGAACAGCGCGCATGCCTCGGCAATGGCCGGCTACGTCGTGCCGACGTGGTACGGGCGCAACGGATGGGGCGGACTGAAATACTGGCTCACGACCTCCGGGCGCTACTCGCTCGCAGAGGCCTTCTACCTCAACCAGCAGGACATGCTGCACCAGATCGACTCGTGGGACCCCGAACTGTGCCGCAAGCCGTTCCCCTACGGTCCCGATGGTTTTGCCGAGGAGGATCTGGAGAAGGCCTCCGAAGTGGCCGGACGTGAACTTACGATCGATGAGCTGGGCTTTTTCTTCGACCGCGACGTGCTGGCCTTCTACGGCGACCCGGCATGGAACGTCCGGCTGAAGGAGCTCCCCGAGGAGAACGACCTCACCGTAACGGCAAGCACCGAGGGCGGACAGTATGTGCTGACCGTGACGACGTCCGAGAATTTCAGCGCCGAACGGATGGCCGGAAGCCACTTCAAGGAGGAGCACGTGAAGGATCTGCCCTTCAGCTACTTCTTCCCCGAGCGGCTGAAGAATCCCCGCCTGGCCGAGGGCGAGACGTGGGATGCGGCCGTGGACGAGAACTTCCTGTTGATCTACAACCCGGGCTTCGAACCGGGCCGGAGTTACACGATCCGGATCGACACCGACAAATAGCAAGGGCGGCACACCGGCTGCCGCAACGAAAAAGGAGAGCGGCTTTCCGTCATGGAAAGCCGCTCTCCTTTATACTACTCCATGCCACCGGTCCGCCGGGAAGCCTGCGGGTCCGGCAAAGGAGACGGACGAAGGCGCACAGCGGGCGCTGCCCGCCGGTCAGATATCGACGATGCCGTTGCGGATGGCATAGACCACAAGGCTGGCCGTATTCTTGCAACCGGTCTTTTCGAGGATGTTGGCGCGGTGCTTGTCCACCGTGCGTTTCGAAATGAAGAGTTCGTCGGCGATCTCCTGATTCGAGAGTCCCCGGCAGACGGCCACCAGGATCTCCCGCTCGCGCGACGAGAGCTGATCGTCGGCCAGTTCGTCGTGCTCGCGGGCGTGCATCCGGCCGGTGAGCGACGAGAGCAGCCGCGGCGAGAAATAACTGCCGCCTCCCATGACCGCCGCGATCGCCTCGAGCACGTCGCCGATGTCGGAGTCCTTCAGCAGAAAGCCCCGCGCCCCGGCCTCGACCATGCGCGAATAGTAGCTCTCCTCGCCGAACATCGACAGCGTGATGATCCTCAGATCGGGACAACGCGCCAAAGCCCGCTCGGTGGTCTGGGCGCCGTCGAGCCCCGGCATCGAGAAGTCCATGAAAACGATGTCCGCCCCAAAGGACTCCTGCTCCAGGAGCGAGAGGAACTCCTCGCCGCTCGAGGCTTCGCCCACGACGCGGAATCCCTCGTTGCGTTCGAGCAGCCCCCGCAGTCCGTTGCGGAAGAGCGAATGGTCATCGACCAGTATGATTCTGCACTCCATGACGACTCCTATTTTTTCCGGCGGCGCGAACGGCGCTGTTCCGAAACGACACTCTCCTGCGTATTAACCCGGATGGCGGCCCGCATCCCCTTGCCCTTCACCGAGGCGATATCGAATGTTCCGCCCAGCGAGTTGATCCGCGAGGCGATGTTCGAGAGGCCCATGCCGCAATCCATCATCGCCTGCGGATTGAAGCCCCGTCCGTCGTCCGAATAGTCGAGCGCCAGCTCCGACCCGTTCTGCGAAAGCGAGAGGTTGATGGCCCGGCAGCCCGAATGCTTGAGCGAATTGTTGATCAGCTCGCAGATCACCCGGTAGAGGATCACCTCGACATCCGTATCGTAACGCTCCGTGCGGAGGTTGGTCGTGAAGCGGATCTTCACGTCGTGCATCGCAGCGCTCTTGTCGATGAAGTTCTGCACGCCGCGCGCCAGTCCGAAATCGTTGAGCACGTGGGGCGAAAGGTTGTTCGAAATCTCGCGCAGCGAACGGATCGCCT
>ERZ791645.1648-NODE-1648-length-13333-cov-4.719611_pt1 | contig 13333 bp, 12 predicted proteins | sample MGYA00509939_ERZ791645 | MGnify/ENA primary metagenome ERZ791645 (study PRJEB30046, sample SAMN00715249) | human gut metagenome | study: EMG produced TPA metagenomics assembly of the A metagenome-wide association study of gut microbiota in type 2... | reverse complement strand
TCCGATCTGAACGCCGTCCGGGTCCTCAAAGCAGACGCGGTGCAGGTCAAAATCCAGCGCTGCGCTGTCGAAGGCGGCCCGGAAGGCGGGGGAGCTTTCGTAAAATTCTTTGCCCATGCCGGGGTGCTGGGCACCCTGACCGGCATACAGAACAGCAAGTTTCATAGGTCATGCCTCCATTCGGCGGTCAATTCGTCCATCAGTTCCCGGACGGTGTACATCCGGTCCAGTCGGCCCACGTTGGCCCCGCAGAAGAACAGCCCCTCTTCCACATTGCCCTTCACCGCTTCGATGAGGGCGTGGGTGATGCAGTAGGGCACCTTTGCGGGGTCGCAGGTCTTTAAACAGCGGGCGCAGTGCCGGGGCGCAAAGCGTTTGCCCTTGGCCAGCGCCTGCACCAGCGGGGTGTTCAGCGCGCGGCCGGGCATTCCCACCGGGCTGTGGATGATGCGCACATCCTCCGGCTTTGCCGCCAGCAGCACGTCCTTGTAGGTTTGGGAGGCGTCGCACTCGTAGGTGGGGATAAAGCGGGTAGCAAGCTGCACACCCGCAGCGCCAAGCTTTGTAAAGTGTGCCATGTCGGCACCGGTGTACACGCCGCCCGCCACAAATACCGGGATGGCGTGGCCGTATTGTTCCTCGTAGGGTTTTACCTCGGCCAGCACCCCGGGCAGAATCTCGTCCAAGGTCTGGCAGCGGTCGGCCAGCAGGTCCTCCTCGGCAAAGCCGAGATGCCCGCCCGCCTTGCAGCCCTCGATGACCACAAAATCGGCGGTACGGTCAAAGCCCTTTGCCCAGCGGCGCAGGATGAGCTTTGCCGCCCGGGCGCTGGATACGATGGGCGCAATGGCTACCTCTTTGGTGCCCACAATGCCCGGCAGTTCCAGCGGCAGACCCGCACCGGAGACCACGGCATCCACCCCCGCCGCCACGGCGGTGCGAATAGCCTCGACATAGTCCCGGGTGGCTACCATGGCGTTGATAGCTACCAGACCCATGCCCCCGGCAATGGCCTTGGCTTTTTGAATTTCTGCGGTCAGGGCACGGTGGTTTGCTGCCGCCGGGTCACGGGCAAAATCCGGCTCGCGGTAGCCTGCATCGGCGGTGGAGATGCACCCCATGCCGCCGCAGGCTGCTACCGCACCGGCCAGCCCGCCCAGCGAGACGCCTACGCCCATGCCGCCCTGCAAAATGGGTACTTGCAGGGGCTTGCCGCCAAGGGTCAGCATTCGGTGTTCAGCGCGGCGATGCGCTGCCTCCCGCCCTGCCACAGGTCGGCAAGGATGTCCGCCACGGGGCGCACCTCGTGCAGCATTCCGGCTACCTGACCGGCCATCAGGCTGCCGCTTACCGTGTCGCCCTCAAAGACGGCACGGCGCAGGCTGCCCAGCGTGTATTTTTCCAGCTCCATCTTATCGGCGCCCGCCTTTTCCTGACGGACATACTCCCGGCTCATGCGGTTTTTCAGCACACGCACCGGTGCACCCACGGTGCGTCCGGTGACGATGGTGTCACTGTCCCCGGCTTTGAGCAGCGCGGCCTTGTAGTTGGGGTGAATGGGGCACTCCTCGCTTGCCAGCAGGCAGGTGCCCACCTGCACCCCGCAAGCGCCCAGTGCCAGCGCAGCCGCCAGCTGACGGCCATCGGCAATGCCGCCTGCGGCGATGACCGGCACGCTGACCGCGTCCACCACCTGCGGCACCAGTGCCATGGTGGTCATCTCGCCCACATGGCCGCCGCTCTCGGTGCCCTCGGCAATGACGGCGTCGATGCCCAGCGGCTCCAGATGCTTTGCCAGCACAGCAGCGGCCACCACCGGGATGACTTTGATGCCTGCCGCTTTCCATGCGGGCACATATTTACCCGGGTTGCCTGCGCCGGTGGTGACCACGGCGACTTTTTCCTCCACCACGATCTGGGCAAACTCATCTGCCTGCGGGTGCATGAGCATGATGTTTACACCAAAGGGCTTGTCGGTCAGCTCCCGGCAGCGGCGGATGTTCTGGCGCAGGGTATCGGCATTCATGCCGCCCGCACCGATGATGCCCAGTGCACCGGCGTTGGAGCAGGCTGCGGCAAACTCGCCGGTGGCAATGTTTGCCATGCCGCCCTGAATGATGGGGTATTTGGTACCTAAAATTTCATTTAAAAGTTTCATAAAAGTGACTCTTATTGTTCAACGTCCTCGCCCTCTCAGGCGCTGTCGCGCCAGCTCCCCCAAAGGGGGAGCCAAGAACGTTGTGGTAAGGCTCTTGCCTCTCCCTTTGGGAGAGGTGGCACGGCGTGAGCCATGACGGAGAGGGCGAGCCTGTTAAAACCTTGCAGGGTCATATTCCACGATCATGCCGCCCCATGTCAGGCCGCCGCCGAAGCCGATGCAGGCAAGGGTCTGGCCGGGGTGCAGCTGGCCGCTTTCAGCCAGCTCGTTCAGCGCCACCGGGATGCTGGCAGCACTGGTGTTGCCGTGGCGGTCCATGTTTTTGTAGAACTTTGCACCGTCGGCGTGCAGCGCCTTGACGCAGTGGTCGATGATGCGGCTGTTGGCCTGATGACAGACCACCCAGTCCAGATTGTCCAGCGTAAGGCCGGTCTCGTCCAGCACGGTGTGCAGGCATTTGGGCAGGGCATCCACCGCAAAGCGGAACACTGCCCTGCCGTCCATGCTGATGGGTGCCGAGCCTGCGCGGCTGGGGCCGCCGGCATGGATGGCGGCATCGCCCCGGGCACCCAGCGTGATGGCAAAGGGCGCGGAGGTGTCGGTCAGTTCAAATACTGCCGCACCGGCACCATCGCCGAACAGTACGCAGGTGGAGCGGTCGGCGGGGTCCATCAGGCGGGAGAGCGCCTCGGTGCCGATGACCAGCGCGTACCGCCCGCCCAGCGTAGCCAGCAAGCCGCGCGCCACCGCCGTTCCATACAAAAAGCCGGAACAGGCGGCGTTCACGTCCAGTGCAGGGCGGTTTTCCGGCAGTGCCAGCGCCGCCTGCACCTGACAGGCCACGCTTGGGGTGGCGTCCGGTGCGGAAAGGGTGGCGCAGACGCAGCAGGCAATGTCTGCCGGAGCAAGACCGCTGCGCTGCAGCGCCTGCTTTGCGGCAGCAATGGCCAGTGTAGCGGCGTTTTCGCCCTCGGTGCAGTAGTGCCTGGTGCGGATGCCGGTGCGGGTGGTGATCCACTCGTCGCTGGTATCCACGGTGCGGCTCAGCTCTTCGTTGGTGACCGTGCGGCCGGGCAAAGCCCCGCCGGTGGCGATCAGACGCAAACCCTTCATGCTTTCCTCATTTCTCCGATCTGACGGAATTTCTGGTAGCGCTGCTCGGCCAGCTGACGGCCGTTCATGCGGGCAAGGCTGCGCAGCTGACGCTGCAGTGCCTCGTCCAGATTGCCGAACAGTACCCCGTGGGCGCGCTGTGCGCCGCCCACCGGCTCCGGGATGATCTCCTCCACGATGCCGTCCTTGTACAGATCCTGCGCGGTCAGCTTCATGATCTCGCAGGCTTCGCCGCTGCGGGAGGAATCCTTCCACAGGATGCTGGCAAAGCCTTCGGGGCTCAGCACCGAGTAGACGGCGTTTTCCAGCATCAGGATGCGGTTTGCCACACCCAGCGCCAGCGCGCCGCCGGAGGAGCCCTCGCCGGTGACCACTGCGATCACCGGCACGGTCAGGCCGCTCATCTCCATCAGGTTGCGGGCAATGGCCTCGCCCTGTCCGCGCTCCTCGGCGTCCTTGCCGGGGTATGCGCCCGGAGTGTCGATGAAGGTAATGATGGGACGATCAAATTTTTCCGCCTGCTTCATCAGGCGCAGAGCCTTGCGGTAGCCCTCCGGCCCGGGCATACCGAAGTTGCAGCGCAGGTTTTCTTCCAGCGTGCTGCCCTTGCGGTGGCCGATGACCGTGACCGGCTGGCCGTGGAACAGCGCCACACCGCCCAGAATGGCGGCATCTTCCTTGCACTGGCGGTCGCCGCACTGCTCAAAGAAGTCGGTGAACAGTGCATCCACGATCTCATCGATGTGGGGGCGCTCCGGGTGGCGTGCCAGAAAGACCCTGTCCTCTGCGGTCAGTGCCCCGCAGCCGGACAGCAAAGCGTCCTCCTGCGCGGAAAGCTCTGCCAGTTCGGCAGCGTGGTTGGTGATATCGGTCATGTTCTCGTCCGCCGGGTCACCGCGCAGAGCGGCGATCTTTTCATCCAGCGGTGCGAGCTGTTGTAAGATGTCCTTGATCATAAGGCGCTCCCTCCTCAGGCGTGCAGACGCAGCAGCTGCGCCAGTGTTTCGCGCATTTCGGTACGGGGCACTACCTTGTCTACAAAGCCGTGCTCGTACTGGAACTCGCTGCGCTGGAAGCCTGCGGGCAGCTTTTCGCCGATGGTCTGTTCAATGACCCGGGGGCCCGCAAAGCCGATCAGCGCCCCGGGCTCTGCCAGCATAATATCGCCAAGGCTGGCAAAGCTGGCAGTCACGCCGCCGGTGGTGGGGTGGGTCAGCACGCTGATGTACAGCCCGCCCCGGGCGGAGAACCGCTCGATGGCGGCAGAGGTCTTTGCCATCTGCATCAGGCTGAAAATGCCCTCCTGCATCCGGGCGCCGCCGCTGGCCGAGAAGATGATCAGCGGCAGGTGCTTTGCGGTAGCGTGCTCCACGGCGCGGGTGATCTTTTCGCCCACAGTGGTGCTCATGCTGCCCATAAAGAACCGGCTGTCCAGCACCACAGTCACCACCGGGGTGCCCTCAATGCGCCCCGTGGCGGTGATGACAGCCTCCTTCAGGCCGGTCTTACCAGTCTGTGCTTCCAGCTTTTCCGGGTAGCCGGGAAACTGCAGCACATCCTGCGGGGCAAGGTCGGCGTCCAGTTCCCGGAAGCTGCCCTTGTCAAGGACGAGGCTCAGGCGGTAGTACCCGCCGATGGGCAGGTGCACCCCGCAGTTGGGACAGACGTACTGTGCCTTGTTCCAGATCTGGCGGGTGGCGCGGCGTCCGCACTTTTTGCATTCCACGAACTGCGGGTCGTTCCACACGGCACCCGCATCCCGCCGGGCCTTCAGCTGGAAGGTGCGCTCCCGCATGCTGCCCGGCAGCAGGTCTTTGATACTGTTCATCTCGTTTCGCCTCGGTCAGCCTCAGACATGGGCATTGATGTAGTTGAAGATATCGCCCACGGTCTTGAGGGATGCCAGCTCCTCATCGGGGATGGACACGCCGCAGGCCTCTTCCAGTGCCATGTTCAGCTCCACAGCGTCCAGGCTGTCGGCCTCCAGATCCTCGGTCAGGCTGGCCTCCATGGTCACCTTGTCCTCATCGCAGCTCAGGGTATCGACAACGATCTTCTTCATTTCCTCGAAAGTCATGGTAGTATTCTCCTTTATGTTCACTGTTTGTTTTTAATTATTTACCTAAAATTTATGAGGTATCGAACACGACCATTATAATCAAACCGTTGGATAAGTCAATGGTTTTAGTTAAAAATATTTATCTTTTACATTTCTGTCACAGTTTGCTTCCTCTTTATATAGGGGCTCCCACAGACGCAAAAAAGCCGCTGCACAGTACTTTGTGCAGCGGCCTTTCCCGCAATAATAATACTTCTTATTCCAGTCCGATCTGCTGGGCGTATTCTTCCAGCAGTTCCCGCTCAAGGAAGGGGGTCTTGACGCCCTCGCGGTCGCGGTAGGTCTCGTGTCCCTTGCCGATGACGGCGATCAGGTCGCCCTCCTGTGCGTGATCCACTGCGTAGTGCAGCGCGTCCAGACGGTCGGGGATCTCCACGAACTTTGCGTCCGGGTTGCCCTTGTTCATGCCTTCGCGGATATCCGCAATAATATCCTCTACCTTTTCAAAGCGGTTGTTGTCCTCGGTGAGGATGGAGAAATCGGCCATCTTGGCGCAGATCTCGCCCATGCCGTAGCGGCGCAGCTTGGAGCGGTTGCCGCCGCAGCCAAACACCACCACCAGACGGTGGGGCTTGTAGGCGCGCAGGGTGGTAAGCAGGCTCTCGGTGGATACCTCGTTATGGGCGTAGTCCAGCAGGATGGTGAACTTTTTGCTGATGGGCACCAGCTCCACACGGCCCTTCACCACGCACTTGCCCAGACCATCGTGAATGGCGGCATCCGGCAGACCCAGCACCTTGCCCACGGCCAGCGCTGCCAGCGCGTTGTACACGCTGAACTCGCCGGGCATATTCACCTTGACGTCCATCTCGTCCTTGCCGGTAACGTGGAAGGCAACGCCCAGAAAATCGTGGGTGCGCAGCAGCTCGTAGCCGGTCTCGCGGTAGTCGGCCTTTTCATCGCGGCCATAGGTGACCAGCTTGCAGGTATGGCCTTCCAGCAGGGCGGCAGTGTTCTCATCGTCAATGTTCACCACGCCCACATCGCAGCGTTTGAACAGCTGTCCCTTCCAGCTGCGGTACTCCTCAAAGGTCTTGTGCTCGCCGGGGCCGATGTGATCCGGCGAAAGGTTGGTGAACACACCCACATCGTAGTGCACGCCCGCCACGCGGTCCATCATCAGGCCCTGACTGGATACTTCCATCAGCGCGGTATCGCAGCCGGCATCCAGAAACTCCCGGAAGGTCTTTTGCAGCTCGTAGCTTTCCGGGGTGGTGTTGGCGGTGTCCTTGTGGCGTCCCATATAGTAGATGCCGTTGGTGCCGATCATGCCCACCTTGCGGCCTGCGGCCTCCAGCACGCTTTTGATCATGTGGGTGGTAGTGGTCTTGCCCTTGGTGCCGGTGACGCCGATCATGGTCATCTGGCGGGCAGGGTTGCCGAAGAGGTTGGCGCTCATCAACGCCATGGCATAGCGGCTGCTCTCCACCTTGACCACGGTCACCCCGGGCAGGGTAGAAAGGTCGATATCGTGCTGGATGACCAGCGCGCTGATTCCCTTGGCGGCGCAGTCAGCGGCAAACGCGTGGCTGTCCCGTTGGGTGCCCACGATACACACGAACAAAAGCCCCGGGGCAGCCTTGCGGCTGTCGTAGATGATATCTGCGATCTCAGTATCCAGACTGCCCTGCACAAGGGTAAAGGGCACGCCTTCCATCAGTTGTTCCAGCTTCATACAGTCTCCTCCAAAGAGCTTCTTTACATGGGGTTTTCTTCTTCGTTGGCCGTCATGCGGTCAGGGTGGGTCAGGGGCAGCTGCTCGGTGTCCGCGTCAGCCGCCGGTTCGGTGGTGTCGGCAGTATCCGTGCTTTCTGCACTGTCGGTGCTGTCGGCGGTGTCCTCTGCCGGGGCGGGTTCCTCAGCCTTGGGCGGCACCACATAGCCGGAGGGCAGGGTGGGCTCGCCCTGTGCAAAATAGATCTTGCGTGTGCTGCTGGCGCTGGTATGGCTGAAATCCAGCCGCCCGGTGTCGGTGGGGCCGCAGCCCTTGCCGTCGGCGTTGGTCAGTACATAGCGGGCGCGGTCCAGCTTATAATCCAGATCGTTCAGCGTGCCCAGCAGCACGCTGATGCGGTCCTGATACAAAAATGCGAGCTGCTCGGTGTCTGCCACTTCCAGCCGTGTCACGTCCTGCGACAGGCCGTATTCCTCCAGCTTGCTGCGCAGTGTGCGCAGCGCTTCCATACGGTCGTTCTCTGTGCTCACCGTGCTTTCACTTTCGGCGGTTTCCGACCCGGAGGCGCTTGCCGCGTCCGCGTCCTCCACGAACCAGAAGCCCTGTCCCGGGGTGGTGTCCTGCAGCTTGCCGCCGTACAGGGTGCAAAGCCCCTCAGGCTGGGTGCTTTCCTCGGACAGAATCTTCCATTTGTCCGAGATCACAAGCCATTTATTGCCGTTTTGCACCGCGTAGGCGGGCACGGCCTCGGTCACCTGCACCACCACGGTGTTGGGGTAGTCCCGGATTACCTTGATGGAGCCCAGCAGCGGGAAGTTCTGCTCCAGCACCGCGGCCTTTTCGCCGGGTTCAAAGCTGAAGATGTTCTCTTCCAGCTGCACGCCCATCTGCTGCAAAATGCTGTCTGCGGAGTAGCCCGCGATTTCGGTCACCTGCTTGCCGTCCGGGGTCTGCACCTGAATGGAGTTGATGCGGAACAGCATGGTCATGGTCAGGTAGATGCCCGCACCAATGACGCACAGCAGCATGGCAAAGGCGGTCAGGCGGCGCAGTATCCGGCGGCGCCGCAATGTGGCGCGGGTCACCTTGCGCTTTTTGCGCATTTCCCGCCGGGCAGGGCTTTGCTGCGGGGCGCTTTGCGCCGGGCGCAGACGCTGACCGTTGCCCGCCGGGTGCTGCCGGTTCGGGCGGTTTTGCGCGTTCTGGTTTTTCCGGCTGCTCTGCCCGCTGCGGGCATTGTTTGCCGGGCGGCGCTGTTTGCCGCCGGACTTCGCGTTTTTTTGTCTGCTGCCCGCCGGGCGGTTACCGGCGGGGTACTGGGTGGTATTGCTCCCCTGCCCCTGCGCCGGGCGGCGGGGCTGAGATTGGGTCTGGGTGGGGAACTGGATGCTGTTATCTGCCCGGGAGGAGCGCACACTGCCGTTGGCACTGCGGGAGGGCGGGCGGCTGAGCGGCTCGCCGTTTTAGCCGTAGCGGCTGCTGCCGGTGCTCCGGGGCGTATTATGATTCTGCGAAGGCGCAGAGGTGCGCGCCACATCCCGGTTCAGGTCATAGGGTCTCGGGTTCCGGGGTCTGCCGTTGCGGTCACGGTTCTGCTGCATCGTTCGCACCTTCTTTCCTGTTTATTCCGGGGCTGCATCACGGGGTCTTTACCAGCTTGAGCAGCGCCGCAGTGATGCGGTCCAGACTGTCGTCCACAGACAGGCTGCGGGCGTTTTTGCCCATCTCGGCCAGCTTGCCGGGCTGTGCCAGCATGGCAGAAACAGTCTGCACCAGCTTTTCACCGGTCAGGTCTTTTTCTTCAATGACCACAGCCGCCCCGGCCTTCTGCAGTTCCATGGCGTTGTAGTACTGGTGGTTCTCCGCTACGTTGGGGCTGGGGATCAGCACAGCGGCGCGTCCCACGGCTTCCAGTTCGGCCAGCGTCAGCGCACCGGCGCGGCTGATGACGAGGTCTGCCGCTGCCAACAGCTCCGGCATATTGTTGATGTATTCCTTTACCACAAGGCTGTCGCCGGGGGCAAAATCCTTCTGCTTTTGCAGCTGCTCAAACAGCTGCACGCCGTACTGGCCGGTGGCGTGCAGGTGCAGCACCGGCTTGTGCTCATGCTGCTCCCAGGCGCACAGGTCACCCACCACTTCATTGACCCGGCGGGCACCCAGGCTGCCGCCGAAGGAAAGGATGACCGTGCGGTCCCCTGCCCCCAGCTGGGCACGGATGGCGTCGCGGTTCTTTGCCTGGGTGAACACCTCCGGGCGCACCGGGTTGCCCACCACGATGGTCTTTTGCGGCGCACCCAGCTTTTCCACAGCGGCGGGCACAGCGGCAAACACGATATCCACATCCGGGGCCAGCAGCTTGTTGGTCACACCGGGGAAGGCGTTCTGCTCGTGCAGGGCGGTGTGGATGCCCATTTTGGCGGCGCAGCGCACCACCGGGCCGGACACATAGCCGCCGCAGCCGATGACGAGATCCGGCTTTACTTCCTTCATCATGGCCTTGGCCTTGGGACCGGAGAGGGCCAGATTCCACAGGGTGATGATGTTGCGCTTGATGTTGTGCAGGCTGAGCTTGCGCTGGAAGCCGGTGATCTCGATGTGGTGGAAGGGGTAGCCCGCCTGTGTGACCAAACGGTACTCCATGCCCTCCTTACGGCCTGCAAAGTGGATCTCGGCGGTAGGGTCGGCTTTTTTCAAAGCACCGGCAATGGCCAGTGCGGGGTTGATATGTCCGGCAGTGCCGCCGGCTGCGATGAGAACACGCATGGTGATTCCTCCTTATAAACGCCCGGCCTGCGGTCGGGCTTACAGTTCGTTTTACTGTTCTGTACGGGCTGCGCGGGCAGAAGCCAAGTCAATGGTCTTGCGGGCAAGCTCTGCTTCCCGCTCGGCGCGGGCGGCCTCCCGCTGGGCACGCATCTGCTCCCGCTGCTGCGCTGCCCGCTCGCCGTTGCGTCCAATGTTCACCATTACGCCCATCTCTGCCAGCAGCAGGATCAGGCTGGTACCGCCGGAGGAGAAGAAGGGCAGGCTGATGCCGGTGTTGGGCAGGGTATTGGTGACCACGGCGATGTTGCAGAACACCTGCCACGCGATCTGCGCCATAATGCCGATGCCTACCATGGTGCAGTACAGATTTTCCGCTTTATAGGCGATGAGCAGCCCCTGCACGATGAACAGCACGAACAGCACGATGATGAGCACTGCGCCAATGAAGCCCAGTTCCTCGCACACCACGCTGAAAATGAAGTCGTTGGTGCTTTCCGGCAGCCAGAGCTGCTTTTCCACGCTGTTGCCCAGCCCCAGCCCCTTCAGGCCGCCGGAGCCGATAGCATAAAGGCTCTGCACGGTCTGGTCGGTCATCTGGCTCAGATCCTGCGTCCAGCCGTCCAGACGCTTTTGCAGGTAGGGGATAGAGTCCACATGGGAGAGCAGGGTCTCCAGCAGGGCGCCCGCCGTGATGGCACCCGCCCATGTCAGCACACCGCCGCTGCCGGACAGCAGCAGGATGGTGCCCACCACCGCCACCGTCAGCACGATGCCGGACATGTGCGGCTCCATCGCCAGCAGGATGACCACCGGTATAAGAGGCAGCACCGGCACCACCAGCTGCTTCCATACCCGCACCCGCAGCCACTCCCGGGGGGTAAGCAGGATGCGGCGCTCCGGGTCCAGCCGCTCCACCTGCGGTGCCTTGGCTGCAAGATGGGAACTGAACAGGATCATCTCAAACTTTGCCACCTCAGAGGTCTGCAGAGTCAGGCCGCCCAGACGGATCCAGCGGCGGCAGCCGTTCAGGGGTGCCATAGTCAGGGTGACGGCCAGCATGGCCAGCACGATGAAGTACCCCGGCACCACCATCTTGCGCAGAAAACGGTGATCCACATAGCTTATCAGGAACATACAGCCAAGCCCCAGTATCATGCACAGCGCCTGCTGCTTGATGTAGTGGAAGCTGTCGCCCATGCGCAGGTAACCGGTGGTGTAGCTGGCGCTGAACAGCATCACCAGCCCAAAGATCATAATAACGGCCAGCGTGGCCAGCCAGTCGATCAGCAGCCGGGACCACGGGCCCGGGTCTCGCTGGAACACCGGCACCGGCGCTCTGTGTTTTTTGCGGTTAGTCGCCATCTGCGCTCCCTTCCCTCTCTGTGCCCGGTCAGCACCAGCGCAGCAGCGCCAGCGCCAGTACATAGCCGACAGCGCTCAGCGCAAAGCTGCACAGGAACACCGTCTCCGGGCTCATTTTATGCTTTTTTACCCAGCAGCGCAAGGGCTTGCCGGTGCGTTTTGCACCCAGCAGCTGCGCTGCCCAAAGACCGCCTGCCGCCCAGAAGGGCAGCGCCAGCGGCACGGTCAGGCTGGTCATATCCAGACTGAGCGGGATGCAGCCGATGGCACCCGCCGCCAGCAGGCTGCCGCAGCAGCCCACCCCCAGCCTTGCCGGGGGGAACGCCCACAGCAGCAGTGCCACCAGTGCCCCGGCAAGCGCGGCGGGCAGCACCGCCAGCCCGGGCACGCCCAAGCCGGCCTCTGCCATCATCAGCGCCAGCATAGCCACAAAGGCCGCGCCGCACACCGTACCCTCGTCCCGCTCGGCGATGCGGGCACACTCAGCCAGCGCCACCATGAGCACCGCCCACAAAAAGGGCACGGCGCTGCCCAGCAGCACATACCCCGCCCCAGGCACGTCCAGTCCCCGGGGCAGACAGCCCGCTGCCTGCAGCAGCAAAAGAACGAATGCCGCGGCCAGTGCTTCCAGCAAAAGCCGCACGTCCCGCCGCAGCCCCAGCGCCGCCGGGCTGCGCATCCGGGCAAGATCCTCTGCAAGACCCACTGCCCCAAAGGCAAGGCTTCCGGCCAGTGCCGTGAGCAGCCGTGTCATCAACCGGCCCTCGCTGCCCAGCAGCCCCGGCTGGCCTACGCAGGCGGCAAGCCAGCCCACGCCCACCGCAGCCACCGTGCCCGCCGCCGCACACAGCCCACCCCACAGCGGGGCGCGCAGGGGTGCAGGCCGGGGCTGCTCAGACTGTGCCGGCTGCTGGTTTTGTTCGCGGCGTTCCAGCACCCGCCGCAGCGGCACAAACAGGCTGCACAGGGCTGCCGTAAGGGCAAAGCCCAGCACCACCGCCGCTGCCAAGGCGAAACGCTCCATAACTCAGACACTCCATTTCGCCAAATAGTTATACTTCCGCTTCTTTATGCTCTTCGTAGAAGATATCCAGCACTTTTTCCAGTGCCATGCCGTGGCTGGCCTTTACCAGAACAGCATCGCCGGGCTGCACCCGGTCCAGCAGGGCATCGGCGGCCTCGCGGTAATTTTCTGCGTGCAGGGTCTCTACCCCCTTGGCGGCAGCCACCACGGCGGTGCGCTTGGCCTGCTCGCCGTAGGTGATCAGGCAATACAGCCCGCTCTCGGCGGCAAGACGTCCCAGCTCCTCATGTGCTTCGCGGCTCAGCTCGCCCAGCTCCAGCATATCGCCCAGCAGGGCAAAGCGGCGCTTGCAGGGGTACTCCCGGAACATGGCCAGCGCGGCCTTCATGCTGTCGGGGTTGGCATTGTAGCAGTCCTCAATGACATCCACGCCGTTGCTGTGCACGATCTTCTGGCGCATCCCGGTCTGCTCAAAGTTGCTGATGCCCCGCAGCACCTTCCGGGCATTGAGGCCCAGCCGGGTGGCGGCGCAGTAAGCGGCCAGCGCATTGGCCACGTTATGGCGGCCCATCGCAGGGATATGCACCATAAAGGTGCCCTCCTCGTGGTCTTCGAGCACGAAGCTCATGCCGTCGGCCTCCTGCTGGATGGACAGGGCGCAGACATCCGCGCCCTCGTCGCCCAGGCTGAACCAGACGGGCCGGACATGCTTCGGCAGCTCTGCCTTCCGCAGGAAGGGGTCGTCGCCGTTCAGCACCAGCGGAGCGCCCTCCGGCAGACCGGCGCAGATCTCCAGCTTGGCCTTGCAGATGTTCTCCTGACTGCCCAGGTTGCCGATGTGGGACACGCCGATGCAGGTGATGATGCCCACATCCGGCCGGGCGGCACGGGCCAGACGGTCGATCTCGCCTGCATGGCTCATGCCCATCTCCACCACGGCGTACTGGGTCTCTTTGCCGATGCGGAACATGGTGCGGGGCAGGCCCAGCTCATTGTTCTGGTTGCCCTCGGTCTTGATGGTATTGCCGAAGCCCTCGATGGCAGCATAGCACATCTGCTTGGTGGTGGTCTTGCCCACGCTGCCCGTCACACCCACGACTCTGGGGTGGAACT
>ERZ791645.1633-NODE-1633-length-13419-cov-3.206001_pt1 | contig 13419 bp, 10 predicted proteins | sample MGYA00509939_ERZ791645 | MGnify/ENA primary metagenome ERZ791645 (study PRJEB30046, sample SAMN00715249) | human gut metagenome | study: EMG produced TPA metagenomics assembly of the A metagenome-wide association study of gut microbiota in type 2... | reverse complement strand
CTATCAGATATTTGTTTTCTCGACAATTCAAATGTATTCCCTTTTATCCCCGCAAAACTTAAAAAGATTACCGGATATGCTCCCTGAATTTTACGATACTTTTCATCCTCCCAGATATTAAGTCCTTCAAAAAGCTCTCCCCTGTCCTTATATTCATTTGAAAAAAAACATCTGAGCATATCCATATTCAATGTTTTTCCAAAACGGCGTGGACGGGTTATAAGTGTTACTATATCTTCATTTTCCCACCACTCTTTTATAAATGCTGTTTTGTCTATATAAAAAGTGTCTTTTTTCCGTATTGATTCAAAACTCTGATTTCCTATCCCTACAACTCTTGCCATACGCTCCCTCCTGTATGCATTTTTAACCTCACGCTAATCCTCATTTCTGAGTAGCTTTTTTACAAAATAATTCTATGAAAGCTATTCGCTTCCGCTCAGAAATAATATAGCCAACATAAGGCTATGCTTAACTTGCAAAAAATAGTTTCGTACAAAAACACACAATATTCTATAACTGCATTTTAACATTGAAACATCTCAAAGTAAAGAAAGATAAGTGCCGGAAGTTTTTTCAGTAACATCACTGAGTTTTCTGATAATATTTTGCCTGTGTTTTCCAAAGCTTTGCATAAAGACCTTCCTCGTCGATCAATTTTTCATGACTGCCTCTTTGTACTGCCTTTCCATCATCAATCACAAGAATATCATTGCAAAACTGACAACTTGAAAGTCGATGCGATATATATACTGCTGTTTTTGTTCCAATAAGTTCATCAAATTTAGCATACACCTCGTATTCAGCAATAGGATCAAGTGCTGCTGTCGGCTCATCAAGTATGACAAATGGAGTATCGTGGTACAATGCTCTTGCAATCGCAAGTTTTTGTGCTTCACCACCTGATATATTAACTCCGGTTTTATCAAATTCCTTTGTAAGATATGTCTCATTTCCATACGGCATTCTTGCTGCCAGACTTGAAAGTCCTGCTTTTTTTACGGCATCATTTACATGCTCCTCATCATATTCCTGTGATGCTGCAACTGCCTGACCCAATGTAAATGCCGGTATCTGGAAGTCTTGAAATACTACACTGAACAGACTTAAATATTCCTTATAGTCATATTTTTTTATATCTATTCCGTTTAAAAGTATCCTTCCCTCGGTTGGATCATACAAACGGCACAACAGCTTGATAAATGTCGTTTTACCTGAATCATTTCTACCGACAACGGCAAGTCTTTCACCTATATTAAATCTGATAGAAAAATTCTCCAATACATTTTTCTCACTGCCCGGATAATGAAATGATACATTTTCAAACTCAATCATAAATTTATCGTCATCACGCTTTTCCACCGGCAGTGTTCCCTCGTATTTTTTATTTTTTATATCCATAAAATCAAGGTACTGTTTTACATATTTTGTATTCATTTTCAATAATGATACCTGCTGGTTCCATTTTTGAAAATGCCACAAAAAATTGGTAATGCATCCCGCATAAAGACATATACTTCCAACAGAAATTACACGCTTCAATGCCATAATGCCAAGCAAAAGATAGATCATTCCTGAGATTAATACATTTATTCCCTCTGCCCACTGGTTCATTCTTGCTTCAAGAATTGTCTGCCTGCTCAAAAGCTTTGATACTTTCTTAAAAATCTCATTAAGTGTTTCTGACAAAAGACTTTGCTGGTTAAACAGCCGCACTGTTTTTCCACATTCTTCTCTACCTATATATTCATCAACATAAAAATCATATTTTCTCGTATATGGAAGTCTTTCTTCTACACTTTTATTTATTTTAGCCTGTATCTTCTGTGTCATTCTCTGATTTACATACAAAAATATTATCAAAAATGCAACAAAAGATAAAACTATTAAAATTCCTTTCCACTCCTGTGTCTTATAAGCTGTAAGACATTTTACAAAAAGCTGTACTGTTATGATACCCGCAACGACAAGCTGAAGCAGACGCTCAACAAATGGTGTAGCTGTCCAGAAAAGCATATTAAGTCCACAGCCATGCTCACGAGCCATATTGTCAATATCGCGCCGTTTGTTTTGGATAGTTTCAGATTCCATATATTCATAATCCATCGACATAAGCTTTTTGTTTAATTCATGATTTGCATCCTCCCATATCATGGAACCACCATAAAAATAAAATTTTATTACCACACACATTGCAAAATACAAAATCCCATTTCCAACTGTAAGTCCTAAAAAATCTCCTAATATACGCTCTCTTTCAACCCTTAAAACAAGGTCATCAATAAGGTGCGAAGCAAAAAACAAACCCCAGTAATTATACATTACATCAAATACAATAAATAATATAACAAAAATCTTTGGAATAGAAAGTGATGAATACACCAATTTCAATCCCCGCAGATTTGTTTTTATCATTTCTTTTTTAGACATATCTAATCCACCACCCTTTCCTGATAATATCTGCTCTGAAGAGAAAACATCTTTGCATATATTCCATTTTTTTCAAGCAGGCTTTTGTGTGTCCCCTCCTCAGCAATCTTTCCTCCATCAATCAAAATAATGCGGTCACAAAATCTTGTGCTTGACAATCTGTGCGATACAAAAAACGATGTTTTATTCTGCGTAAAGTATGCATATTTTTGATAAATATCATTTTCCGCTATCGCATCAAGTGCTGCTGTCGGCTCATCCAATATCAAAACTCCGCTGTCTCTGTACAATGCTCTCGCAAGCATCAGCTTCTGACACTGTCCTCCTGAAAAATCTGTTGCCTCATCATTTAGTGATTTTTCCATCAAGGTATCATCTTTCCCTGGCAACTCGTTAATAACCTCACTCATTCCAGCTTTATCAAGACATTCCCATACCCTGTCATCAACTTTGCCATTTAAAGGTTTCATACTGATATTTTCCCTGACTGAAAGCGGCAGAAAATGGACATCCTGAAAAACACATGAAAACCACGCATATATTTCCTGTTGCGTCATTGTTTCCATATCTACTCCGTTTAGAAGAATTTTTCCCTTTGTCGGATGTAAAAGTCCGCAAATAAGCTTCATAAGAGTTGTCTTTCCTGCACCATTGAGCCCAACAACTGCTATTTTTTCCCCTGCATCTATCTTAAGGCTCATATCATCAATGATGTTATGCTCTGAAGAAGGATATGCAAAGCTGACATGTTTAAGCTCTATCTGTGGTGCAGCTTTTTTAAGCTCAGCAGCTTCTGCCGACATATCATCACCATATATAATAAATTCTTTATAACGACCAAATGCTGATACACTATTTATAAGATGATGCAGATTAGTCATACCTGAGTTTCTCTGAAGCATAAAGCCTGATATCATTCCATTATAGAATATAACATCAGATATCGGCATCTCTCCTTTAAAAAATTTCCAGACTATCACTCCGTAAAATAATACATACGATATCATTTCAGGCAAAGCAGTAACCCCTTCTCCAAACAGACGATATTCCATTTCTTTTGCTTTATAATCAAGTCTTTTCTTACGATATTTTTTAAAAAGTGTATCGAACCAATTCTCCATATTGTACATTCTTATATCTTTCGCCATCGAAAAATCCTCGGTGCGTCTGGTAATATAATCCATCTTCTGCCAGACCTCACCACCCTCTTTTGCCCATTTTTTTTCGTATGCTCCTGTAAGCTTTCCACTAAAAAAGCTCACCGCAAACAACATTGCAAATATCAAAACAAGCCACCATTCAAGCCGGACAATAAATGCGATATAGACTATCAACATTATAAATGTTGAAAATAATTCAAAAATATCTTTCACAAAATACTTTAAATTTCCTGTGGAATCATCATCGCCAACCTTTCCACCAAACAGATCCTTTTTTACTACATTTTTAAGTTCAAGAAATTTCTTATCCTCCAGATAACTATAATCTACCATAAGTAATTTTTTCGCAAATCTGTTTTGCAGCCCTTTTGCAATAATCTGATTGCGACTTGTAATCTGTCCACTGAAATGCCATCTGACAATAACACATATTAAAAGCAAAAAAACTAAAGCACAAAGCTGAAGTATAAGCATTGTCATTCTGGCACTTTCTTCAACTCCCTGCACTACCAGCTTAGGCATATAAAATGGCAGTATCTGCTGTAATGCTGCAAATGGCAATGCTGCTAAGCCATAAAGATACACTTTTTTATCCATACTCCATATAGTTCTGATACAATCCCAAAATGCAGAACAATAACTTGGCATGGCAAGATTTACACCTCTTTTTCTCTCTCCCATTTTTCTCATCCTTTCTCAAAATATTTGATAAACTATCATGAACTGCTTTTAGTATAATAAAAAATCATACCTCTTGTGCCTTTTTTGCATAAGCGGTATGATTTTTAACTTAAGCGGTCTTTTATTCTTATATTCTTCTGATACAAACAAGTCACTACACGAAATTTATTGTTCTACACAATAAAAGCGATACTTTCTTAATACTGCTAAATATATGGCAGCATTATCTCAGTCGCAAATACTCCCGGTTCATTCTGACGATTGAGGTATCCGTTTTTGTCATGAATGATCTTATCAATACGCTGTAAACCAAATCCATGCCCTTCACCCTTCATTGATAAATATTTTTTTGTCCGTTTTTTCTGATCTGTAGAATTGCTGACGGACATATAAAACTGTTTTTTAAATACACCTATATATACTCTGATAAATTTATTTTCTTTTGATGCAAGTTTTTCACATGCCTCTATTGCATTGTCCATAATATTTCCAAAAACAACGCAAAATTCCACATCCGTCATCGGAATTTCCTTTGGTATTTTTGCTGTTACATCAAGTTTTATGTCTTTCTTCTTTGCAAGAGATACCTTACTGTTTACGATAGCATCTGCCATAATATTTCCTGTTTTTATAACAGGATCTATGCTCTCTAAATCCTCATTCATCTGTACAATATAATCCCTTGCATTTTCCCACTGTCTGTTTTCGACATAAATCTTAAGCACCTGCATATGATTTTTATAATCATGCCGCCATCCACGCATCTCACGATATGTATTGTCAATCTCCTCAAACTGACGTTCAAGAAGCTTGTTTTGATATTGCTCCATTTCACGCACCATATATCCCGGCAGCCATATTTTCAAAATGCTGAAAGATAATAATGCAATGAAAATGCATATTGAAACTATTGCTATTATAAGTTCCATAATAATCCTCTAATCTTCCTGTTTTCTATTGTAATCAATAAATTTCTGATTGACCTGCTTATACATTCTCCTGCTCACCGGAACAGTTTTTTCAAAGCTGCGGCACTCCTCTGCCATATACAGCTTATCTTTTTCTATACGCCATATATAACGGAGATTTATTGCAATTCCACGATAACAGCTTACAAAATCCTGATCCGAAAGCTCACTTAAGGCTTCCTTTAATGAACCTGTTTTAAAAAATTCACCCTGCCTTGTCACATATTTCATATCATGACCAAACACTTCTATATAATATATATCCTTTTATAAAACTTTAACAACACCCATATCTCCTGTCAATATCACATGTGCTTCCTGCTGTGCTGCATTGCGGTAAACTCTCTCAAGACATTCAAAAATCTTTTTTTCCTGCACCGGCTTTATCAGATAATGAAGTGCCTCCACCTCGTAACCCTCAAGAATATATTCCCTTTCGCCTGTCACAAATATAATAGGCATATCATCACCAAGCCTGCGAAGATGCTTAGCCAAAGATACCCCATTTTCTCCAGGCATTCTTATATCAAGAAACAGTACATCAAAACTATAATCCTCTCTCGCAAAAAGAAATCTGGCAGCATCTTCAAAAATGCTGACCTCGCCTTCTATGCCTTTATCAGCATACCACTTGTATATCATGTCAGAAAGCCACTGAGCTTCTTCCAAAACATCTTCACATACTGCCGCTCTCATCTTCTCCTGTTCCATAGGACTTTCTCCTCTGTTTAAGTTTGTATTTTCTTTCCACCTTTTATAAAAAATCATTCTCCATATTTTATCTTAGGCAGATTCCACTCAAAATGAGCAGCCAGCACACGCACAACCACGACAAGCACCGAGCAACCAACTATTGCCGTGTTTCTTCCTATATAATTGTCAATGACAATATAAGCACCTGCTCCTACTGCCGATGCAACTGCATATATATGTTTCTTAAATATATATGGTATCATGCCGCTCATTATATCACGCAGAACACCTCCGCCCACTCCTGTTATAACTCCGACAAATATAAGTAGAAACGCATTTGTGTTGTAATCGCTGACCGTTTTTTTCGCCACATCTATTCCGATGACAGTAAATGCTCCAAGTCCTACGGCATCAGAAAACATCAGAATATTTTCATATATTTCCACAAATTTTTCACTCGGATTTTTTGTATGCTCAGACGCATTCATTATCATAAATATAAACACAAGACATGAAACAATTGCAGCTATACTCACATCTCTTGGATTTTTAAATACTGATGGTGGCGTATTGCCAAGCAGCACATCCCTTGTTATGCCGCCACCGACTGCCGTCACGATTCCAAGCACGCATACTCCGAGCAGATCCATCCTCTTTTTTATCGCAGTCATCGCACCTGATATTGCAAATGCAATCACACCTATTATATCCAAAACATCTATCAAATCATTCATTCTTAATCTCAACTTTCAATATGGTGTTTTATTTTCGGTTCCGTAACTACTTACCGTTCTTGCCATATCCATCCTCCTGCTATATTATATGTGCTCTCGTTGTAAACTCCTGTTATTTTCTATTGTATTATTTAGCTACATTCTAACATTGAAGTGTTTTTCTGTAAAGAAAAACAAGCCACTCTGAAGTGCTCAAAATAGCTTGTTTTTATCTTTCTCCCTTATCTATAATGTCATGGCAATTTTATTTTCTCTGCTTTTTCTCATAGGATGCAGTATAAATACAAATGCAAATGCGAGCAAGCCGATTATTCCGACAATTACTCCCTGATAAAATCCTGGTGATACATATTTCATTGTTATGGTATGCTTTCCTGATGAACAGTCAAATTTGATAAATGAGCCTGCATATTTTGTATAGTCTGCTTTTTCCCCATCAATATATATTGTCCACCCCTCATCATATGGAATAGAAGTCATAATTTGATTTTGCCCATTATCCAATATTATCTCACCTGAAATACTATTGCCATTTTGCTTTTTTATTTTCAAACCGTGCTTTTGCAATGAAGCCGTTGTATTTTTAAGTGCCGCCACATCCAATTGTACAATATCCGTAAATGTCTGTGAGTAAGTATTTCCGTCATCAGCAGCCACTACCTGAACAGTCACCGTCTGTCCTGTGGTAAAATCGCCAAGATAAAGTGCACCTGTTTTTCGTTCTGAAAAATAATCACTTATGCGGTTGTTGTTTACATAAACATCCGCATAGCCTGCATTTGACTGCATATATAAATACATAGGATTATCTGAAACTGCCTGTATGCTATAAGTCCATGTATTTGCAGTATCCTGTTTAACACTAAACTGACAGCCTGTAAAATAATTTACAGTAGTTCCGGTAACAGATGAAAGGTAATTGTTCTGATTTGCAAAAATTCCCGGCTGATTTAAATCAGGTTCGGTACATTTATCTGATACAGCATACACAAAAGGAAGTGCCATGTCATTTTTATAACTGCTTCCGCCTTCTGCTGTAGTATCAAGCTGCGTATAGCATGATGCCGGCATTGTTTCATCACTTATCGTATATTTACATCCAAATATACTATCTGTGAGCGGAGTTGACGAATATCCTGAATTCCAAAAATAACTCTGACCAAGACCAAGTTTAGGTATAAGATTATTTATATATGCATTAAATGCTGATGAATAATGTGTCATACCATGATAACCAAGAAGCATTGCATCATTTTTCGAATAATCATATCGCTGGTTTATTCTGTATAAATCATTGTCATTCTTTTTTATACCATCAACCAACGGTTTTGTCTTCCTTATAAATGATGTGTATTCTTCCATTTCGCCATAGCCAAATTCATTTCCAAGTCCCTTTATAAGAATTGCACCATTATTTGCCATTTCAAATAAAACACCAACAATTATAATAAATGCAGCCATTTTATACACATATTTTGGTATAATTTCCAACAAATGCATTTTCAACTTTGCCTGACTTAAATCAATTGATATAAGTGTACGAAGTGCCATATAAATCAATGTAAAGCTAAACAAAAAAGCATACCTGTATGGAAACCAGTTTGGATATTGAAATCCGTGCCACACCTTGTCAAGTCCAACAAAATAAAAGCTCAATAAAAACAAGCATATCAATAGTATCATACCGATTTTTTCTCTGATATTTATATTTTTCATAAAGAAAAATAACGCTGCAAAAATAATTATCACGAAGCCGCAATATATTGCCGGAAGTCCTGTATTCGTAATGCTGTCATATTTTCCATATAAGAACTTGGTAAATATTTTTGCAAACACAAAGTTTGTACTTTCAGCAGGTTCATAACCTGTATATACATCCGAAAGTTTTCCTGACATTAAATCCTTTAAAGAAGCTAATAGCAATGGTGCAGCCAATGCGGCAGACATAAGGCTTGTCATTATAAAATGTATCAAAATTGACAGCTCTTTTTTTATATTTCTTTTTGAAATATCATATTCACTTACGATTTTTATAATAAAATAAAGTCCGGTAAAAATAGCAACCATATATCCAGTATAATAATTACTTATAAATAAAAAAGTAAGACACAGAACATACTGAAGTCCCTTTGAACCATCAAATATTTTTTCAAGCCCCATAAGTATAAGCGGCAAAAAAATAACTGCATCCAGCCACATGATACTTAGCGAATATACCATTGTATATGACATAAAAGCATAACATATTGATGGAATTATTAAGCATATATTTAATATTTTTGACTTTGCATTATACTTGTCAAAAAGATATTTAGCATATATACAAAAACTGATACCACATAGTCCGATTTTTAAACATGTGAGAAACTCAATGGCAACAGGCATCTTTTCAACTGAAAAAAGCAATGTTAAAAAAGAAAACGGACTTGCAATATAATAAGCAAAAACTTTTCCTCAGTATAACCGCCCTTTGCCTCCCACCATACACAGTAACTTATGATGAGAATTTCCTCCCATAGAACGTGACCATGAAAAAAATATTGAATCTTCTCCTCTTATAATATTTCTAAGAGAAGTTATAAATTCAACATACTGATTTTTCATATCCATTATAAGCATTGATTTTGTACCAAACGGATAAAAACCATTATTTTTCAAAATATAAAGCATCATTAATTCTGCCAATATAAATACACTTATAAACATAGGAAAATCTTTGTATATTTTCCCTGATTTCACAGTTTGAACTTTCATTGAATATCCTCTCATTTCATTAATAATTTTAAATAATAAACATGTTTGGCATATCAATTTTTATGCCATTCTTATTTACATCATCAGCCAGCCGGCATCACCGATTGTGAATATACGGCTGACCGTAAACATAAATCATTTTATTTTTTCTATATCATCTAAGCTGCTTTCTGAAACTATATAATGCGGTCTGTTTTTCACCTCTGAATAAGTCTTAGATATATATTGTCCCATAATTCCCATACAAAAAAGCTGTATGCCGCCTATCAAGGTTATGATACACACTGTAGATGCCCAGCCTGCAACAGGATCTCCAAATATAAGTTTACGAATAACAATAAAAATGATTGCGAAGAAATCTATAACTGTCATAAAAATACCAAACCACGATGCGATATTTAATGGAACATTTGAAAAATTGATAATTCCCTCAATAGCATATTTAAACAACTTCCAAAAGCTCCACTTAGTTTCTCCTGCAATGCGTTCATGATTTTCAAAAGGTAACCAATATGTTTTAAATCCTATCCAGCCAAAAATGCCTTTTGAAAAACGATTATATTCTGACATTGATACTATAACATCAACCATTTCCTTCTTCATAAGTCTGAAATCACGAGCACCATCAACTATATTGGCATCAGATATACGATTTATCAATTTGTAAAACTGTCTTGCGAAAAAACTCTTGATTGCAGGCTCGCCTTTTCGTGAAATACGCCTTGTAGCAACACTGTCATATCCATCCTCCTTTATAAGCCGGAGCATTTCAGGCAGCAATGCCGGGGGATCTTGTAAGTCAGCATCCATTACCGCAATATATTTACCATGTGCATTGCAAAAACCTGCATACATCGCACTTTCTTTGCCAAAATTTCTTGAAAATGAAATATATCGTATATGCGGATCATTTTCTGATGCTGCTTTTAAAATCTCAAGAGTATTGTCAGAAGATCCATCATCTACAAAAAGTAATTCGTATGTACAGCCCATCGTTTTCATTGTTTTGTTTATTTCATTGAAGAAAACAGGAAGCGACTCCTGCTCATTATAACATGGTACAATCAATGAAATTTCATTAAGGATATAAGTTTTCAAAATTAACCTCCATAATTTATCTAATAATAATCTCATCCTCTTGTATTATAACATATAACCATCCATATATAAGTACCCATCACCGCATATAACACAACCATTGCAAATAATATTTTTCTCACAATGTCTTTAATGCCAAGAGTATTCTGAGGAACATTTCCCTCCGAACCAAAACAAAGCAAATTTGCCATAAGACATACCAAAAACATTGACAGGTACGGATGTTTTGCAATCGTGTTTATTATATTTTCAGTCATTTGTTTATTTTGACTCATGATATTCTTTCTCCGTATTTACATTCCATATATTTGTTTTATCAGTTACATTATCTTTTATTGCTTTTGCAGTATTTATTGCCGTAAGCATTGAGTGGTCCATATTGTTGTATCTGTGCTGACCGTTTCTTCCCACATAGAAAAGATTGTCATAACCGTCTAAATATGTAACCAGCTTATCAAAATCGCTGTATGTATCAAAATATGCCGGGTATGCTTTCTTTACTCTCTCCCTGTGTGCATCAAAGACTGCATCCGATTTTATCACTTCCATTCTCACAAGCTCGTCTTTTGCAAATGCGATACATTCTTCATCAGTCATATTCCAGAATTCATCACCCTCGGCACAAAAATATTCAAGTCCAATCCAAACCGTGTCCTCAGGTTTTTCAACCATATACGGTGACCGGTTGTTAAATATCTGTATTCTTCCGAGTTTGTATCCTTTATCCTGAACATATATCCAGCAGTCGGGTACTATATCTGATAATGTTTTCTTGTCCGTCTTATTTACAAGTTCAAGTTTTTTTACAAGAAGTCCAACCGTAACAAAATCCCTGTATGGAAGTCCTGCCGCCACATTCCTGATATCGTCAGGCACATCGTTCATTCCCTCAACAAGGTCTTTTACAGGCATTGATGAAATAAATACATCACCTGATATTTCTTTTTCACCCTCCGGTGTATCACATATTACCGAAACTATCTTACCATCTTTTTTATTTATTTTTTTTACACTATGTTCAAATAAGATACTTCCGCCTTTTTCTCTTATCTTCTCTCCCGTAAGTTCCCAAAGCTGACCCGGTCCATACTTCGGATACCAGAACTGTTCAATAAGTGAGGTCTCTGCATTTGAGTTGTCTTTTTTACCGAATATCTTAGAAAAAATATCTTTAATTATCGCACGGATAGAAAGTCCTTTAACACGCTGAGCTCCCCAGTCCGCCGATATTTCTCTCGGATGCCTGCCCCAGAGTTTTTCCGTATAGCCCTCAAAGAACATACTGTATAATACTTTTCCAAAACGGTTTATGTAAAAGTTTTCAAGATTTGTCTCAGGTCTTTTCTTTATACATGAGCCAAGATAACTCATTCCTGCCTTAAATGTAGTAAAAAGTCCCATATTTTTTATAGTCTCAGGTTTCATTGATATAGGATAGTCAAAGAAATGGCGATTGTAATATATTCTTGAAACCCTCTCCCTGACAAGCATTACCTCATCTTCCTTTTCAGGGTCAGGACCGCCTTTTGCAAACTCTTTTTCTCTGCCGAGCACCTTATCATCATAGGACGGTTTACCCTGTACCGGGAGTATATCAGACCACCACTTCATAATCGTATCATCTTTTGAAAAGAAGCGGTGTCCGCCAATATCCATCCTGTTGCCGTGGTATCTTACGGTCTGTGACTTACCGCCGAGCGACTTACTCTCCTCAAGTATCGTAACTTTAATATCATCATTATCCTTTAATAGTTCATATCCTGCCGTAAGACCAGCCGGACCTCCTCCAATTATTATAACATTTTTCATTTTTTCGTATTATTTCTTTTTAACTGTTATCCCTCATTTTATAACTCATTACATTTGTATATAACAACATTCTGAGCATCATATACCTTTTCTGCAATCTGTCCTAATCCCTCAAAATTAATCTGGAATTCGTCAGTTTCCACATCACTTACAAAAATATATGATACATTATATTTTTTATACAATTCCTTATTTCCAACCGGGTCAGCATACATATTTGCGACCTCACTTTTACGCTCCACCGTGTTAATTCCATGATAACATAAAAATGTATCAGCCCCACATACAATACTTCTTCCCGTCAATGCCGCAACTGCATTATTATGATTGTCTCCCGTAAGAAATACCGCCCTTTCATCAGTATTTTTTTCTATATATTCAGTTGCATCTACCTGTGCTTTTGAATACAGTTCATAGTCGGACACACATTCTCTCGCAATAGTCATGCCTGAAGAAAACACTCCTACAAACAGCAAACTTACCGCTAATGCACATTTAAGTATTATATTCCAATTTTTCTCAAATAACTTTATCACAAAATCTGAAACAATTCCACACATAAACACAAAAGCTACAAACAATAATTTATTATTGTCATATTCATTTGGCTGAAATACCACTAACTCAGCAATAAAAAATATCAATAACATTGGCGAAGCAGTCTGAAGTTCTTTTTTCTTTGCCGATACCCAAGCTGGGAAAAAAATCAAAAAAGTAATTCCTATATTTTTCAGATAAAATATAAAATAATTATCATTTGTATTAGACCAGTTAAAGTGGCTTCTCAAAAATCCATCACCTGATGCCTGACCAAATGTCCAAAATAATAACTGTGGAAATGCAAATAATATTACTGGAATAAGAAATACTCCCCATGTTTGTATATAACTTTTAATAGTCGAATTTTTAAAACATGATACAATTTCTTTAACAAAAAGAACTGCTATAATGCCTAAGCCTGCAATCATTATAATAAAGCCATTTTTTTCTATCAATCCCGTCTTGTCATTATACATTCTCAACAAAAAGAAAAATACTACCCAGATTATTCCAGCGAGTTTTAATAACAAATAACTTTCTTTTTCTTTATAC
>ERZ791645.1631-NODE-1631-length-13424-cov-2.289102_pt1 | contig 13424 bp, 8 predicted proteins | sample MGYA00509939_ERZ791645 | MGnify/ENA primary metagenome ERZ791645 (study PRJEB30046, sample SAMN00715249) | human gut metagenome | study: EMG produced TPA metagenomics assembly of the A metagenome-wide association study of gut microbiota in type 2... | reverse complement strand
TGGCCGGTATATAATTCCGACGGTAGTTATAACTATCAGGGAAATGGCTATTGGAGAATTGGCAATGACTATCAGCACAATGCGGTATTAAACCCTGTGGCAATGGCCAATCTGCAATCGGACGTAGTAGACCGTATGGCAATTGTAGGGAAAGTCCTTGCCGAACTGGAACTTTTCAAGGGACTTACTTATAATATTTCTTTCGGTGGTGATTATTATGGTTCTCATAATGATCAGTATCGTTCGTCAGAACTACCCTTACTGGGCCAGAAATATTATGATATCAAGTCGAACCCTACTGCATACAGCTCCTCCGGTTTTTATTTTAATTGGCTGATTGAGAATAAGATTAATTATAATACAGTGATTAATGAAGATCATTCGATTAATGCGGTTCTGGTGCAATCTGCACAAAAAGAAACTTATAAAGGAGATAATGTGACAGCTACCGATTTTCCGAATGATTATATACAGACGATCTCCGGTGGAACAGTTATAAAGGGGGCGTCTGATAAGACCCAATGGTCGATTGCTTCCTATCTGGCTCGTGTGCAATATAGTTATAAAGGTAAATATATGGCTTCCGGAGCTATTCGTGCGGATGGTTCTTCCCGTTTCGGAAAAAATAACCGCTGGGGATATTTCCCGTCCGCATCATTGGCATGGAGAGTTAGCGGGGAGGATTTCTTCACGAAGGCGAAATTTCTCTCCTTTGTAGATGACTTGAAAATCAGAACCAGTTATGGTGTTACAGGTAACTTTCAGATAGGCAACTACGATCATCTATCATTGATGGCTCTTGATAATTATATACTGGGTACGGGTAACGGGCAACTGGTACAAGGTTATAAGCCCAATACAATTAAGAATGATGATTTAAGCTGGGAAAAGAATGCAATGGTCAATGTCGGTGTGGACCTGCAAATGTTCAAAGGATTATTGGGGATAACAGTTGATTACTATAATACCAATACCTCCAATATGTTGCTGAATGTTCCTGTTCCTCATCTGACCGGATACAGCACTGCCCTGATGAATATTGGAAAAGTAAATAACCGTGGTTGGGAAATAGCCTTGACATCTCAGAAAAATTTCACCAAAGACTTTGGGTATTCTTTTAATGCCAACTATGCTACGAATACCAATGAAGTAAAAGCTCTTGGTCCGGGAAATGCTCCCATTATCTCTACCGGAAGCGTAGATCATGCTTATTATATCACAAAAGTAGGCGAACCGATCGGATGTTACTATTTGCTGGTGCAGGACGGTATCTTTTCCAACGAAGAAGAATTGAAGAAATATCCTCATTTCAGCAATACTCAGCCGGGAGACTTCCGCTTTGTAGATGTGGATGGAGACGGTGTGATGGACTTGGACAAAGACCGTACGATAGTAGGTAACTATATGCCCGACTTCACCTATGGATTTGGTGGTAAAGTATGGTATAAAGGCATTGATCTTGACTTTAACTTCCAGGGAGTTTACGGTAATGAGATTCTGAATCTGAATCGTCGCTATATTGATAATTTGGAAGGAAACACCAATGGTACCACGATTGCCCTGAATCGCTGGAAAAGTGCGGATAACCCCGGAAATGGTCAGGTGAACCGTGCCAACCGCAAATCGAAAGGTTATAATGGCCGTACTTCAACCTGGCATCTGGAAGATGGTTCTTATTTGAGATTGCAGAATGTAACGTTAGGATATACTTTGCCTCAGAATCTGACACGTCGTTTCTTTGTGGAGAAGTTGAGAGTCTATGTCTCCGGACAGAACCTTTGGACATCTACCAACTACGGTGGATACAATCCGGAAGTAAATGCACGTCCGAGCAATTCACTTTCGCCGGGTGAAGATTACGGAACATATCCGCTGGCGAAAACCTTCTTGTTTGGATTAAATATAACACTTTAGTCATCCTTAAAAATATACGGTGTATGAAAATATATAGACAAATCCTATTCTTGGCAACTGCTTTTGTATCAGTGGCCTGTACAGATAGCTTTTTCGACTTGGAGCCAAGTAGCAGTGTGCCTACAGATAAAGTATACAAGACAGCAGACGATTTTAATGTAGCAGTGATCGGCTGTTATTCTAAATTGCAGGGACAGGTTTCCTACTTCACGGAATGCTGCGAATATCGGAGTGACAACCTGTCGTTGAGTGCTCCTACTGCCGGAACACAAGACCGTTATGATATAGATCAGTTTGCGGATAAAGCCTCTAATGGAATATTGGAATCCGCCTGGGCGAATTTTAATAACGGAGTATATCGCTGTAATTTGGTATTGGACAAAATAGACGCAGCTGACTTTGATGCTACGTTGAAGAAACAATATAAAGGGGAAGCGCTTTTCGTGCGTGCTCTTACTTATTTTAATATGTATCGCTTGTGGGGTGGAATTCCGATGACTGATAAAGTGGTGACGGTGGCTGAAGCTCTTAAAATCGGAAGAAGCTCAGAGCAGCAGGTCTTTGATTTTCTTACCGGCGATTTGAATCAGGTTATCAATGAGAATATGCTGCCTTCTTCTTATACGGGTACTGATACGGGACGTGCGACCTCCGGTGCTGCAATGGCATTGCTGGGAAAGATTTATCTGACTTTCCATAAGTGGACAGAGGCACGCAATGTACTTTCGCAACTGATAGGCAGATATTCTTTGATGCCTACACCGGATAAAGTATTTGATGTCGATAATAAAATGAACGATGAAATCATTTTCGCAGTGCGCTTTAATAAGGACGTTGAGGGTGAAGGACATGGTTATTGGTTTTCAATTATCAACCTGACAGATGATACTAACCAGACAAAGGCTTTGAAGGAGTGCTATAAAGACGGTGATAAACGCAAAGACCTGATCACTTATGTGAAAGTAGAAGATAAAGTCTGCGTAATGAATAAATTCAAGGATTTGAAAAGTGCGACATACAATACCGTCGGTAACGATCAGATTATTCTTCGTTATGCCGATGTACTGTTAATGTATGCCGAAGCACTGAACGAAATCAGCTATAGCAACTCTCAGACTTCTGATGCAATGGTTGCTTTGAATGCGGTACATACCCGTGCCGGATTATCTCCGGTTCAGATTACGGAACTGGCAGATCAGGATAGTTTTCGTAAAGCCATTATGCTGGAACGCCAACAGGAATTTCCTTATGAGGGACACCGTTGGTTTGACCTTGTTCGCATGGGAGGTGCCAAGGAAGCTATGAAAGCGGAGGGACATACAATTCAGGATTTCCAGTTTCTGTATCCTATTCCTAAAACGGAATTGGAAAGAATCAATAATACCGAGTTGTTGTGGCAGAATCCGGGATATTAATATGGTTAAACTTAAAGAATTCAGACGATGAAAAAAATAATATATAGCTTGTTGTTTGTCATTACGGCAGTTTGCGCAGCTTGTGATGAAGAACTGCCAAAAGCAAGTTTTGATTTATATGAATTAAAGACGCTTACGGCAACGGCCGGAGATATGAATGTGGCACTTTCCTGGGAAGCATATCCGGACGCCCGTCCTGATGAATATCTTATTAGCTGGACTTCGGGCTCTTCGGGAGCGGAAGGAGGGCAAATGACTGTGGAGGCTGAGGCTTCCGGTGCAACTGTCAGTGATCTTGTCAATGATGTTGCTTATACATTCTCCGTACAACCTCGCTATACCGGAGGATTGGCGAGTAAGCGATCTACTTCTTGTACGCCAAAGAATGCAAGATATCCGGTGACTGGTCTGACTGCGTCAGCGGGAGACAAGAAAGTCCGGCTGAGATGGACGAAGCCTGCCAGCGAACGGTTTACGAATTATCAGATTACCGTAAGTCCCGGCAATCAGGTTATCAAATTGGATGACACAACATTGGAAGAATATATGGTTGAAGGGTTGACTAATGATCAGGAGTATAAGTTTGATGTTGTTTGCATTTATCCGATGGGGAATTCTGTTTCGGCGGAAGCGGTGGCTACTCCGGGAATTATTTATCCGGTAGCAGTCAATACGGAATTGGTTGTCTGGGAGTCTGCTGTCTTTGCTTATAACGATATGTATTTTACTGGTGGCAATGTTAAATCCGTCAGCTGGGATTTTGGTGATGGTGCTGCTTCTGCTGAAACGACTCCATCGCATGCTTTTGCTGCTACTGGAACTTATACAGTTACTATCACAGTAACATATACGAATAATACGACGGAGTCAGGAAGTGTGGAAATTAATGTTGTCGGATATAAATGGGATAGTATGAGTCTGAACTTTAACGGATTAACAGGATATGTCAAGACGTCCAATCCTGTATTCTCCCCGGATGGAAAGACGATGTATATTCCGACTTCAACGCCTGCCGGGCATTTGTTTGCCTTAGATGTAGTCAGCGGCGAATTCAAATGGGTATTTGCCATTGATAAAATAACTTATGGCGGTGCATTGGTGGGGCCTGACGGTACTATCTATCAGTGCGTGAGAGATGCTTCTATCAAGAATGTGTATGCCATAAATCCGAATGGTACTCAGAAATGGTCATTGCAATTAGACGGACCGATAGGTGCGTTCCCTGCTTTGTCTGCTGATGGTGTACTCTATTGTTTGACTAATAAAAGTACGTTATATGCACTCGATGTTGCGAATGGTGCGATTAAATGGCAACAATCTCTTGATGGAACAACAGGAAGTGCGGTGGCTATTGATAGAAACGGACATATCTATGCAGGTACCAGTGAAGCTATTTATGCTTTCAGCGCAAATAAGGAAGAACTTTGGAAACTCAGTGGTGTTAATGTGACAGAGCAGGGAACTTTTGCTTTGAATGGCAACACGCTTTACGCAACTTTGAAGTCAAAGGCTGGACTTGTTGCTGTTGATATCACGAACGGAACCAAAAAATGGACCTATCCGACAACAGGCGGTGATGCTTATTTCCCTATCGTAGATAAGAAAGGTGTTGTTTATTTTACAGAGAAAGGTTCGCAAACAGTTTACGCTGTAGACGCTGACGGTTCAAAAGTATGGGTGAAGAAGGTAAATAATAACCTGAACTACAGTGGTGCTGCGTTGAGTACAGATGGTGTTCTTTATATCGGAACGCAGTCAAATAATAAGATTTTCGGACTTAATACGGCAGATGGAAGTACTGTTTATGAAGAATCTGTGGGTCAACAGGTAATGGCATCCGTTTCGATTGGTCCGGACAAGCGTCTTTATTGTGGTACTATTGGAGCGAGCAATATAGGTTCTATAAAAGCGTTTGACATTAATAAAACGTTGGAAACAGACTCCTGGAGTATACGGGGTGGAGATATTCAAGGTACAAACCGACAAAAATAAACGGTGATGAGAAAATTGATTTTTATCGCATTTATGGTGATGTCTGTTTGTGGATATGCACAGAAATATGAAGTAGGTACTACGACAGCAGTGTGGAAAGCACCTGCTGCTGCCGACTTCCTTCATGCAAAAGCGACTGGTGTGAAGTATGTCGAAGTAGCCTTTAATCAATGTTATAGGGGAGTTCCTGTCGATGAAGTGATTCCACGTATAAAGGAAATGAAAGCGAAGATAGACAGTGCGGATATTGAAGTCTGGTCTATTCATCTTCCTTTCTCCCGAACGCTGGATATCTCAGTTCTGGATGATCGGTTAAGGAAGGAAAATGTAGATTTTATGGCAGAGATGATAGAATTGTGTGCCATGTTCCAACCGACTTGCCTGGTTTTGCATCCAAGTTCGGAACCGATAGCCGATAGTATTCGGGCGCAACGGATTGCCAATGCTTCGGAGTCTATTGCTTATTTGAAGAAATATGCTGATAGGATTGGCGCTCAACTTTGTATAGAGAATCTGCCCAGAACCTGTTTGGGAAATACTCCGGAGGAACTTATGAGGATTGTCGGAGATATCCCGGACGTAAAAGTGTGCTTTGATACAAATCACTATACCAAAGGCACGTCAGAGCACTTTGTGGCAATAGTAGGTAGCCGTATCGGCACTATACATGCTTCAGATTTTGATTTGGTGAACGAATGCCACTGGCTTCCTACACAGGGAAATATAAAATGGGGAAAGTTGATGCAAGATTTGGAGAAGACCGGATATAAAGGCGTTTTCATGTATGAAGCGACGAAGGATCACGAAAATAATAATGTGAGACCTGCTCTTGAACGGATTGCAGAGACCTTCGATAAAATAATTGATGACTATAAAACACTGAAATAATATGAATAATATAAGAAGAATACAATATTTCCTGTTTTGCCTGCTGGCAATAGGACTTGCAAGCTGTAGTGACGATGATAATAATGATAAGAAGACCGGGTACGAAGGAATTCTTACGGAACTGGCAGCAAAGGTAGATGCCACTACCCAACAGTTATGGGGAACTTCTCCATCAATTGTAAATACTGAACGTGCCGATGCTTTGAGCACTATTCAGGGATATGCCGATAAATGTCTGGATGACTATTTTATCAGTTTTCTGAATGGTTTTGATCAGGCAAGTATGAGTATGGAGAAGAGTGAACCGATCTTATACTATTACCGAAGTGCTTTTGACCGGGTGGTGGACGGAATTAAAAACTCCAAAGTAGAGAATGGCACAGCAGAAATCTGGTTGCTTTATAACATGGGATATATAGTTAAGACTCCTTCCGGATGTTTTGCTATTGATATTTCTCATCGCTGGGCGAAGGAACTTGCACCCTATATCGACTTCCTTTGTGTGACGCATAAGCATTCTGATCATTATAATACAGATTTGATTCAGGCAATGTTTGATTTGGGTAAGCCGGTATTATCCAATTATTTGAAAGACACCACTTATCCCTACACGGCAAAGGGGGATAAAGATTATGAAATAGGTAAATTTAAAATCCGTACTTGTATTACCGATCATAATAATTCCGGATTATCAAATTTCGTAACTATTTTCCAGATAGACTGTGGGGACGATACTGGAAATTTCGTCTTTATGCATGTCGGTGATTCCAATTTTAAAACGGAACAATATACAAACATTGCGCCACATGTTAATGTCTTGATTCCCCGCTATGCTCCTAATGCGCTGACTGAGAATAATATTTTAGGTACCGGAGCGGGACAGGTACAGCCGGATTATGTTCTGTTATCCCATATTCTGGAAATGGCTCATGCAGGTGTTGATGCATCCAGATGGTCATTGGACATGGCACTAGAACGGGCGTCCAAGATTAACTGTGACCAGACCTATGTGCCTATGTGGGGAGAAAAGATGGTCTGGAAGAACGGTAAGCTGAACTAATAATTTTAATATTTGAATTTATGAAACGAATTTATAACTTTATATTGCTTGTATGCCTGGTGCAACTGGCTGTTGCCCAAAATCGGATTGCGGAAATCAGAGAAAACCTGTTAGGAAATTATTCCGATAGAGTGTTGGTCGTTTCTCATCGTGCCGATTGGCGAAATGCTCCCGAAAATTCATTGCAAGGAATACGGAATTGCATTGATATGGGAGTGGATATGGTAGAAATAGATTTGAAGAAGACCAAAGATGGTCACTTGGTCATCATGCATGATAAGACAATTAACCGTACAATGACAGGAAAAGGAAACGCTGAGGATTATACACTGGCAGAACTGAAAGCAATGCGACTTAAAAATGGAGCAGGCTGTAAAACCAGACATCAGATTCCTACTCTCGAAGAAGTTATGTTACTTTGCAAAGGGAAGATAATGGTGAATATCGATAAAGGTTACGATTATTTTCAGGAAGCTTATGCTGTACTTGAAAAAACAGGAACAATTGACCATTGCGTAATTAAAGCAGGGCTCCCCTATGAACGAGTGAAAGCAGAAAATGGTGATGTACTTGATAAGGTTATTTTTATGCCTATTGTGAATCTGCACAAAGAAGGAGCGGAAAAGATAATCAATGATTATCAGTCACACATGAAACCGACTGCTTATGAACTGGTATTTAATGATGATAATGAAGAAATACTTCGCTTGATCAGGAAAGTACGTGATAGTGGTGCCAAGCTTTTCATTAATTCTTTGTGGCCTGAACTTTGTGGAGGTCACGATGACGATCGCGCGGTAGAACTACACCAACCGGATGAAAGCTGGGGATGGATTTTGAATCAGGGGGCTAAACTGATTCAAACAGACCGCCCGGCATTATTACTCGAATATTTGCGTAAAAAGAAACTGCACGACTAAAGATATTCCTTCATGCTGAAACATCTTATAAATTTTTACAAGGTCTCTTCACCGGGGCCTTGTAACGGAGACGTTATGTCTTCATCTGGCAAGCGTCGGTTGAAATATCTGCAATGGTCTACCTTTCTTTCGGCAACTTTCGGATACGGTATGTATTATGTCTGCCGGTTGAGCTTGAATGTAGTAAAGAAACCGATTGTAGACGAGGGAATCTTTTCTGAAACGGAACTCGGAATAATCGGTTCGGTGCTGTTCTTTACGTATGCGGTGGGTAAATTTACGAATGGATTTCTGGCAGATCGAAGTAATATAAATCGTTTTATGACTACCGGCCTGCTTGTTACCGCATTGATTAATCTTTGTCTCGGTTTCTCCCATTCATTTATTTTGTTTGCTGTTCTTTGGGGAGTCAGCGGCTGGTTTCAGTCTATGGGGGCTGCTTCGTGTGTAGTCGGACTTTCCCGTTGGTTCACGGATAAAGAACGTGGCTCTTATTATGGCTTTTGGTCCGCCAGTCATAATATTGGTGAAGCACTGACATTTATAATTGTAGCATCTATTGTTAGTGTTTGCGGCTGGCGTTATGGTTTCTTTGGGGCGGGTATGGTAGGATTGCTGGGGGCATTAATTGTATGGCGTTTTTTTCATGACAGTCCCGAAAGCAAGGGCTTTCCTCCGGTCAATGTTCCGAAAGAAAAGAAAACGATGAGTGCTTCCGAAACGACAGATTTTAATAAAGCTCAACGGCAGGTTCTGACAATGCCTGCTATCTGGATCCTTGCTTTATCAAGTGCATTTATGTATATCAGCCGATATGCGGTAAACAGTTGGGGAGTTTTTTATTTGGAAGCACAGAAAGGATATTCCACTTTGGATGCCAGTTTCATTATTTCCATTAGTTCTGTTTGTGGTATTATCGGCACTATGCTTTCCGGTGTAATTTCTGATAAACTGTTTGGTGGCCGGCGTAATGTTCCGGCTTTGATTTTCGGACTGACGAATGTTTTAGCATTATGTTTGTTCTTATTAGTGCCAGGGGTACACTTTTGGCTCGATGCTGTGGCAATGATCCTCTTTGGACTGGGCATCGGAGTACTGATTTGTTTCTTAGGTGGGCTGATGGCTGTTGATATTGCTCCTCGCAATGCTTCGGGAGCTGCTTTGGGAGTTGTTGGAATTGCCAGTTATATCGGAGCTGGGCTGCAAGATGTCATGAGCGGAGTTTTGATTGAAGGACATAAAACGATCCGGAGTGGGGTAGAGGTTTACGACTTTACTTATATCAATTGGTTTTGGATCGGATCGGCTATATTGTCGGTATTTTTCGCTTTATGGGTGTGGAATGCGAAGCAAAAATAAATCATTGATTATCAGTGGAGTATAAAATAGGTACTTTTTCTTTTAAAGGAACGGGCTCTTGGTTTAAAACCAACGACCTGTTCCTTTAAAACCAACGGGGCGTTCCTTTTAAACCAACGCCTCGTTTCTTTAAAACCAAGAGGACATTTCTCGGTGAGAAATGGAGTATTGGTTAAAAACTAGCTTCAAATCCGGAGTGAACATTCAAATATTTCAAATACAGTATTTGTTGATTTAAGTAAGGTGATGTAACTATTTGTTGTATTCAAGCAGGAAAAAAGATAATTGCTTTAGCATGAAGTAAATAAATTCCAAAGATTTTACTTACATTTGTTTCTATAAATAAAATGTAAGTGAAAAACATGAGAAAACAACTATCAGTATCACTCCTTTGCTGCCTTCTTGTTTCGGCTACGTCATTAGCTCAAAGCTGGAAATCTTATGAACAGACAGCGAAGGGGAAGACTTACGAAGCATCTGATTGTGTGACACTGTTGGATAGCACATTGGTATCTGTCCAGCCTACAGGACAAGGATCGTTTGCTGTATGCAAAGTGATAAAGGTACAGACTCCGAGGGGAGCAGTGGATAATCGGGTGATTAAATACGATTATGACCCTTTGACTGCTTATGCCGAATTTAAACGTGTAACCATCCATCGTGCCAATGGAAAAGTAGATGAACTTGATGTCAGGAAAACCTGTGATTATGCTGCTCCTGCCCGTGCCATTTATTGGGGCGCAAGACAAATCATGATTGAAGTGGGCGCCTTGCAGCCGGGTGATATTGTGGATTACGAAATAGCCAAGAAAGGCTTTACCTATGCGTTGCTTGCAGCCGGTAATGAAGATGAATCACGCTTTATTCCGCCTATGCGCGGACAGTTTTATGATATTGTTCCTTTTTGGAGCAGCACTCCTACTGTACGTAAAGTTTATGTAGTAAGCATTCCGATGGAGAAGGAACTTCAGTTTCAGTTCTATCAGGGTGAGTGCGCATCATCCATGCGTTATGAAGACGGTCGCAAGAAATATAGCTTTGCGATGGATGATATGATGCCTTTCGCTAAAGAGCCAAACATGGTAGACCTTTTCGATGCAGCTCCCAAACTGATGATGTCTTCCACTCCCCAGTGGAAAGACAAATCGTTGTGGTTCAATAAAGTGAACGAAGATTATGGTAGTTTTGATCCATTGCCCGAAGCACAGAAAAAAGTAGATGAACTGATAAAAGGCAAGAAGACCGAAATGGAAAAAATAGCTGTGCTGACTCATTGGGTGGCAGATAACATCCGCTATTCCGGTATTTCGATGGGAAAAGGAGAAGGATTTACACTTCATAATACTAAAATGAATTATACTGATCGTTGCGGAGTCTGCAAAGATATAGCAGGTACACTGATTTCGTTCTTGCGCATGGCTGGTTTCGAAGCCTATCCTGCCATGACAATGGCAGGCAGTCGGGTAGAAAGTATTCCTGCCGACCATTTTAATCATTGTGTGGCAGTGGTGAAACTGAGCAATGGAACATATATGCCTCTCGATCCTACATGGGTTCCTTTCTGCCGCGAGTTATGGAGCAGTGCCGAACAGCAGCAGAACTATCTGCCGGGTGTACCTGAAGGTTCTGATTTGTGTATCACTCCGGTTTCGGCTCCCGAAAATCATTATGTGCGTATCAAGGCCGACAACCGCTTGGATGCAGATGGTACATTGCGCGGTACTTTTACCCTTACAGCCGAAGGACAGAGTGACAGCAATATCCGTCGCATCTTTACCACCGGCTTTCAGAGCGAATGGAAAAGCACGATGGAACGTCAGTTGTTGGCCATCTCTCCCAAAGCCAGATTGTTGAGCGTAGACTATGGAAAAAATCCCAAAGACTATCAGGCTGCACCTATTAAAATCACTTTTCGTTATGAAATACCCGATTATGCCTTGAGAGGAGAGGGCGAGATGTTTTTCCGTCCGATGGTGATGAATAACCTTTATAATCAGGTACGTTCTTATATGTGGATCGATACTTCGGTAGAAAACCGCAAGTATGGTTTCAAAGATGGTTGTTCCCGTTTGGTCGAACTGGATGAAACGATTCAGCTTCCGGCAGGATACAAGCTGGTGAGTGCGGTCAAGGATGAAACCATGCAAGGAGTGGGAGCCGATTTTGAAGGTTCGTTGGTACAGAAAGGAAATAAAGTGTTGCTCCACAATAGACTGGCTTTGAAGAAGCGTGTCTATGAGGCTTCTGATTGGGAAAGTTTCCGCAATGCTGTGAATGCCCACAAGGCGTATGGTGAATATCTGGTGATTAAAAAGTAGAGCAGAATGAAAAATACATATTATTATATAGTTACGCTGGCGATGCTGATTCTGGCATTTCCGGTGAAAGCGGCATCCGAAGCTGAATTTGGGAAGTTGAGCAAGGCTTATACGTTACACGCTGACGGTAGTCAGGAAATGCGTGTGCAAAAAGAGCTGACTTTGTTTACTCATGCAGCGATGAACCGTGTGTATGGAGAGAGTTTTATCATTTACAATCCGGAGTTTCAGACACTGAAGATACACGATTCTTATACTCGTCAGAAAGACGGTACTATTGTGAAGACTCCCGAAAATGCGCTCCTTGAGGTGCTTCCTTCCGCAGCGGCAGATGCTCCGGCTTATAATGGTCTGAAAGAGATGGTAGTCGTTCATACGGGACTGGAATTGGGAGCTACCATTTATCTGGACTACTCCGTCGTTACTCGTCCGGGATATCTGCCCGAACTGGATGTGTGCGAGCAGGTGGAAGAGCTTTCCCCAATTAGGGAATATGTGTTTTCGCTGTCAGTGCCCGAAAGCAAACCTCTGCATTATGAATGGTTGAATGGAAAAGCTGCTCCGGTGGTGAAAACTGCGGATGGCATGAAAACAGTGACCTGGACACTGAAAAATGTGCAGCCGCGTCCTTATTCACTTGACGTCTCTTTGCCGGCAGGTAATGTACAGGCTGTTGTGGCGTCCACTTATGCTTCAAAGGCTGATGCACTGAAAGTGATAAAACAACAACTGGAAAGTAATGGAAAGGATGTTTCCGAATTGGCACAGAAGCTGACTGCCAGTGCACAAACCACAGAACAAAAAAAGGAGTTACTCACTGCATATATAGAAGGATTGGGAAATTGCCGTCTGACCCTGTCGCAAACCGGATACCGTTTGCGTCCGGCTTCCGAAGTGATCCGTTCGGCATACGGAACTGAGGCGGAGAAGGCTGCTTTGTTGGCTGCCTTGCAACAGGCGATAGGCATCCGTGCGGAGATAAAAGCGGCTTTTCCTAAAACAGAAGATAAAGATGCAGCCGGACTTGCTGCTGTCAGCGGATTGTTTCTCTTTGATAAAGGGATTGCCGATATACAGGATTTTGTATCTGTTGTCAACATGGACGCCCGGCCGGTGACTTTGGAAGGAGTTTCCCATGTTATTTCGCAAACCGACACATTACGAGTGACGGCAGAAGCCGGAAAAACTTTGGAAGCAGGTTACCGGAAATTTGAACTGCCACAGGCGCGGAATGGTTGGGCTGCTTATGAAGGACGTTCAACAGTTGTAAATACGACTCGCCCGGTTAATCTGTTATTGAGATATTTACCTGATGAAACTTATACTTGTATTGTGAAAGTTGCTGACGGGATGAGGCCGGTAGTGCTGCCGACTGATAAGAAGATTGATAATCCGGTAGGTACCGTAGGAGTTACAGTGAAAAAAGCGGCAAAGGAGATAAAGATTGTCCGTACCTTGAAACTGAAAAAGCAATTGATAACTCCGGCCGAATATCCGGCATACTATCGTTTGATGTCGGAATGGTTGGATACCGGTGAAAGCGTTTTGTTATTTTAAT
>ERZ791645.1628-NODE-1628-length-13462-cov-3.135675_pt1 | contig 13462 bp, 12 predicted proteins | sample MGYA00509939_ERZ791645 | MGnify/ENA primary metagenome ERZ791645 (study PRJEB30046, sample SAMN00715249) | human gut metagenome | study: EMG produced TPA metagenomics assembly of the A metagenome-wide association study of gut microbiota in type 2... | reverse complement strand
AATGGGATCATCCACGGCATCAAAGATTCGCGCAAACAGAAGAAGCGATGTGGCCAAGGTCGCCCCCATAGCGCCCAGCCCGGCGTAGTCGGTCATATACTGCATAAACATACTGGACATAAACACGGTACACAGACCATTTACAGTAGACAGCGCCGTTGCGCCGAAACAGTCCCGCAGCGTAATTGCGTCCGGATTTTTCACACGGACAGACTTGAGCATTATTATCCTCCTTGTCATTTCATCAATTATTCTCAACCAACAAAGCCCGAATTCGTGCAATTCCAACAATTCAATGATAGATTATTCCTTTGTATTCCACAATGACAAAAGGTCGCCCTTTTTCAATTTATTGTATCATTTTGTTTCTTTGCACCGAAGCGAGAAAGAATAATCACATTTTGTTACAACGCGGTATGTACCTTTCACAAAAATGGTCCACTGCACCGTTTTGTCCGCCGGTACACAGGGCGGCGAGGCCTTACGGGTTATGCGTATTGTATGACACCGCCGCACGCGTATCAGAAATTTGCAGTCTTTGCATAGAAGATGTCCGATTTGAGAACCCGCCACACATTCGCATAATGGGGAAAGGAATGAAAGTGCGTGCAGTTCCCATTTTGCCGGCAACGGCGCAGAACTTGAAAAAATATCTTACTGAAATGCACATGCTTGCACCGGAAAAAAGTCATCTGCCGCTATTTATGAACCGCAACGGGCAAAAGCTAACTCGTGCAGGGGTTATGTACATCCTGAACAAATATGCCAAGGCCGCTTCAGTGATTGATCCTTCCGTACCGGAGAAAATTCCTCCGCATTTGATGCGCCATACTAAAGCAATGCACATTTACGACGCGGATAATGATCTCGTTCATGTGCGCGATTTCCTCGGACATTCCGACATTAAAACTACAGACATATATGCCCGTTCAAGTCTTACAATGAAGCAGAAAGCTCTGGAACGAGTTTCGGATTCTCCAGTTCCCTCAATGCCTTCCTGGCAGAAAAGCCGGAGTACAATGGAGTGGTTGAAAAGTTTTGGGTCTCAAAAAGCATAGCACATTATGTGAAGCAACTGCGCCAGGAATCCTCTCCTGGCGCAGTTTTCACATCTGTTCTTCTCATAACGACCATGATTAAATAAACACTGTTGCCGAGGGCTTTGTAGCGTGCAGAGTCCGAAGCGCCGGGAACATCGGTCCAACCGTCCGGGTATCCCTGGAGCCGTTCACATTCCAAAGGAGTGAGGCGGCGAATGAGATTCCGGCAGTCCGCATCCCAAGTAGAGGGCGGCTGGCAGATGAGGTCTGTAGCGTCCTTGTGCTGCCGCGTGCTCTCCGTGGAGGCGATCTCATCATCCCTGAACTGATCTACCCGCTGGCGGGCATAGACGCTGTGGCGATCCGAGGTGGTCAGGGTATAGGAAATGTCCCGCTGCCAGCCGAAGCCGTTGCCGCCGTTTTGCGGCTGCCGGTCAATGGCGTTGCCTGCAATGCAGATGACCTCCTCCTGCTGTACAAGGGGAATGTTGTTCCCTCCGGTCCCATAGCGGGCGGACATGGTGGGGGCTACATCGTGCGGCCCCGTGTATCTTCCGTCAATGCCGTGGTTTTCATAAACTTTGGGCCCTGTCGGACGCAGCACCAGAGGCTGGTGCCCGTGTTCCTGTGCCCGCAGGGTTCCGGTGACATTTTCGCTGCACTCCATGATCTGCCCACCCTGATCATTGATGCAGAGGATGCTGGGCATACAGTTCCCGCTGGGGCTGCCTTTCAGCGTGGGCGCTACGTCCTCCTGATATCCAATGGTCCCGGCGCTCGCGCCAGCTCCAGCAGAAAATCCAGCGACAAAGGTTTGTTGTTTCAACCCCGGCTGAGCCTGCAGCGCGCCTGCTACATCATGCAGGTCACGCACCTCGTCCCGCTGGTTGGCGGCGAATGCGATCTGTTTTTGCGGACCACTCTGACTGCTGCCGGGATTTGTGATAAAGGTCTGCATTTGAAGGTTCTGCGTCGCCATCAGGGCGCCGGACACACCGTCTAAGTCAATTCCTTCACTGCGTTGATTGATATGGTAGGCTTTCGCTTCGCCGGATATGGGCGCAGGCGGGTCAAGCCCTGCCTGCATACGCAAAGCTGCTTCCAATAAGGGTGGCAGCGATTTGCCGCGGCACTCTGCGCGGCGCAGAATACCCAGGCACGCTGTCTGGGATAGCGAGTATCGGGATGGCGCTGTAGCCTGCAAAATCTGCCACAAGGAACACTCGACGGCGTCTTTGGGGCACTCCGAAGTGTTGAGCGTCCCAAACGATCCAAGCCACGGAGGATCGTACTCCCAATATGCCCCCAGCATATTCCCAGCGCCCGGTCTCAGGTCTAACAGCATGAAGGTATGGTTCTTCAACTTGGAGGAACGCTTCGAGGACTTTTTGAAAATCCGCCCCAGGCTTTTTTTGACCCGTTTCAGCGTCCCGTCCACTTGAGAGAGCACCGACGACATTTTCCCAAATCCCGAATCTCGGCCGAATATGGATTCCTGTCCTTCCAAATTTTCTGTCTGCATCTCGCATCTCCTGAATGATTCGTATTTGTTCCATAAAGAGGCCGGAACGCGCACCGTTCAATCCGGCGCGCATTCCGGCCACGCTGAGTCCTGGCACGGGCTGCCCCCGCAGATGATGTCCACAGGCGGCAGATACGCACCGTTCAGTTTTGTGATGTCTCCCATCTGCTCCATGCGGGGGAAACGGATCTTTGATACCAGTATGGGGAACGGTTCGATCTCGCTGGCCCAGATCGGCTCGATGCCGCACCGCACCGAAGCCAGAGGGAAACCGGAGATGCCATCGAACAGGCTACCCATCGTAAGTTTTCTTGTTGACTGTGTCATTTCATACACACCCTTTTATTTGATTGCCGCGGCGATGGTTCTCGTCACATTCACCGCGGACTGTGCCGTATAAACGGCGCTCGTAATATTGGCCTTTGTTGTGGTGTCCAGACCGAAGCTGCCGGCGATGCGGGGAACTTCGCCGGCGGAGAGCATGAGTCCAACGCCCATCAGCGCGTGGTCCTTGAACACCATGAGTCCCGCAATGAGGATGGTGGACTGGAGGAAGGCGGTCAGGCACAAGCCGATGACCTGCCGCATCCAGCCCATAAAGCCGTCCAAATAGCCCCGTGGGACGCTGAACATATAGAGGCTGCCCACCGCGATCTGGATGAGCAGGATGCCCCCGCGTTTCAGGTTGGCAAAAAACACCTTCAGAACCGCATAGCCCATAAGGATCACGCAAAAGAGAAGCATAATGGGGCTGGTGATGATGCCGAGACCAAAGTGGGAGCTGTTCACCACATCCGACAGGGTCTGGATCTCATTGAGCTCCGTAATGATGTCCTGTCCCACCTCACCAATGCTCCGTCCATAGCCGGTGAGTCCCGCAGAAAAGGTCCCCTGCAGCGACACCGATAAGGCATAGAGCCGGACGGGGACAACGGTGAAGAGACTCACCGCCAGAAAGCCCTTGATGATATTCATCCCGCACTGCTGGAGATTTCCTCTGCCAGTGGAGTATTCGATGCCGCACTCAAAGGCACAGACCACCACGCTGACAGCGAACAGCGCCCAGGCAAGGCGGGAGAAAAAGAGAATGATGGCGCTGACCCATTCCAGTTCAAAAAGTTCCACGCCCATATTGCCCATGAGGGCAAAGAAATTGCCGAGAAAGCCTACGATCTGCCCATAGATCCAGTCCACCAGCTGATCCAAAACTGTCGCGGCAACAAAGTCCCAAATAAATATCTTCGCTCACCTCCGAAAATGCAGAAAGCCGCCGCCCAGATGGGCGACAGCCTTTCATATAGAGTATTTTGTTTTGCATCTGACAGCAGCGCTTACTTGAGCAGCCGCGGATAATCTGTTGTGCCATTGACGATCGCATAAACGTAGACGGTGTCCCCAATCAATTTGTAGATGGCAACATAAGTCTTCGTCAGCACAAGTTTACGGTAACCGCTTGCCGCAAGGATCGGGTCCGGATGCGTTTGCCCCATCAGCGGGAAATCCCGCAGACGGTTTATGGTCGTTTTCATCGTACTGTAGATTTTTCGCGCGTAGGGAGTTCCTGCCTCCGTAATGTGATACTTTACGATCTCCTCGAAGTCGTGTTGAGCAGGAGGAAGATAGACCAGTTTACTTTTCGTAGGCACGGAACAGCTCCTCCATTCTTTCGTCAAGCTCCTCCGGCGTGCAGACAGGCTCTCCGCTCAGTCTGCTGAGTTCCGCAGCATAAATTTTGTCGCGGTGTCGGAACATTTTTTCCCGCTCCTCGTATGCTGCCATGCTCATATAAACACCGTCATCTTCACCCTTATTCGTAATGAAGATCGGTTCACCGGATGCCTTTGCCAGCTCAGAGATCTGCGTGTACTCATTCCGCAGAGCAGAGGATGGTCTGATTTGCATAGAAAGCCCTCCTTATCAATTTCTTGATAGTATTATATCAAGATAACACTTTTTATGCAAGCTTTTTATGAGGCTCCTTGCTAAATACGGGGTGACACCATCTGCCTACTTCCTAATCCAGGACTGTCGCGGCAACAAAGTCCCCAATAAATATCTTCACTCACCTCCGGAAATGCAGAAAGCCGCCGCCCAGACGGGGCGACGGCTTTCCTTATAGAATATTTTGCTTTAGACCATTATAATGTAGATCAATCGAACATGACCGCATCCGCTAAGTCCTGATTGGTATTGAATATTTCCGTGTCCACGATTGACACGGGAGCATTATGCTTCACAATTTCCGCTCCTGTGAAATTCCATCCACCACCAGAAGCAGCCTCGTTTGTATTCACCATGACCTCCATACCGTTATACATGAATCTTAACCAACCTGCTGCAGTCGTATCTTCTCCTAAATACTCATAATCGTCAACACCAATCAAGGAGAAGAAATCTTCAAAGGACATTTCATCTTCCATGTCCGGAAAGAGTATGCATGCGGTGGTGACAAAACCGGAACATTCCAGCTGGTCTTCATATTCGTTCATAGCCTTTTCAGCATCGCCACTCTGTGTGCCGAAAAAGCAGTAAAGATATTCCGACTCTGAGGCTCCAAAGCATATAGCAGCACTGTCTGGAAATCCATCCGGCCTTACAATCACGTTGCCTTCCGGATGCTCGTTTTTCAATTCATCAAGCGTTTTCCCGAGGTCATTGAAAAACTCAGGCGTACTTGTATTATCATAGTCTGAACAGCCCGTTGATGCACCATTCTCCGTAATATTGGAATCCTTTGATGTTTGGTCATCAGGAGTTACAGATGCACAAGCGGAAAACGTAAATAATACAAGCAAAAGCATCGTTGTAATGACGGCATTATGCTTCATAGTATTCTTGGTAGACACAGAACAATTCCTCCATTCTCATTAAGATTCTCTGGTACCTATCTCTCAAATGGTATTTATAGCAGAATTGTGCTTTTAACGCAAGGGTATCTTTGTGAAGCAACCATGTCTGCCTACTTCATCCACATACACTATCCATGCAACCATTGCCTCATCGGTTATATCCGGCAGGAGGGTCCTGATCCGGCTTTTAATTGTTCTCTCTTCTTGGCTCAGATTCCGATGATGTTCCAGATGTATTTCGGCGCAATCAAGCTGAAAATCAGGCAGGCAAAGAGGATGGCGGGGCCGGTCCATTCAAACTGTCCTCGCTGTCGGTAGTCAAAGTACGCGCCGCCAAGTTTCACGAAGAATGCGATAGCGAGGATCATATCCAATGCAGGGAACACCACCTTCTCCACCACGCTCTTGATCTGCTTGGCCGCCTCCGTCCATGTCTGCTCCACCGCTCCCGCAACATCCCCGCCCGCAGCGAGCGCCGAGGTGCAGCAGAGAGAGGTCAGAAGCAGAAGCGTCAATGTCAGAATAATCGTTTTTCTGTATTTCAAGAAATCTCAACCTCCTTAAAATGTGGATGCCGCCCCTTGCGGAGCGGCATCCGTTGTTAGTCCTTAATAGCCGGTGCGAGGCAGGGGCTTGCTGGGGGCATAGACACGGGTGACCCAGCGGGAGGTCGCCATGATCCACTGCCCGTTGTAGACGCCGCCCGCATCCGATGTGTTGACGAACTGCGTACCGCCGGTGAGCTTGGCAAGTGCCTTGCAGTCCACGCGAGGGGCTTCCACCTGCCGGAAGTTGGCGGGGACGATGCCGAACGCCGCCATGAACTCCGTCACATACTCGTTGGCGGCAAGTCCCAGCGCCGCGGGGGAAGCATCCAGCACATAGTTTTTGGATGTGCTCAGGTTATCCGCCAGTGTGCGCCATGTACCGCTGCTGAGATTTGTGCGGTACACGATCTTATAGTTTCCAGGGGTATTCCACGTGCCGGTGTAAACGGTCTGGAGCCGAACCGCCTTGACAGGCAAAGTGTCTCTCCAATAAAAAGATTCCAGCGCCGTGGTGGAATTGTTGGCGATGCCGGTGAAATTGTAGCGGACGAGCTGCCCCGGCATGACCTCCACATAGCCGGTTTTCTTGATGGAAACGTTGGTAGACAGGCTCTTGTTGGTCATGCTTGCCTTGACGATCTGACCGGCATATTCAATTTCTACCTCAATGGGTGTCTTATCCAGCCCGTAAAACTCCGCCGCCTTGGATTCCACGATCTTGTACCGCGCCAGCGGCAGGGGTCTGCTCACCGCCAAGCCGTTTTTATCCGTCTTGATCGTATCCACCAGACGGTTGGTACGGGCGTTGTAGATCTCAAAGACGGTGTTGGGGATGGGCGTCCCGGCAGGCCAGCCGTTCATAGAGTTGTAGTCCGCGCTGACCTTCGTCACTTGGATCTGCCCGGTAACAGGGGTATTCTGCCACTCGATTTCCGTGGTTTCGCCAGACTTTACATACACGGTCTTTTTCTGCGTGTCGGGGATGTAGCCCTCATTCTCCAGTTCCCGCAGATAGTAGCGGCCATCTTCCAGTCCCTCAAACCGGACATAGCCCCGGTCATCGCTGGTTTCCTGCGCGATGGGGGTGTTGCCGCTGTCATAGAGGAGGAAGGACACGCCGGGGATGCCCTCGCCGGTGACGGCATTGACCTTGTGGAGCAGGATGCCGGAGATGGCCTTGTTGGTGATCTCCAGCGTGGCGGTCTGGCCATCTCTGACCTCGACCCGATGGGGCGTGTCATCCAGACGGTAGCCCTCGGCAGCTTTCAACTCCGTCACGGTGTACCAGCCGTTTTCCGCTTCGGGGAGATAGATCACGCCGTTTTCATCGGTGGTGCAGGTGCCGACGATCTCGCCATCCATTTTCCGGATCTCAAACTGGACGCCGGGGATGCGTTCTCCGGTTTTTTCGTCCTTTTTAATGACGGTAAGCCCGCCCGCGCGGACGTTATAAAAGCGCAGGGTCTGCACCTCACCCGCCTTGATGAGAATGGATTTCGGGGAACTATCCAGCACAAAGCCATCCACGGTCTTGACCTCCCGCGCTGTAACGGTGGTGCCGGGTTCCAGATCATGGATAACGACGCGGCCATTTTCATCGGTGATGAACTCTCCGTTGCTTCTGCCCACAACAGCGCCGCTGCTGTCGGTCACAAGGAAGGTCACGCCCTTCAGCGGCGTTGTAGTGCCCTCGATATACTTTTCGATCACAAGGGTGGTGCTGGGCGTGTTGGTGAAGTGCAGTGTCTGTGTGTCATTGGGATTGACTACCACGGTCTGGGTGCGGCTGGCCTCGTCGATGGTGTAACCGGGAATGGTGGCCGTTTCCGTCACCACCAGCGTCCCTACCACACCATGGATGGTGATTTTGCCGTCCTTGTCGGTGAAGTACAGGCCGTTGCTGCTGATCTGTCCGTTTTCAGCGGGTACAAACTCGCCGGTAGAGGTCGTCACCTTGAAGGTCACGCCCTGCAAGGGCTTCCCGGTGAGGGAATCCCGCTTGTCGATCACCAAGGTTCCAGCCTTGGAGTTTTTCACGATGACCGTCTGCGTATCGCCGTTTTTGCCGATGACCACGTTTGTGGACGCACGATCCATCACATACCCTGTCGGGGCCTTGATCTCGTTGATGACATAAGCGCCGGGGGCCAGATTGGTGATCGTGATCTCGCCCTGTCCATCCGTGGTAAAAATGCCATTCTGCGTCAGGGTGCCGGTGCCGATCACGCCGTCCAGCCCCACCTCACAGCCAGCGGCAGTGGTCACCCGGAACTCCGCACCGGAAAGGGGCTGACCCGTGGCGCTGTTCCGTTTCTGGATGATGAGCTTACCCTTGGGCTGGTTCTTGAAGGTCAGGCTGACCGTGCGGCCCTCCTTGATCTGAACGGTCCGGCTCTGGGTATCAATGATATAGCCGTCAGGCGCGCGAGTTTCTGTTACGATGACGCTCTTGCCGGGTTTCAGGCCGGGGATGCGGATCTCGCCGTGCTCGTCCGTCCGGAAGATGCCATTGGCGTCACCGATCAGCGTGCCGTCCGCGTAGGTGATCTTAAATTCCGCGTTGGCGAGGGTCACGCTGGGGTTCACGGAACAGACCTTGCGGATCAGCAGGATGCCGTCCGGGGCGTTGTCAAAGCGAACGGTGACCACACTCTGCTCACCGCTGTCCGCCAGATAGATCGTTTCGGAGGCGTTGATGATGGAGTACCCATCGGCAGGGTCAACCTCCTCCACGATATAGGTGCCGCTTTTCAGCCCCGTCCAGATGGCGGTGCCGTTCTTGCCGGTGACCTTCTGCCCGATGGTCGTGCCGCCGGTGCCGGAGGTGCCGCCCAAAAACCGCAGCTGGAAGGTGCAGCCGGGGAGCGCTTCGTGGGTCACGCTGTCATACTTCTCAACAACAATGGCATTCAGCGGAGTATTCTGGAAGGTCAGGGTCTTGCTCTCACTGCCGTGGAGGATGATCTTCTGGGTGGAGGGTTCCTTCATCTGGAAACCGGGAGCTGGTTCCACTTCCGTCACGGTGTACGCGCCGGGATAGAGCCGCTTGCCCTGCTCATGGAGCCGGATCTCGCCCTTGGCGTCTGTGAGGATATTTCCGTAATCAATGGTGGCAGGGGCTTCGGCGGATTCGCCGCTGCTGGTGTAAGTGATGTGGAACTTGGCTCCCTCCACAGGCGCGCCAGCCACGCTGTCCTCCTTGTAGATGGTGAGCTGTGGCATTTTCCGATTTTTGAAAGTGACATTCACCTCGTCACCGGCGTTCAGGCTGACGGTCTGCTCCCTGTCGGCGTTTTTGCTGGGCAGGTAGTACGGAGCGGGAACAGACTTTTCAATGATCTTGTAGCTGCCGGGGGCCACGCGGTCCGTCACCGTGCCGTCCTCGCCGGTGACCCAATCGGCGGAGAAATCACTGTCGATGCCCTCTACGGTAAACACGGTGCCGGGGATGGGCTTGGAATCCTCCGCGTCGATTTTGGTGACGGTCAGCCGGGGCATTTTCAGGTTTTCAAATACGAGGTTTTGATCGTCACCGGGGCCGAGGTAGATGGTCTGGATCGTCTCGCCGCCCACCACATAGGGGTCAGGGACGGATGTTTCCTTTACCTCATAGCTGTCAACAGGGATCGCGGTGAGAACCGCCTTGCCGTCCGGCCCGGTGGTGACGTCCTGATGATAGCCGTAATGGATGCCCTTGATCTCAAAGACCGTGCCGGGGATGGGCTGCTTGGTCTGCTTATCCAGCTTCTGGATGGTCAGATTGGGGAGCTTCTGGTCTTTGGCTGTTACAGTCACGGTGCCGCCGCTATTGACGGTAGCCTGATCCACATGGGCGCAGACGGGGGCGGTCAGCTTGGCGTAGGGGGCGGGGGCGCTGACCTCCACAAAGGCGTACATCCCCTCCGTCACATGGGGGACGGTGATCCTGCCGGATGCGTCCGTGGCCTCCGTGCCGATCAGCTGCCCGTCCCGGAGGATGTGGAATACCGCGCCGGGAAGGGGCATGTTGGCGTCGGTCAGCTTGATGAACTGGATCTTTACCTTCGCGTCATTTTCAAAAACGAGAGATACGTCCGTTTTGCCGTCCCAATAGAATTCCTGACGGACTTTGCCGGCGTCCTTGCTCAGAGAGTAGCCGTTGGGCGGCGTCACTTCTTCCGCCACATAGCTGCCGATGGGCATGGTATCCCAAGGCACATCCGTGAGCGCGCCGCCAGCGCCGGTGGTATAGGTGCCGGTGAAATTGTTATCCACGCCGGTGATCTTGATGACCGCCCCGGCGAGACCTCTGGTGGGATCATCCGCGTCCACCTTGCGGATCTTACCGGTGGCGGTGACGGTGGGGGTATCCGTAAAGGTGATCGTCACGGTGCTGCTGCCGCTGTTCGGCAGGACTACATATTCAGGCCCCACGTTGTCGATCTCGTAGCCGTTCGGAGCCGCTGTTTCCGTCACAGCGTAGGTTCCGGCGTCCAAGGGAGAGAAGGTATAGGTGCCATCCGCGCCGGTGACGATGTCCTTGGAGAAGGAGCCGTTGGTGGATTCCACATGGAACCGCGCTCCGGCAAGGCCCTTGGTGGGGTTGGTGGCGTCCACTTTCTTGACCACCAGCTTGTACTGCTCGTTTGTGACGGTAAGACTGCCGATCATAACGCTCTGGACGGTGCTGGCGGGGTGGGCGGCAGAGCCAGCGCCGGTGAAGGAATACTCTTTTACGTCGCAATCGCCCCAAACATCCTGCTTGCCCAGATCCAGGATATATTTCGCCCGGTCCCGGAATGTGGCGCCGTCGCAGGTCTGGTCGATGCTGGTATAACTCGCGCCCTTCAGCGAGTTCCAGACGTACATCAATTCCTCCGCGCAGGCAGTGGCGGGATCACTCAGGGAGCCGTCCTTATACCGCCACACGATGGCCTGTACCCAGGCGTTCATGTACCAGCTATAACCGGAATCCCAGATGTCATCCACGCCCAGGGCGTGGGCCTTGTCCGTGAAGATGCCGAGGGAGTGGGCGTAGTAATAGGCCATCATCATTTTGACGGTGGGATCGGTGACTGGCTTCGGATCGCCCCAGGTCTGCCCGATCAGAGAGGTGCCCATGCCGCCGCCCTTCGTCCCGCAGAAGCCCACGGAGGTCTTCCCGGCCACGCCGTAATACATCTGGTGCATTGTGCATCTGCCAAGGCTGGCGGACTGATAGGAAACGCCGCTCATGCCGAACCGCTCTAACTTGATGGTGTCGGCCCCCGCCGCCAACGCGGCAGTGGGGAGCAGGCCGAGAACGCAGATCAGGGCCAACAGTATCGCGGTCACGCGATTTTTCAATGAATGCCATGTCTTTTTCATCGTTATTTGACCTTTCTTTTTAGATTTGCTCATAAGATTTGCTCATAAGAAATGGCCTTCCGGCGATGATGCTGGAAGGCCATGTGAGCATATTGAGTTGCGGATAGGTTATGCGTAGGGATTGTGCGCGTTGGGATCACCGACGAACAGGAAGCAGATCGTTCCGCCCTCATCAGTTGAGATCCCAACGCCGATGGTGTCGCGATCAGGGTTTATCATCGTCTGGAAGTGGCCGGGAGAATTCCGCCAGTTCTCCACTGCCCGCTCTGCGGTTTCAGAGGTGGGCACATTCGTGAATGCGGTGATGTTCGATCCAAATCCATGGGGATATCCGGAGACCGCTACCGCCTCGCACTCCACCTTATTCTGGTGGTATGTGACACGCAGGGACGCGCAATGCTGCGCCGCGTCCATCAGAGCCGCGTTGACCGTCAGCTCCGGCGCGCCGTTTTCCCGGCGTACCTGATTGACCAGCCGGACGATCTCCTGCCGTGCCGCGTCTGTCTGACTGGCGCCGGATTCCGGGACGCTTGCGCTCTGTTTGCCATCGGCCACTGTCAGCGTTAAAGCGGCGGTTTTGCCATGCTGATCGGTCACGACCACATCGGCTGTGCCGCTGCTGACCGCGATGGCGGTCCAGAGACCGGAGACATTCTCAACGCGGATGATGTCGGGCCGTGTGGAGACCACGCTTTTTATTTCCTCACTGGGACTGATATTCAAGCCGCTGCGGTCTCCGGGGCGGAGGGTGCTGCCCTTGTAGCTGCTGACGCGGATGCCTGATTCGGCAGGGGCGATCCCCGTGTATGGATGCCCGGTGTCGATTTGGACTCCGGCGTCCCAGTATACATTGAAACCGACCTGTTCGCCCATGTCCCGCAGCTTCACATAGTTGTGTCCCGCAATGTTGTAGGCTTGCATTTCCACCTGCTGACCATCCACAAAGATGGGCTGCCAGGTCGGTTCCGCCGTGATCCCGGCCGCGGCTGCGATAGAGCCGCCGGTCAGCGCCCCACCGATCACCATGCCGGTGAGCATCATACTGACATTCTTTCTCACATTTTTGCTCTCGTTCATCTTTCTGCCTCCATTCTAACTGTGTATGTGGGAAAATCTTCTTCGCAGCTTCACCATATCACAAGTGAGGGGCAGAAGTCGAACAGAACTGATTCGGCAAAAGGGAGAAAGATTCAGACCTCCGCTGCGGTAACGCACCAGCGCTGGTCCCGCTGGTTGCGGACGCAGGTGTAGAGCGTGAGCATGTTTTCACTGGAATCCGCAAGGCCGCTGCGGTCCGTCTCACTGACCTTGCTGACATCCGTCACCTTATAGGTGCGCGTTCCCAGCTTGGTCGTCAGCGTGATTTTATCACCGATGTTCAGCGTGTGGATCTGCCCGAAGTAGCTGTTGGCGCCGCGGTTATGGGCTGCAAGGCAGACGTTGCCCTCCCAGATGGAGGTGTCCTCAAAATGCCCGACACCTTTAGCAAGCGTCTTGCTGTCCGTTCCCTGATAAATTCCAACGCTCAAATCCAGCGCGGGGATCTCGATCTTACCGAGCGAGCCGTTTCTGTAGTAGAGGTCGCTCGTCACCTCCGTGAACAGCGTGGAGGGCTGATAGCTGCTGCTGACCGTGCTCCCCGGCGTAACGACATCGCCGCTGCCGCTGATCACGGTGCCGGCCGTGGGAAGGGTGCGCGGCGCGAGATTCGGCGTCAGGTACTCGCCGGTATGGAGCGCGTTCATGCTCTCCGAGCCAAAGGCGGGCGGAATGAGCGCGGCATTCTTGCTCACGTCCTCATTGCGCATCGCGCCGCCGTCCGCTGTATGAATGACCTCGATGGAGGTGTCCTTGCCGAAGTCGTAATCATTCGGCGCGTCGATGCTGTATTCCAGCGCCGAGGCATTGACTGCAAGGGATGCCATCATGCTGACGGCAAGCGCAAGGGTAAAAAACTTCTTCATTCTTCCGTTTCCTCCTCATCTGCGTTTTCTCTTCTGTGCTTCACCAGCAGCGCACCGCCGACACCGGCTCCTGCCGCAGCCACAATTCCGAGGGGAATCAGCACATAGGACCAGCGGAAAGCAGATGCCGCGGAAGGTACGTTCGCAGGCTCTGCGGGCTGGATGGGTCTTCCCTCAAAGATGGCGACATAGA
>ERZ791645.1622-NODE-1622-length-13521-cov-2.471484_pt1 | contig 13521 bp, 9 predicted proteins | sample MGYA00509939_ERZ791645 | MGnify/ENA primary metagenome ERZ791645 (study PRJEB30046, sample SAMN00715249) | human gut metagenome | study: EMG produced TPA metagenomics assembly of the A metagenome-wide association study of gut microbiota in type 2... | reverse complement strand
GAAACAGGCAAAAAGATGGGCATTAACAAAACGTGGAGAATCTATTGTAAATATATATTCATATTCGGATATATCATCTCAGAAAGCAAAAATTTTTTCGGAAATGACGGAAGAGTGGCTTCAATTTGTTGTGGATTGTAGAAGAGGAATTGAACATAATTATGATATTGTGGAAGGACCGATGGCTGATGACCAGATATGGGATTATGTAGAAGACTATATGGCAGGAAATATAAAAAAATCTGCTTTTTGGGAATTGGTAAAATTTAAATATCCGACGCATCAAATTGTATTTTGCACAGAGCAATCGCTAAGAATGCTGCAGTTTGAAGGGAGCGAAAATGTATGACAAATAAGTATTTTCCAGATGAAGAAATTCAAAAGAATGATTTATATTTTATATGCTATATGATTGAACGGGTGGCAAGAAAAATTCATCAAAAGAACCGTTATGTTGTAAATAGGATCGGAAAAGATGAATTATACCACTTGATTAGTGTGGCAAATGTACTTCATGCAGAAAATCCAAAAGATGTAGAGGATGACTGGATTGCAGCTTATCAGTTAAAAAAAGGCGATTTTGATATTGCGGATGTGAATAAAGAATTAGTGAGACAGATCCCATCGGCAATGCAGATGGGAAAAGTATATCAGCGTTTGATTGTCGATACGGCTCTTTGGAATGAAAATTATGTTGATGGAATATGCAGGGTTTATAATAATGATATTTGTGATATAATAGATAATTATAATTGTAGCGCATATTATGAGCCATCCTATATTATTGCCAGAGCATATCAGAATGGCGGTTTTTAAGGGAGTAAATAAGGTATTTTATCTCACAATCTGATCCCATAAATTCGGATTTGCAGGGCTGCGAGCAGCCCATAGGGGATGATGTAGATGGAAGAAATTAAACGTATTCAGTTATCTGAAATAGCTGATTTGATTACAAAAGGTACAACACCAACAACGTTTGGTTATGAATTCAAAGATGAAGGTGTAAACTTTTTAAAGATAGAATGTTTTGATGAGAATGGTGCTTTTTTGGAAAGTAAAGTAACTCATATTTCAGAGGAATGCCATAAAAAACTCAAAAGGTCGCAGTTAAAAGCGGGAGATGTATTGTTTTCAATTGCTGGAGCTATTGGTAGAGTTGCAATTGTTACAGAAGAGATGATTCCTGCAAATACTAATCAGGCGTTAGCCATTATTCGAATTTCGGATGAACAAGTGTATTTGCCATATATTAAGCTTATACTCACTTCTCCGATAGTTATTGAACAGTTCGAAAGAAAAAAACAAGGTGTGGCTCAGTTAAATCTGTCTCTTAAAGATATTAATGAGATTTCTATTCCTTTACCTAACAAAGATAAGCAAATAGAGTTAGCAGAGCTATTTGATAAGGTTGCAGATATTATTGTAAAGAGAAATATGGAATTAACTTCGTTAGACAACCTCATCCAAGCCCGATTTGTCGAGATGTTTGGTGACCCTGTTCAGAACACAAAAGGATGGAATATAGATACTTGTAAAAACTTGACATCAAAGATTGGTTCTGGAGCTACTCCAAAAGGTGGAAGAGAAAGTTATGGAACAGAAGGAATATCACTCATTCGTAGTATGAATGTATATAATAATCGGTTTGAATATAAGGATTTAGCTTATATTACTGATGAGCAGGCAGATAAGTTATCTAATGTAACAATAGAAGAAAATGATGTTCTTCTTAACATTACAGGAGCTTCGGTTGCAAGATGTTGCGCGGTTCCAAAGGAGCTGATTCCAGCAAGAGTAAATCAGCATGTGGCAATTGTAAGATGCAAGGATAGACTATTACCAGAATTCCTTTGCAGCATGTTTACAGAAGATAGTTACCAGAGATTACTATGGAGTATTGCTACAAGCGGCGGAGCTACAAGAGAAGCTATTACAAAGCAACAGATTGAGGATTTGGTATTGATTGTGCCCCCAATTGAACTTCAGCAACAGTTTGTGGATTTTTGCAAACAAGTCAACAAATTGAAACTTGCAACCTCCCCACAAACCACTCTCACAGCTTGATATTAAAATTGTAATACTAACATCATCATCCGACAATAAATAAACGAAAAAGGAGAATCAGCCATGGAAACTAATTTTGATTATCTTTTAGAAAAAGAAGAGTATTCCGATTTTGCAAAACAGGCAATAGAGGCAGAAAAGAGCATCAGCATATCGCCTGCGACATGTGCGATTCTCTCCAGAAGAGCGTTAGAACTCGCGGTTCGTTTTGTGTTTTCCTATGATGCGGAACTGACACTTCCGTATCGGGATAATGTGTCGAGTCTGATCCATGAACCTACATTTCGCAGCATCATTGAACCAAGACTGTTTCCAATGCTTAAATATACGATCCATCTTGGAAATGTGGCAGTCCATACGAACAGTAATATCAAAAGAGATGAGGCGGTCATAGCACTGCGTGATCTGTTTGAATTTTGTGACTGGATTGATTATTCCTATTCGAAAGAATATACGGAACGTTTTTTTGATGAGTCTATACTGCCATCCGGGGATGAAAAAAGGGTAAAAGCGGAGGAGTTAAGACGTTTATATGAGAGTCTGTCCAGTAAAGATAAAAAATTAGAAGAAATTTGCAGGGAAAATGAGCGGCTGCGCAGACAGATGCAGGCACAGCGTACACTTCACAACCAGACCAGGGAGTTCCATGTAGATGAGATCAGCGAGGCAGAGACGCGGAAGAAATATATCGATGTGGAATTACAGAGAGCAGGATGGATTATAGGACGAAATTGTACGGAGGAGGAACCGGTTACCGGTATGCCCAATGCCACAGGAAATGGCTTTGTGGATTATGTTTTATGGGGAAAAGACCATTTGCCGTTGGCAGTGGTAGAGGCAAAAAAAGCATCGGCAGATCCAATCGTTGGAAGCCAGCAGGCAAAATTATATGCGGACTGTCTGCAAAATCAGTATAAGCAGCGTCCACTGATTTTTACCACAAATGGATTCGAAATTTTTTATACAAATGATAATGAGGGATATCCAAGGCGCGAGGTATCCGGGTTCTTTACGCAGGAAGAATTACAGATTGAGATAGACAGAAGAAAGTTAAGAATTCCGTTGGAAAACATTGAAATTCGGGATGATATTACAAACCGTCCTTATCAGAAAGAAGCGGTAACAGCAGTCTGTGATGCAATTGCAAAAAAGCATCGGAAGATGCTGATCGTGCAGGCTACCGGTTCTGGAAAAACCAGAGTCAGCATCAGTATTGTGGATGTGCTGCGGAAACATAATTATGTAAAAAATATTTTGTTCCTTGCAGACCGGACGGCGTTGGTAAAGCAGGCGAAGAACAGTTATACAAATTTGCTGGATGATTTATCCTGCTGTAACCTGGTAGAAGGAAAAGATGATCCGGAAGCCTGCCGCATGATTTTTTCCACTTATCCTACCATGATGAATGCAATTGATGAGACGAAAAATAAATATGGGGATCGTTTGTTTACACCGGGATATTTTGACCTGATCATCTGTGATGAGGTGCACCGCAGTATTTACAAAAAATACCAGGAAATTTTTGAATATTTTGATGCAATGCTTCTTGGCATGACAGCAACGCCGAAAAATGAAATTGATAAAAATACATACGGGGTATTTGATCTTGAACGTGGCGTCCCGACATTTGCTTATGAATTAGAAAAGGCAGTGGAAGAGGGATATCTGGTCAATTACTCGACATTAGAACGCAAGACAAAGATCATGGAAGATGGCATCCACTATCATGAGCTGTCCGAGGAAGAAAAAGAGAAGTTTGAGAAAACGTTCAAAGATAACGAGACGGTGGAGGAAGATATTTCTAATACAGCAGTCAATACCTGGCTTTTTAACGATGACACGATCGATCTGGTGTTAAAAGAACTGATGGAGAAAGGGTTAAAGATCGAAGGAGGGGATAAGATTGGAAAGACGATTATTTTTGCAAAGAACAGCCCGCATGCGAAAAGGATTGTGGAGCGTTTTAATGTATTATTCCCGGAATATGGCGGAGATTTTATCAAACAGATCGATTATAGCATCAAATATGCGGATTCGCTGATTGATGATTTTGGCACAAAAGAGCGGATGCCTCAGATTGCAGTATCCGTGGATATGCTGGATACGGGAATAGATGTCCCTGAGATTTTAAATCTTGTATTTTTTAAAAAGGTGCGAAGCTATGCAAAGTTCTGGCAGATGATAGGAAGAGGAACACGTTTGTGCAAAGATCTGCTGGGCGAGGGAATGGATAAAGAGCGTTTTTTGATTTTTGACTTCTGTAATAATTTTGAATATTTCCAGGTAAATACAAATGGTTCTGAGAATGGAATCCAGGAATCACTCTGTGAAAAAATATACAATACAAAGGCACAGATATGCAGGGAACTGCAGGCATCACAGTATGTCATGGATGCGGATTATGCAGTGTACCGGAGTGAGCTGGTAACGGGACTGAATCAGGCAGTGATAGAATTAAATGATGATAGTTTTGTGGTAAAAAGACATCTCAGATATGTAGAAATGTTTCGGAAGCTGTCAAGCTGGAATCAGTTAGAGACGGTTGAAATATCCGAGATTAAAGAACATATCGCACCGTTAATGAAACCCAAAAAAGAAAATGAACTTGCCCGGAGATTTGATTATCTGATTTACAGCATTGATCTGGGATTGTTACAGAGCAAAAGTGTCCAGAAACCGATTCAAATTGTGATGGCGACAGCCGGACAGCTTTCAAAAGTGTACCAGGTTCCGCAGGTCGCAGCACAAAAAGAAGTAATTGAAAAAGTCCAGGAGGCAGAGTTCTGGGATAATGTGACGGTTGTAGAATTAGAGAATGTGCGGGAGGCTCTGCGGGATCTGCTTCAATATCTGGAACGTACGGAAAGAAGAATTTATTATACCGATTTTACGGATGAGATCACAGATAGGAAAGAAGGAGAACCTATCTATGCAAGCGTGGATCTGAAAAATTACCGGAAAAAAGTAGAGTTTTACCTTCGGGATCACAAGGGTAAAATTTCAGTATTTAAACTGAGACATAATAAAAGGCTGACAGAGGCTGATTTAAAAGAGTTAGAGGAAATACTCTGGAAAGAACTGGGAACAAAAGCAGATTATGAAAAAGAGTATGGAGATACGCCGGTGGGACGTCTGGTACGGCAGATTGTAGGAGTTGACAGGGAAGCAGTCAATGAAGCATTTAGTGAATTCCTAACAGAAGAGCGTTTAAATGTAAATCAGATCCGGTTTGTAAGGCTGATCGTTGATTATATTGTTGCAAATGGAAATATTGATGACAACAGGGTACTGATGGACGAACCGTTCCGGTCGGCGGGCAGTATCACAGCTTTGTTTAAAGATGATATGGATTCGGCAAGAAAGATTATGAGCATTGTGGACAGCATCAAGCGCAATTCCGAGGAAACTGCGTAAAAAATCTGATAGCAAAGAGAAAACTTATTCAACAAAAGGTGAAGTATATGAAAAGAAAAACAGAACGAATACAAGCAGTATGTATCTATATGATGTTATTGTTACTGCTGCTTTTGCCACAAACAGTAATGGCAAAAAATACAGAAAAATCCAAAACCACATTTCCGGTACAGGTAATTCATAAAACGGGTGATGATAAGGAAAACTTTGTGATCGTGATCATGGGAGATGGCTATACCGCCGGTCAGCAGGATCAGTTTTTGGAAGATGCCACTCAAAAGGCGCGTGGAATGCTGACATGGTCACCATATAGGGAATATTCTGACCGTATTAATATTTACGCTGTGCAGGCAGTTTCTAACGAGTCAGGCATTGGAGTGTATGGCGGCAAGAGTCCGGATACATATTTTCATGTCAAAGTATATGGAAAGGCAGCCGGATTTACCAATGGCGGGGATGAAAGGGCGAAAGCGTTAAGAACGGAACTGGAAGAAAATTATCTGGATGAAGGCGCAAATGTTGGAACGATTCATATACTTTGTAATGATACAGGAAGCTATGGTGCATCAGTAAATCCATTATTTTCTTTTTCTACAAATTCTGAGGATAATAGTGATGGAATGGTTATGGCTCACGAGACTGCCCATAGTATAGGCGGACTCGGCGATGAATATGAGAGATATACCAACAAACCAAATATGTCCGACACTACTGATCCGGAGAAAATCAAATGGAGTAAAATGTTAGGATTTCGCGGAATCGGAATCACGAATGCAGGAACGGATACCGCATTTGCGCCCAGTCGCGAATGTATGATGCGGTGGCTCGGACAGCCGTTTTGTGAGGTCTGCAAAATGGAACTGGCAAGAAAGCTGAATAACACGGATTATGTCAGTAAACCGGCGGCTCTTTATATCAGTGATCCTGAAGTTTCTATTCCTCATAACAAAACCGCGACACTTGACAGAGACAGTGAAAAATACAGAATTACCGAGTCTAATATCACAAAAGCCAATGATCATGATTTGGAATTTCGCACGGTTGTACAAAATATGGTGAATAAAGAACAGCATCTTAAGATGAGTTTTCGCATTATCGGCGCAGATGGAATAACGGTAAAATATAGTGCAGAAAAAGAATTTACCATCCCAGCCCTTACAAATTTCTATGACCCGGATGCTGCAAGAGAGTCTCTTTCCGTTGTACTTAATGATGTGTATGGTCTGACAAACGGTGACAGACTGGATGGAAAAATCGTGAACATGGATACGCAGGAAGTTTTAGCGACAGATAAAACAGGTAATCAGGCATGGAGTACCGTCAATATTCATTACCGGTTAAAGAACGAAGACGGAACAGAAACAGATATTCCGAATACAAAAGCATCGATTGTCCATGTACCACGCAATTCTACATATACCTTAAGGAATCCGAAGTTATCTGGTTATACCTGTGTGGGAAGCAGTGTGAATCAGGATAAAGTGACGATCACGGAAGAAAGTATGGACGTTGTTTATTATTATCAGGAGAACAATGATTCCTCCGGAGACGAAGATCAGGAGATAGCAGAGTGTACGACAAGACCGGTTACAGTGCCGTATGATTCAAACAGGCATACATTTGACATTAGACCGGGGGAGGGTGTGAATCTTCGATACAGTATGAAGGAGGACGGACCTTATACAATAGAAGAACTTCCGGCTTATACAGACGCAGGTAAATATACAATTTATTTTGAAGCATCTTCTGATTCTGCAAAATCCTGTTATGGGCAGGCATCTTTGGAAATTACAAAGGCTGTTACAGAACTAAAGCTTCTTGCAACGCCCACAGGATCAGAGGGTGCTGGCAGCGTAACACTTAAAGTTATAAAACAGGGAATCAGCGCAGATGAACCGGTGGATATTACTTGCAATGATTCCAGCATTACACTGGTTAAGAAGGAAAATGATCTGGCTGATCCCGGAAGTTCCGAGATTTTCAATCTTTTTCGATAACTCCACGGAATCTAACTCCTTACCATCGATTGCAAGGGCAAAGATATATGCACCCTCTTTTGCTTCTTTATCGAGACGCGTCAGGATACGCTCTGCTTCTTTTTCTCTGATCTGGTTTTCTACCGTATCACTTGCATTTTCCGGTGTCTTTTCGTCAGCGACTTCTATGATGTCTAATTTACAGTAACGGCTTAATCGTTTGCTGTATTCTGCAATTGCATCCCTGTAAAACTTTTCTTTGATCTTTCCTACACATAAAATTGTAATTTTCATAGTTCCTCACATTTTAAATAAAAATTATATTGTTTCCGGAATTATGCAGCGAACTGTTAATAGTCATTCTAGCAAATCCGCTTGCATGCATCTACATTATAATTTATACTAAAATTACTTGAAAAACAATAGATGTTCATAACATCTGGAAATGAGGAAAACCATGTCACAGGAACCATTTGATTTTAGCAGTACAGCCGAGAGCGATTTTGCACCGTCTCACGCGTATGTATCAAAGAAAACAAAAATAGAAGACGTCACATCTACCGCCTACACATTCACAATCGTAAGCGTTGCCGGTTTTATTCTTCTGATCTTGTTTGGACTGGATCTGCTTCCTTTTCACAGTGCTTCATACACGAAAACACTGATTCTTATCGTCATGGGAGTTATGTTTGCCATCTTCTTTTTCGTCGGCATAAAATCCTTTATGGAATTAAAAACGCTTTCAAATGCAGCTGATCGTGAAGAAAGGCAGTTTGAAGAGATCTGCCACTGGTTTTTAGATACCTACACAGCAGAAACAATCAATGCTGATGCCGGCATTTCAGACGATTCTGACGAGCAGAATTATTTTCTGCGCTATGAGGTCATGCGCAGTCTGCTCCTTGAAAAATATCCGAAGACAGATGCCTCCCTCTTAGATCACATTATCGAAACGATTTATGATAAAATATTTTTGGCTTAATACTTTTTTCTGTCAGATATATGTGATATAATAGGTAAAATATTTGAATTTATGAGGTGGCTATTGTGAAAATACTTGAAGAGAAGATTCTTTCGGAAGGAATTGCAGTCAATGAAGATATTTTAAAGGTAGACAGTTTTGTAAACCATCAGGTTGATCCTGTTTTAATGCATCAGATCGGTGAAGCATTTGCCGCACACTATAAAGATTGTGGAGTAACGAAGGTCGTAACGATCGAGAGTTCCGGTATCGCTCCTGCTCTTATGACAGCGTTAGCGCTGAATGTTCCAATGATTATTTTAAAGAAACAGCCTTCAAAGGTGTTAAATGATAATCTGTACCAGACAGTAGTCACTTCTTTTACCAAAGGGACAAGCTATGAGCTGACATTATCCCAGCAGTTTATCAATGAAAATGACCATGTATTGATTGTAGACGATTTCCTTGCAAACGGAGAAGCTGCAACCGGAGCGATCCGCCTGTTGCGCAAAGCACATGCAACGATCGCCGGAGTCGGTATCCTGATTGAAAAATCATTCCAGCCGGGACGTGGAAAATTAATCGAACAGGGTATTGATGTATACTCTCTCGCCCGGATCAGTAAGCTCGGAAAAGATCTGATCGAATTTATTCCGGAAGAAGAATAAATATATGCCTTTGGTGTACATTAAAAGCATGAAAAAAGTCAGTCACAAACATGTGGCTGACTTTTTTCATGCAATGTTTTCTTAGCTGTTTCCTTACGGATGATATCCAAAATTGACACGGTAGATATCACTGACTAACCCTGTTTTGTTATTTACTGCCATGACAGACAATACATAGTCACCTTCCGGAACAACCAGCGGCTCTGTATAAATCGCCGATTCTGTTGTTGGATCTGTAGAATCCCATGTATAATAAATCGTGCAATCTTTCTGCTGTGTGATTGTTACAGTGGTCTCCTCAGAGAAAAGGCCTCCGTCCGGTGACACAGATGGCAGATCCGGTTTTTTAAACTGAATCTGATATTCCTCTGATACAACGTCACTGTAGATTCCTTTTTCATTACAGCACACTGCATTGATCTCAAAATTTCCCGTCCGGTTTAAAGAAATTCCCCACTGTGGATATGGGATACCATTTTCCTTATCTGGGACAGTACCATCCATCGTATAATAAATATCATTTCCTGCGATCGAATAGATCACAATTGTAACATAGTCATCGTATTGCCCGCCAAGCGGAGAAATAATTGGTTCACCAACTTCATACGCATCAAATAAGGCAAGCACTTCTTCATCCGTAACGTCTTCTTTTAAAGAAAGAATACTTTCATAATCTCCTCTTTCATCATAAATGGAAATCAGATGCTGATATGCCTCCTTATTATTTTTGTCAAGCTGAAGGATTTCCATATATAAAACAAGTGCTGAATCATATTCTTTCTGGCTGGTATAGATCTCTGCCATTGCCTCACGCACTTTGATATCATCCGGCTGCAATGCCAGTGCCGTCTTATAATATCGCAGTGCATTTTCATAATTACGATCCACCAGCTCTTTTTCTGCCATTTCAATCTGATAATCATAGGAATTTGCATTCTTATTATCGATATAAAGTTTTACAGCAATGCCAACAGCCGCACCGGTTATGATAAGACAGCAGCAGACAATAAGTGCCAAATGACTTTTTTTCTTCTTTTTTGTTTTTTTTGGCTCCGGTTCCTTCTCCTGCGGATTTTTTTCACCTTCTCCGTCTTTTAGAAGCGAACGCAGATAATCATCCTCAAGTACGTTGTAATCCGAAACTATCTGTGCTTCGTGGCCACAGACAGAACAGTAAAGGCAGCCTTTTTTTAACTCTGCCCCACACTTCGCACATTTCATGGGATATCCTCGCTTTCGACTTATTAGAATAATCCGGTAATCACACCGTTATCGTCAACATCAATTCCATATGCAGCAGGGTTTTTCGGAAGTCCCGGCATTGTCATGATTGCACCGGTAATGGCAACAACAAATCCGGCTCCGGCTGAAACATAAACTTCTCTCACATTAATGGTAAATCCACTCGGACGGCCAAGTTTTGTCTGGTCGTCAGACAGGGGATACTGTGTTTTCGCCATACATACCGGGAAATCTGACATTCCCATGTCTGCGATACGTTTTAATTCCTTTGCTGCGGCAGATGCATATGTCACACCGTCAGCCCCATAGATTTCTTTTGCAATCGTCTCGATTTTTTCCTCCAGTGACAGATCATCTGCATATAATGGCTTAAAGTGACTCTCTTTTGTTTCTAAAGTCTTTAATACTTTTTCGGCAAGTTCCACTCCACCTTTTCCACCGTTCTCCCACACTTTCGCAAGTGCAAATTCACAGTCTCTCTCACGGCAGAACTGTTCGATATAATCGGTTTCTGCCTTGGTATCGGTTACAAATGAATTTAATGTTACAACAACCGGAACACCATATTTCTGCAGGTTTTCAATATGCTTTTCAAGGTTTACGATACCTTTCTTTAAAGCCTCTAAATTTTCCTCTCCAAGATCGGCTTTTGCAACACCACCATTATATTTTAATGCACGGACAGTTGCAACTAAAACAACGGCATCCGGGTGAAGTCCTGCCATACGGGATTTGATATCGAAAAACTTCTCAGCACCTAAGTCGGCGCCAAAACCAGCCTCTGTGATCACATAATCTGCAAGTTTTAATGCTGTCTTTGTAGCACGGACACTGTTGCAGCCATGTGCAATATTTGCAAATGGTCCGCCGTGAACGATTGCCGGTGTATGTTCTAAAGTCTGAATGAGATTTGGTTTCAAAGCATCTTTTAACAATGCAGCCATCGCACCGGTTGCTTTGATATCATCAGCGGTAACAGGCTTTCCATCATAAGTATATGCAACAATGATCTTTCCAAGTCTGCGTTTTAAATCATGCATATCGTCTGCAAGACATAAAACAGCCATGATCTCTGATGCAACAGTAATTACAAAATGATCTTCCCTGACCATTCCATCCATTTTTCTGCCAAGTCCAACCACAATATTTCGGAGGACACGGTCATTCATATCCAGACAACGTTTCCAGACAACCTGTCTTGGATCAATGCCAAGTTCATTTCCCTGCTGGATGTGATTATCAAGTAAAGCGGCAAGTAAATTGTTTGCAGAAGTAATTGCGTGGAAATCTCCGGTAAAATGAAGGTTCAAATCCTCCATCGGAACAACCTGTGCATAACCGCCTCCTGCAGCGCCGCCTTTAATTCCAAAACACGGTCCAAGGGACGGCTCACGAAGTGCAATTACTGCTTTTTTCCCAAGCTGTCCAAATGCCTCACCAAGTCCGACACTGATCGTGGTCTTTCCCTCTCCTGCCGGAGTCGGATTGATTGCCGTTACAAGGATTAACTTTCCGTCCGGCTCATCTTTTACACGCTCAATCAGTTCATCTGAGAGTTTTGCCTTATATTTACCGTAAAGCTCTAATTCATCCTCTGCAATGCCAAGTTTTTCCGCAACCTCACGGATGTGCAGCATTTTTGCTTCCTGTGCGATCTCAATGTCTGTTTTCATAATGATCCTCCTCGTGTCTTATAAATACTCTTCTTCATATTGTTCAAACTGCTCCTGCGTCATTAAAACGCGGCGCGGTTTTGTACCTTCTTCCGGGCCGACAATGCCGGCCTCCTCGAGCTGATCCATAATTCTTGCTGCCCGGTTAAATCCAACTTTAAAATAACGCTGCAGCATTCCGATCGAGCCTTTTTCTTTCTCGATCAAAAGCTTTGCGGCATCTGCAAAATATGCATCCCTTCCATCTCCGGTTCCTGAATTTGAATCAATGCTTACTGTCATATTTTCTGACTCTGCGTTGTTCATATGTTCTTCCACTGCCGCATTGTAGGAAACCTGTCCATTTTCTTCTTTGATGTAATTGACAACATCCGATACTTCCTTATCTGAAACAAACGCACCCTGTACACGCACCGGTTTTGGAATTCCCTGCGGATAGAAAAGCATATCTCCCTTTCCAAGCAGTTTTTCCGCACCGTTCATATCAAGAATCGTTCGCGAATCAATACCGGATGTTACCGCGAATGCAATACGGCTCGGCATATTTGCCTTGATCAGTCCGGTGATGACATTGACGGAAGGACGCTGTGTTGCAATGATCAGATGAATGCCTGCAGCACGCGCGAGCTGTGCCAGCCGGCATATTGCGCCTTCAACATCATTCGACGCAACCATCATCAAATCCGCTAACTCATCTACGATAATGACGATCTGCGGCATTTTTTCCGGTTTTGGTTCTCCTTCCACATCCGGAAGGCTGTCGATCTTGGCATTGTATCCCTTTAAGTTACGGACGTGCGCCTCCGCAAACTTATTATAACGGTCAGTCATCTCTGCCACAGCCCAGTTCAGCGCACCTGCCGCTTTTTTCGGATCTGTGACAACCGGGATCAGAAGATGTGGAATACCATTATAAACGCTTAACTCCACAACTTTCGGGTCAACCATGAGCAGTTTGACATCCTTTGGGTCTGCCTTATACAAAATACTCATAATAATCGTATTGATGCAGACGGATTTACCGGACCCCGTCGCACCGGCAATCAGAAGATGCGGCATCTTTTCGATATCAGCCACAGATACTTTACCGCCGATATCTTTTCCGACACAAAAAGAGATCTTTGAAGGATGGTTCTGAAACTCCTCTGATTCCACCAGTTCACGGAACGATACCATGACATTTTCTTTGTTCGGCACTTCGATGCCGATTGCTGCTTTTCCAGGAATCGGAGCTTCGATACGGATATCCGCTGCAGCGAGGTTTAACTTGATATCGTCTGCCAAATTGACGATTTTACTTACCTTTACACCCATTTCCGGCTGCAGTTCATATCTGGTTACTGCCGGTCCACAGCTGATATTCGTGATTGTGACATTGACACCAAAATTTTTTAATGTCTGCTGCAGTTTCATGGCAGTTTCCTGCAACTGTTTTCTGGTATCTCCCTGCTTGTTTTCTGCCTGTTTTAACAGCGTAACCGGCGGGAAGACATATTCTTTCTCCGGCGGTACGATTTCAACCT
>ERZ791645.1618-NODE-1618-length-13550-cov-3.960059_pt1 | contig 13550 bp, 13 predicted proteins | sample MGYA00509939_ERZ791645 | MGnify/ENA primary metagenome ERZ791645 (study PRJEB30046, sample SAMN00715249) | human gut metagenome | study: EMG produced TPA metagenomics assembly of the A metagenome-wide association study of gut microbiota in type 2... | reverse complement strand
CCACATGGGCGACTACTGGCAGCACTGGCTGGATATGGGCAAGAAGATCCCGCACCCGCCCAAGATCTTCAACGTCAACTGGTTCCGCACCGACGAGGACGGCAACTTCGCCTGGCCCGGCTTTGGCGACAATATGCGTGTTTTACAATGGATCATCTCGCGCGCCGACGATGAGATCGGCGCGGCGGAGACCGCGCTCGGCTACGAACCCAACACCCACGATATCGACATGGAGGGGCTTGAAATGTCGATGTACGACATGCGCCGCCTGCTCTCGGTCGACCGCGAGCTCTGGCTCCAGGAGTGCGAGGACGCGCGTGAGTATTACGAGAAGATCGGCAAGGTGCCGCCTGAGCTCTACGAAGAGCTCGACGCGCTCGAAATGAGATTGAACCGCGGCTATAAGGTCAAGCACGAATAAAACGAAGCAATGCAAAAAAGGAACCGCTCGAAGAGCGGTTCCTTTTTTAACGCATCAAGTCTCGTAAAATTTGCGCCGCGCATGGCGCAAATAAATCGAAATTTGTTTTTCGCCGCGACAAGTGTGTGGCGAAAAACACTTTGCGCGGAGCGAGCGTCGAATTGGCCGCATTATGCGGCCAACCGAGGCGCAGAGCGCAGCGAAACTTTCTCAAGAAAGCGGCTTCACCGCTTTCTTGAAGCTATCTTACGACGCCAAACTGGAAGAGATAGTCTCTCCACATCGGATAGTACGCGGCCTTGACGTGGACGCCGTCGCCAGAGTATTCCGGCGTCAGCGCGCCGGTAGAGTCGTCGAAGACGGGATTGCAGTCGATGTAGAAGACCGTTTCGTTGTCGGCGAGCTTTTGGAGCTCGGCGTTGCGTGCGTCGATGGTCGAATTCTTAAAGAACGTCGCGTCGGACTTTTCCTGCGTCGTGTGGAAAATGGCCTGCAAAAAGATGATGGCGTCAGGCTGGAGCTCGCGCACTTCGTCGAGCAGGACCTTGTACTGTGCGGCCCAGCTTTCCGCCGTGCCGGTGCCGAGCTCGTTGATGCCGAGCATCAGGTAAATTTTGCCGTAGTGCTTGCCGGAGAGCGCCTGCGCAAGCGTCTGCTTGCCGGGGAACTCCGCCTTTTCGACCGCCGACCAGACCGTCAGGCCGTTGTGGCAGAGGTAGTCGGCGTTCGGGAGGCCCGCATAGTCCTTGAAGCCGTCGGTGTGCGAGTCGCCGATGAACAGTGCGTCGTCAAAGTAGCTCGCGTCCACCGTGGTGAAGGGGGAGTCGGGCTCTTCCGGTTCGGGCTCCGGTTCCGGGTCCGGAAGCGGAGCGGGGTCTGGGACGGGAGGAGGTTCGGGCGCTTTGGGCTCGCTCCACGGGTAGACCCCGTCTGCGGCCGCTGTGGCCATTGCCGCGACGGGCGGCGTCGCGGCATCCAGTTTTTCAAGATAATCCTGATACACGCCGGTGGGATCGAGCGCGGCGTAAGCGTTGAGCGCCAGCGCGCTGACAAAGCACAGCGGCAGCAGGAAAAAGGGACGAGAGGACATGAAAGGTCTCCTTAGAAACGGGAATAGAGGAAGGCGTTGCCCGACGAGGTGGCGATGAAGTACACGCACACCCAGAAGAGCAGAAACAGTGGGAGCTGGACGAGTAAACTGCCGCGGTGCTTTTCATAAAAGCGGCGCGGCTGCGGCAGGCAGAAGAAGATGGCGAGCAGCAGCAGCCACCAGTAGGATGAGAGCAGCTTGAGCACATCCTGCGCGGAGATGGCGCTGTGTGCGCCGAACAGCGGGAACAGGCGGGAAAAATACGCGCCGATGTCCTTTAAGCGTGTGATGCGGAAAATGACCCACGTCTGCGGGATGACGAAGAGGAGATAGACGTGCGAGAGCACTTTATGCTCCTTGAGAAAATCGCCGATACAGAACTTTTCGAGCAGGATGAATCCAAGCAGCATCACGCCCCAGAGGACAAAATTCCAGCTCGCCCCGTGCCAGAGGCCGGTGAAAAACCACACGACCGTGAGCGAGAGCACCGTGCGGGCATTGCCGTTGCGGCTGCCGCCGAGCGGGATGTAGACATAGTCGCGAAACCATGTGCCGAGCGTGATGTGCCAGCGGCGGTAGAACTCGCTCACCGAGCGCGCGGTGTAGGGCAGGTCAAAGTTGCGCGGCACAGGCAGCGCGAGCATCTGCCCGAGGCCCATCGCCATGAGCGAATAGCCGGAAAAGTCGAAATAGAGCTGCAAACTGTAGCTCACCGCGCCGAGCCATGCGAGCGGCGTCGACAAATATTCGTAACCGATGCGCTCGAGCGATGCCCACAGCGGCGCGAGCTGGTCGGCGAGCAGCACTTTGAAGCACAGGCCGACAACAAAGAGCTCAAAGCCGGAGAATACGTCCTCGCGCGTGATCGTGCGTTCCTTCAGTGCGCCGCGCCATTCGCGGTAGCGTAAGATCGGCCCCATCGTGAGCTGGGGGAACGCGATGGTGAAAGCGGCGTAGTCGATGAGGTTTTTCTCCGCCTCCTCGCCGCGATACACGTCGATGAGGTACCCCGCGCTCTGGAAGAGGTAGAAGCTGACGCCGAGCGGCAGCGCAAGCTCGACAAGGGAGAACGCCGTCCCCGTCAGTTTGCCCAGATTTTCCAGAATAAATGCGGCGTACTTGAAGTACACAAGGCAGAAGAGGTCCGCCGCCAGCGCGATGATCAGCAGTGCTTTTCGCGTGCGGACTTCTTTCCCCGCCATTGCGCGGGCGAGGGCGTAGTGCAGAAGCAGCACGCCGGACAGCAGCAGTGTGTCGCGCGCGCCCGCGCCGATGAAGTAGAAGGCAAAGCTGCCCAGCACGAGCGCAGCATTTTTGAAGCGAAAGGGCAGGATGTAATAGACCGCGAAAAACAGCGGCAGAAAATAAAAAAGAAACGTAAGGTCGGAAAAGCTCACGGGGAAACTCCTGTCATAATTTGTCAGCGTCTTATTGTACACGTCGGGGCAATGTGCGGCAATGGAAAAATCAGGAATTCGTCAAGAAACCGCCGGGTAAGCCAAAACATGAGATTTTGGTTTACATGCGGCGGCAAGCGTGCTACAATCCTAAGACGGCGGCTGCGAAAAACGCAGCGTTTGATATTTTATGTCAATCGTAAGCGATAAGCCGCCGACTGTCAACCTCAAAAGGGTAACAATTTCGGTTACATTTTGTAACGGAGGACGCTATGGGAAAAGAGACTGTTTTGGCGCTGCTGCTGCGGGAAAAGGGACACTTCGTCTCCGGCGAGGCCGTCAGCGCCGAGCTCGGCATCACGCGCGCGGCCATCTGGAAGAGCATTTCCGCCCTGCGCGCGCAGGGGTACGAGATCGACGCCGTCACGGGACGCGGCTACTGCCTCAAGTCGCTGCCCGACACGCTGACCGAGCAGACCGTGCGCAGCTACTTGGGACCTGTCGAAACCGTCGGCAAGCGCATCGACTGCTTTGATTCCATCGACTCGACAAACGCCTACTTAAAGCGCATTGCGCTCGACGGCGCGCCGGACGGTACCGTCGCCGTCGCGGCGGAGCAGACGAGCGGCCGCGGCCGCCGCGGCCGCAGCTTTCAGAGTGCGGCGGGCAAGGGCGTTTACCTGTCGATCTTGCTGCGTCCGAAGCTTGCGCCGTCGCAGCTGATGCCGCTCACGGGTCTCATCGCCGTTGCGATGAGCCGCGCGGTCGACCGCGTGGCGGGGACGCACTCGCAGATCAAGTGGACAAACGATCTCATCCTGAACGGCAGAAAGCTCTGCGGCATTTTGACCGAGCTGAGCGTCGAGGGTGAGACCGGCGAGCTCCAGTACGTCGTGGCGGGCATCGGCTTCAACGTCAGCCAGCGCGAGGAGGACTTCGTCGGCGAGGTCTCGAAGATCGCAACGTCCATCCTGCGCGAGACGGGCAGGCTCATTTCGCGCGCGGAGCTGTCCGCGGCGATGATCGAGGAGCTCGACGCGCTTTATACGGCGCTCAGATCCGGAGAGACGAGCGGGTATCTCGACGAATACCGCCACCGCTGCGTGACCATCGGGCGCGAGGTGCAGCTTTTGTGGCAGGATACGAAGGAGAAAGTCACAGCGCTTGACGTGGACGAGGAGTTCGGCCTCATCGTGCGCCGCGAAAACGGGACGGTCGAGACCGTCCGCACGGGTGAGGTGTCCGTGCGCGGCCTTTACGGATATGTGGAGTAAGGAGAACGTGTTTTGAAGGAACTTTTGGAACTGTTTCTCACCTTTGCCAAGATCGGCGTGATGACCTTTGGCGGAGGTATGGCGATGCTGCCGATCCTCGAGCGCGAGGTGGTGCAGAATAAGCACTGGGCAACAGAAGAAGAGCTGGTGGACTATTTTGCCATCGGTCAGTGCACACCGGGCATCATCGCCGTCAACACGGCGACATTTGTCGGACAGAAGAGAAAAGGCGCGATGGGCGGCATCACCGCGACGCTCGGCGTGGTATTCCCCTCGCTCGTCATTATCACGATCCTGGCGGGACTCATTACGAACTTTGCCCACCTTGCCTGGGTGCAGAACGCCTTTGCAGGCATTCAGGTGTGTGTATGCGTGCTCATCCTGAACGCTGTGCTCAAGCTGCTGAAAAAGTCGGTCGTGGATAAGCGCACGGCGGTCATCTTTGTTATCGTGCTGCTGGGGAATATGCTGCTGAGCGTTTCGCCGGTGTGGTTCGTGCTGCTCTCGGCGATGTCCGGCATCGTGCTGAAAAATCTTGAGGGGAGGGCGGCAAAATGACCTTGTATCTTCGCTTATACTGGGAATTTTTCAAAACGGGCCTGTTTGCCATCGGCGGCGGCATGGCGACGCTGCCGTTCCTCAAGGATATCGGGGCGACCACGGGCTGGTTTTCGCAGACGGACCTGATGAACATGCTGGCTGTGTCGGAATCGACGCCGGGTCCTGTCGGCATCAACATGGCGACCTATGTCGGCTATACGGCCGGCGGCGTGCCGGGCGCGATCGTCGCCACCATCGGCGAGGTGACGCCGTCGATCATCGTCATTTTGATCGTTGCGGCGATGCTCGCCAAATTCCGCGACAGCCAGTATGTCGCCAACGCGTTCTACGGCCTTCGTCCCGCCTCCACCGGCCTGATCGGCGCGGCCTGCGCGGGCGTGATGCTTCAGGTGATCGCCGGGATCACGAGCGCGTCGCAGGAGGATTCCATCCTGATGAAATTCTCGTGGGACGGCGCGATCAGCTGGCGCGGCATCATCCTTGCGCTGGTGCTGCTCGTCTTCACGCGCTACATCAAAAAGACCAAGGACCTGCACCCGATCGTCTTTATCGGAGTCTCCGCGGTGATCGGCGTCGTGTTCCACTTCGCGGGAGTGTAAAAGATATTCAAAAAAGAGGGACGCAGCTGAAAGCTGCGTCCCTCTTTTTTGAGAAAGATGCGTTCCGCTTTGCGCCTTGCCGCCCGAAAGGCGGCTGCGGCACGCGCGGAGCGAGAAGTGTTTTTCCGGCGTACACGCCGCCGGAAAAACGGATTCCAATTAATTTCGTGTCTGCGGACGCCTGGGCAGCCGTTGGCGGCTCTGCCGCCTTACGGATGCCGCGTACCCCTTGCGGGTAAAACTCTGCGAGACTTTTTTAACCGCTGCGTTAGTCGGCGGAGGCGATGTGGCTGGCGATGCGCTGCATGATCATGTCGAGGGCCACTAAGTTGTGGCCGCCTTCAAGCACAATGATATCGGCATATTTGCGGCTCGGCTCGACGAACTGCTCATGCATGGGCTTGACGGTCGTCAAATACTGCGTGATGACGCGCTCTCGAGCGTGCGGCCGCGGTCGCGCACGTCGCGCAGCGCGCGGCGCAGAATGCGCACGTCGGCGTCGGTCTCGACAAAAATTTTGATGTCAAGCATTTCGCGCAGCCGCGGGTCCTGGAAAATGAGGATGCCCTCGACGATGACGACCTTGCTCGGCCGGATGAGCTCGGTCTCACTTGTGCGCTGGTGGTCTGCGTAGGAGTAGACAGGGCAGCGGATGGCCTTGCCCGCCTTGAGCTCCTTAAGCTGCTCGACCATCAGATCGGTCTCGAAAGCGTCGGGGTGGTCGTAATTCTGCTTGCAGCGCTCTTCAAAGGGCCTGTCCTGATATTTATAATAGCTGTCGTGGTGCACGACGCTGATATCGTCGCCGAAGTGCTGCTTCAGATGCTCGGTGAGCGTCGTTTTGCCCGAGCCGGTGCCGCCTGCAATGCCAATGAAGATGGTGTTCATCGCCAGACCCTCCATGAATCGTTTGTTGTTAAGTCGATTATAGGAAGACTTTGGCGAAAAAGCAAGGCCGCGCGGCGGAATGCGGCAAAAATTTGCGTGTTTCGGTTGACGCGGGACAAAAAAGCAAGTATTATGTAAAGGAACGCGGCACCGTGTGTGCTCGCGCGCAGAGACTCTATTTTGACAAAAGAAAGGAGCGTCGGCATGAATCTTCTCAAGTGCCCGCGCTGCGGCGAAGAATATTCCCCCAGCTATCGCAGATGCCCGTTCTGCGAGGAGGGAGACCATCCCCGTAAGATCAAGTACAACTCCAGCAAACAGAGCGGCGGCCGGCGCGTTTCGGATAAAAAGCAGACGCAGTCCGTCCGCGGCGCGATGGCGGCGGTGCTCGTCGTCGTGCTGCTGCTTCTGAGCTGGTCGCTCTTTGGTGACAAGATCGTCGCAAAGATCACGCCCGCCGACGACGATACCCCCGGCGTGCAGGACGATGTCAATACGCCCGACGACAGCAATACGAACACGGACGATCCGAACGCGAACAACGGCGGCACCACTGACCCGAACACCGGTGATGAGCCGAACGCAAATGATCCTGCAAACGGCAGCGACACAACTGCCACCAATCCCGGCACCACGACAACCCCATCCACCCCGACGGTGGATGCCTCGGCCCTGAGCATCAAGACGAACGTCGGCACGACGCTGCCCAAGGACGCGAACGGCAACTTTGACTGCACGATCAAGCCGAGCGAGACCATCCGCCTGAGCGTTTCCGGCACGGACGCGGCCGCGACCTGGGCGGTGGCGGACGCGAGCGTCCTGTCCATCTCGGCGGACGGCTTGATCACGCCTGCCAAGGTGGGTACCACGACTGTGACGGCCACCGTTGGCGGCGCGGTGCTGACCATCACGGTGCGCATCAAGTAAAGAGAAAAAGAACGGCCGGGGCCGTTCTTTTTTTACGCAAAAAGGGGCGGCTTTCCTTGCAAGCACTGCCCGCCTGTGCTACAATTACCTTGAAAAAGTATTTGCAGGAGCTATCGACCATATGACGACCCGTGAATTTCAGCAGAAAAAGCCGCTTTCCATTCTCTTCACCTACTTCAAGCCGCACCGCGGCCTGTTTATCCTGGACCTTGTCTGCGCGACGGTCGTTGCGCTCATCGATCTCGCCTTCCCGCTCGTGACGCGCAAGTCGATGTACGACCTTTTGCCGAATCAGCAGTACCGCACGTTTTTTATCGTGATGGGCGTGATGACGGCGGCGTTCATTGTGCGCGCGCTTTTATACTATGTCATTTCCTACTGGGGACACACATTCGGCATTCTGGTGGAGGCGGACATCCGCCGCGACCTTTTCACGCACGTGCAGGAGCTGGACGTCAGCTTCTTTGACCACAACCGCACAGGCCAGCTCATGAGCAGGCTGACGAGCGATCTCTTCGAGATCACGGAGCTCGCCCACCACGGCCCTGAGGACCTGCTCATTTCGACGCTGACGATCGTCGGCGCGCTCGCCATCCTGTTTTCCATCGAGTGGCGGCTCGCGCTGGTCGTGGCGTGCATCCTGCCGGTGTTCATCGCGGTCATCATGTCGCGCCGCAGCAAGATGACGGCAGCCTCGCGCGGCGAGAAGCAGAAGACTGCCGCCATCAACGTCGGCATCGAGTCGTCGCTCTCCGGCATCCGCACGGCGCGCGCCTTTGCCAACGAGGAAGAGGAGATCGACAAATTCAACGCGGCGAACGAGGAATTCAAGGTCTCCAAGCGCAAATTCCACCACGAGATGGGTGTGTTCAACGCGACGATGGAATTTTTTATGACGCTGCTCTCTGCCGCCGTCATCACGGTGGGCGGCTATCTCATCATGCGCGGCGAGATGAACTACATTGACCTCATCACGTTTTCCCTTTACATCGCAACGTTCATCAACCCCGTGCGAAAGCTCGCGAATTTCTCTGAGATTTTTGCTCGTGGCTTTGCAGGTCTTGAGCGCTTCACGGCACTCATGCGCGTCGAGCCCGCGCTCAAGGACGCACCGGACGCGAAGGAGCTCGAACACTGCCGCGGCGAGATCGACGTCGACCATGTGAGCTTTTCTTACGAGGGCGAGGAGAATGAAGGCGTGCTCCATGACGTGAGCGTGCATATAAGGCCTGGCGAGATGCTCGCCATCGTCGGCCCGTCGGGCGGCGGCAAGTCGACGCTCTGCCAGCTCATCCCGCGCTTTTACGAGGTGAGCGAGGGCGCGATCCGTATCGACGGGGAAGATGTGCGCTCTCTTACGCAGTCGTCTCTTCACCGCGCCATCGGCATCGTGCAGCAGGATGTGTTCCTCTTTGCCGACACGGTGCGCGAGAATATCCGCTATGGCCGCCCCGACGCGACGGACGAGGAGATCGTCGAAGCGGCGAAGCGCGCGGAGATTTACGATGATATCATGGCCATGCCGCACGGCTTCGACACCTATGTCGGCGAGCGCGGCACGATGCTCTCCGGCGGACAGAAGCAGCGCGTGTCCATCGCGCGCATCTTCCTCAAAAACCCGCCCATCCTCATTCTGGACGAGGCGACGAGCGCGCTCGACAGCGTGACGGAGGTCAAAATTCAGCACGCTTTCGACGAGCTCGCGCGTGGGCGCACGACGCTTGTGATCGCGCACCGCCTCTCGACCATCCGCTCGGCGGACCGCATCCTCGTCGTCGAGAATGGCCGCATCGCCGAGCAGGGCAGCCACGAGGCGCTGCTCGCGCAAAACGGCGAGTATGCGTCCCTCTGGCGCACGCAGAATGGGAAAGCATGATGGACAGACGGCAGCTTTTGGATCGCGCCGCGCGCAATGGCGATGAGCGCGTGCTGCTGGCGCACATTCTGGACAAGTGTGAGCAGAGCAGAAACCGCAATATCCCGTCGGCGACGGACTTTTTGAGCCCCGCTGAGCAGCGCAGCGCGCAGGACCTACTGCACGCCGCGGCCATCCACGACGGCTGCGCCTTCTGCGGTGGATTTGAGCGCGCGGAGCGGAGAATGCTCCTCTTTCTGCCCGACTGGCAGGAGGAGGCCGACGAGAGCGAGTACATGACGGCGCTCCGCTGCACGTATCGCAAGGAAGATACGCTGACGCACCGCGACTTTCTCGGCTCGCTGATGGCGCAGGGCGTCACGCGCGAAAAGCTCGGCGACATTTTGGTGTCGGAGGGCTCGTGCGATTTGATCGTCTCGCGCGATATCGCGCCGTATCTGCTGCAAAACGTGACGAGCGCGGGGCGCGTGAAGCTCTCGGTCAGCGAGATCGAGCTTTCAGACTTGAGCGTCCCCGAGCTCAAGGTCAGGGAGATTCGCGACACGGTCTCGACACTGCGGCTCCGCGCCGTGGCGGCGAGCGGCTTTTCGATGAGCCGCGGCAAGGCGCAGGAGCTCATCTCATCCGGGCGCGTGCAGCTCAACCACCGCGAAACGCTCAAGAGCGACGCCCCCGTCGCGCAGGGGGATGTGATCTCCGCCCGCGGCCTCGGCAAGTTTGAGGTCGCCGAGGTCGGCGGCCTGAGTAAAAAAGGAAGAACGGCGCTGCTTCTGCGCCGATACCTGTAAGGAGAATCAAACAATGACGATGGATGAAAAGATCGCGCGCATCAACGCGCTGGCGCACAAGGCCAAAGCCGAAGGCCTGACCGACGAGGAGAAGGAGGAGCAGGCGCAGCTGCGCCGCGACTACATCGACTCGGTGAAGGCGAACCTAAAATCCCAGCTCAATACGCTCTATGTGCTGGACGAAAAGACAGGTAAAAAGACGAAGATCGTCGACTTTGAGCGCGAGCGCGCCGCGAGAGCGGGAAAGAAAAAGGAGAACAGGTAAATGAGCAAGGATTTTGAATACGATCCCGAGACCGGTTCGTTCCGCTTTGACGAGAGCGACGGAAAAACGAAGAAAAAGAACGATGTCGACGTCGGCGGCTGGATTTTGATCGCGGCGCTGTTTGCCTTTGGCCTGTGGCCCATCGGCCTCATCGCGCTCATCTCCAAGCTCTCGGACAAGCCGAAAAAGGTGAGTTCGCCGCGCAGCGGCACGCGCACGAGCACCAGTCCGAACGCGAATGTTACGGCGCGCAGTACGAACAAGGTAGAAAAGACCGTCGTAAAGACGGCGAAGAAGATGAACCGCGCGCCGAAGGCTTCGGACAAGACCTCCCGCATCCTCTCGATCGTGGGCGCTGCCATCACTGCGATCTTTGGTATCAGCCTTGTGACCATGCTGGGCGAGGTCATCGCCTACGGCTGGTATTCCTACATGATGGAAGAGCTTCTCCCTATGTGCGGCTTTTTTGCCGGCGGCGTTGCCATGCTCGTCGCGGGGCAGCGGATGAAGCGACGCAGCGCACGTGTTGCGCGCTACCTTGCCGTGATGGGCAAGCGCGGCTACATTGCTGTGGACGAACTCTGCGCCGTGACGGGCAAGAGCCGCAAAAAGATCGAGAGTGACCTTGACTACATGGTCGAAAAGGGTCTGCTCGGCGCGGGCGCGTACTTAGACAGCGGCCGCGGCATCTTCTTCCGCAGCGCCGACGCCTTTGCCGACTACGCGAATGCGACCGCGAAAAAGGAAAACGTCACGCCCAAGGAGGCCAACGAGGGCTATGCGGGCGCGCTGCGCGCCATCCGCTCGGCCAACGACCGCATCGCCGACCCCGTGCTGAGCGAGAAGATCGACCATCTCGAGACCGTTGCGGGCAAAATTTTCCGCGAGGTCGAGGAGCATCCCGAAAAGCAGCAGCAGGCCGCGACGTTCCTCAATTACTACCTGCCCACGACGCTCAAGCTGCTTGACAGCTACGCCAAGTTTGAAGAGGCGGGCATCGAGGGCGAGAATCTCTCCCGCGCGCAGGAGCGCATCGAAGAGACGATGGATGCCCTCATCAAGGGCTTTGACAAGCAGCTCGACGATTTGTACCGCAACGAGGCGATGGACATCGACAGCGATATCCGCGTGATGGAAAATATGCTCCGCCGCGACACGGCGAGCGTGGAGGACGATTTCGGCCTCGGCGGCGCGGCGGTGCAGCGCGCACCGGATGAGGAATAAGGTGCTGCACCGCTCTCATACGCTCTATGAGGAGAAAGGACAAGAGGCATGAAACAAACTGGCAGACGATTTGACGCCGCAGCCTTTTACGGCGGCACGAACAGCGAGGCCTACCGCTATCTCGGCGCGCACCGCACGCGGCGGTCGGGGAAAGACGGCTACGTCTTCCGCACCTGGGCGCCGAACGCCGCGCATGTGTCCGTTGTGGGCGATTTCTGCGGCTGGAACGGCTACGCCCACCCGATGGAAAAGAACGCGGACGGTTTCTGGGAGTGTTTTGTGCCGTCCCTCAAGCGCTACGATACCTACAAGTTCGCCGTGACGGCACAATCGGGCGAAACGGTCCTCAAGGCCGACCCCTACGCCTTCCACGCCGAGACCCGCCCCGGTACGGCCAGCAAGCTCTATGACCTCGGCGGCTACCGCTGGGGGGATGACGAATGGCGCGCGAGCCGCGCAAAGGCACCCCTCGACCGCTCGCCGCTCAACATTTACGAGGTCCACCTCGGCTCATGGCGGCGGCACGAAAACGGCGATTTTTACGACTACCGCACGCTCGCGCGCGAGCTGGCGGATCACGTTCTGGACCTTGGCTACAACTGCGTTGAGCTCATGCCCGTCACCGAGTATCCGCTTGACGATTCCTGGGGCTATCAGTGCACCGGCTATTTTGCCGCAACGTCGCGCTACGGCACGCCCAGGGACTTTATGTACTTTGTCGACCATCTGCACCAAAAGGGCATTTCCGTCATTTTAGACTGGGTGCCGTCGCACTTCTGCAAGGACGCGCACGGCCTCATCGACTTTGACGGCACGCCCTGCTACGAATACGCCGACCCCAATAAGCGCGAGCACGAGGGCTGGGGAACGCGTGTGTTCGACTATGGCCGCGGCGAGGTGAAGAGCTTTCTCCTTTCCTCTGCTGCGTTCTGGCTGCGCGAGTTCCATGTGGACGGCCTGCGCGTGGACGCGGTCGCGTCGATGCTGTACCTCGACTATGGCCGCGAAAATGGCCGTTGGACGCCAAACATCAACGGCGGGCACGAGAATTTAGAGGCCATCGACTTCCTGCGCGCGCTCAACGAGACTGCGTTTTCCGTCGACCCCAACGCATTGATGGTCGCGGAGGAGTCGACCGCGTGGCCGCTCGTCACACGGCCCGCCAAGGATGGCGGCCTCGGCTTCAACCTCAAGTGGAACATGGGCTGGATGAACGACATGTGCCACTATTTGAAGCTTGACCCCTGGTTCCGCCAGTTCCACCACAAGGACATCACGTTCTCGCTGATGTACGCCTTTTCGGAGAATTTCGTCCTGCCGATCTCGCACGACGAGGTCGTGCACATGAAGGGCTCGCTTCGCGGCAAGATGCCGGGCGACGACTGGCAGCAGCTGGCGGGGGTGCGCGCGTTTACGGCGTATCTGCTCGCCCATCCGGGCAAGAAGCTCACGTTCATGGGCGCGGAGCTGGGCCAGTGGCACGAGTGGAATTTTGCCTCTCAGCTCGACTGGTATTTGCTCGAAAATAAAGAAAATCAGCAGACTCAGCGGTTTTTCAAGGACATCAACCGCTTTTACCTGTCGCAGAGCCCGCTTTGGGACATTGACTTTTCATGGGAGGGCTTTGAGTGGCTCGTCGCCGACGACAACCACAACAACGTCGTCGTCTTCGTCCGGCGCGACCGGAAAGGGCGCGAGCTCATCGCGGCGGTCAACTTCTCGCCCGTCGGACGCGCGGACTACCGCTTCGGCGTCCCGCCGAAAAAGACGTACCGCGAGGTGTTTACCACCGACCTTCCCGCATACGGCGGCACGGGCGACTGGCGCAACGAAGGAGAGCTTTTGACCGAGTCCATCCCCTCGCACGGCAAGCCCTGCTCGCTGTGCGTGACCATCCCGCCGCTCGGCGCGGTGTTCTTCGCGGGCGAGGGCGAATGGCAGGAAGAGGAGAAAACCAACGAGCCGCCCGAGGTGTGACCGGACGGCAACGAAACAAGGAGGAGAGAACAAGCGTGAAGAAAGAATGTATCGCCATGCTGCTTGCCGGCGGCCAGGGCAGCCGTCTCTACGTGCTCACGGAGAATATGGCGAAGCCCGCCGTGCCGTTTGGCGGCAAGTTCCGCATCATTGACTTTCCGCTCTCAAACTGCGCCAACGCTGGCATCGACACCGTCGGCGTTCTGACGCAGTACCGCCCGCTGGAGCTCAACCGCTACATCGGCTCGGGCCAGCCGTGGGAT
>ERZ791645.1605-NODE-1605-length-13652-cov-3.836214_pt1 | contig 13652 bp, 7 predicted proteins | sample MGYA00509939_ERZ791645 | MGnify/ENA primary metagenome ERZ791645 (study PRJEB30046, sample SAMN00715249) | human gut metagenome | study: EMG produced TPA metagenomics assembly of the A metagenome-wide association study of gut microbiota in type 2... | reverse complement strand
CCGCTTCACGGAGGGCGACTGGATCTCCCTCGACGGCAGCAATTGAAGAAGATGACGGAATCGAAATCGAAAAGTCAAATATGCTTATGGTAGGTCCAACAGGCTGCGGTAAAACATATCTTGTTAAAACACTCGCTAAAATACTTCAGGTTCCTCTTGCCATAACTGATGCGACTTCACTTACAGAAGCCGGATATATAGGCGATGATGTAGAGAGCGTTTTATCAAAGCTTCTCGCCGCAGCCGACAACGATGTTGAAAAAGCCGAACATGGAATTATCTTTATAGATGAAATTGACAAGATTGCTAAAAAAAGAAACACAAACAGCAGAGATGTAAGTGGAGAATCCGTTCAGCAGGGAATGTTAAAACTTCTTGAAGGCAGTGATGTCGAAGTTCCGGTCGGTGCTACAAGCAAAAATGCAATGGTTCCGCTTACAACGGTTAATACGAGAAATATTTTATTTATCTGTGGCGGTGCTTTTCCTGAACTTGAAAAAGTTATTAAAAACAGACTTACAAAACAGTCGTCCATTGGATTTGAAGCTGAACTTAAAGATAAATATGATAACGACGAAAATATTCTCTCAAAAGTTACTACTGAGGATCTCAGAGAATTTGGTATGATTCCTGAATTTCTAGGCAGACTTCCTATAGTATTTACACTTCAGGCAATGACTGAGGATATGCTCGCACAGATACTCACACAGCCCAAAAATGCAATCTTAAAGCAGTACAAAAAGCTTCTCGCACTTGATGAAGTTGACCTTAAATTTGACGATGAAGCCGTTCACTGCATAGCAAAAAAAGCCTTAAAGAAAAACACCGGGGCAAGAGCTCTTCGTGCCATTATTGAAGACTTTATGCTTGATATAATGTACGAAATTCCTAAGGATGACATGATAGGACGGGTAACTATCACTGATGATTATATAAACCACAAAGGTTCTCCGGTTATTGAAATGCGTGAAAGTGGCGAAGCAAAAATCCTCACCCAGAGAGATTTGATTGAATAAAGTGCTATTTGCCTGACCGTGATAAATAAACGCAGAATTATATAAATATTGTACTTTTTTAATCCACAAGCACAGCAGTATTTAAAAAAACTGCTGTGCTGTTTTTATTTATCTCTCAACTGCTTTCACATTATAATACAATTTTAGATTTTTCACATCTGCAAACATCAACATTGCTGTCTGTTTTCCTATCTGCACTAATATAGATAATACTTTTCTTTCAGCCCCGGCTCTGCTCCTTTATCCAAGTATCAAGCCTTTCATTTAATAATGAGAAAGGAGCTTCCCCTATCGACAATATATATTCATGAAATTTCTTCGGTGTGAACTTCTTTCCAAGCTTCTTCTCTGCCTTTTTATACATCTGCTCTATCTCTAAATAACCCATAGTATATTTAAGATAATTTGCCGGCTCTGAAACCATACTGTTATACACTGTTTTACTCTGTTCTATATCAAATCCATATGCCGTGAGATATTTTGCCAATTTTGTAAGACTCCAGCCGTTATAATTTATTCCTATATCAGCCTGTGCATAAATACAAAGCGTTGCGATAGTGTTTTCCCGAAGTATCTCTGCCGTTTTCTCATCCAACCCGGCATATTTGTAACTGTAAAGCTCTGCATAAGTCCCCCATCCTTCAACATAACCGCCTATATTAACAACACTTCTGAAAGGAACCGGTGATTTTGAATAGAAAAAGCAGTTCTGGTACAAATGTCCCGGATAACTTTCATGTGCTATTGTTGTAAACGCTTTGCTAAGGTCGTATTTTTTATTTCCGTTAAGATAAACCACATTATTATTATAATTATCTATCGCAGGTGTCAGATAAAAAGCGGGACTTAGACTTTCTTCAAGAGAACGGTCAACATACTTTACCTGACACTTTATGTCATCGGAAAGTGACGGAAAATCCTCTTTCATTGCACTCTTTAAATGTTTTATAACTTCACTTGGCTCAGTATATTTATACTTTACATTTACGGCACTATCATAAATCTTTGAATCTTTTGCAATTATCTCCGAAATTTTCTTCTGTGCCTGCTTCAATTCCTTATCTATTAGTATTTCCATTTCTTTAATGCTTCTGTCAGACCCCGTCTTTCGCCTTACAAGATATTCATAATACTTTTTACCATTTTTAAAACCGCAAAGACCTCCATTATTCTTTCCATTACCCTTAAGTGACTCCAATCCAAATACAAGATTTTTGTATGCCGGGATAACTTTATTAAGTACAGCATCTCTATTTTTAGCAATATAATTTTGTTTATCAGTATCATTTATATTGGCAAATCCTGATATTCTCTTTTCAAAAGTCGTAATAAGATAATTTTTATCCGGATTTTTAACAAACGCATTACACTGTTTTATCACCAGATTCACACAAGTATCACTCATAAAAGTTCCCTTACTTGCCTTATATTTTTCATATTTAATGACATTATTAAAATACTCCGGAATAAGATTTAACAGCTTTATGTAATCTTTAATATCATTTTCCGTATAAAAATTATATTCAACAAGCAAAACAGGAAGCTGTGCCTGGACACCCGAAGTCTCACTTAAATACTCCTCAAAGTCCGGATATTTTGACGATTCCAGATTTAGTTTCATCATGTACTCTGCAAGATCATAACAGATTTTCTGTTCCTCTTTCAATTTATCATAATCAAAACTTCTAAGAGTCTCCATCATATTTTCATAAACCGAATAAGTCCCCTTCTGTTCATCAAAATCCATATTTCCAAAACTGACCTCCATATTATCAAGACCATATATCTTTTTATTTTTTAAAGTATAATTCATTGTCAGGGTATCCTGCGAAACGCTGTCAATAAAAATCTGATTTAAAAAAGCATCAAAATCCTCCTGCATCTTTTCAACAGACCTTGAATTATCATAGCCGACACTTTTTTGTAAAACATCAATAACAGAAAAATAATCTCCCCTGACTGCTCCTATCGCCAACAAAATAAAACATAATGAAATAATTACTTTTATTATCCTATTTTTCACTTTACTCCTCATTTCTGCACACATTTTTTTGCATATTAAGTTTGTGTCAAGTGTGCACAGACACAAATCTTGTGTGCGAAAAATCTTGTATATATGGATTTTTCGCACTACTCCCCTGATTTATTGTGAATTTTTCGACATGTTTCTGCACAAAAATATAAAATATTTTAATTATTTATGTTACAATTTTACAAAAGTATGTTAAAATAAATATAGAACTAATTTTAAATAGCCTGTGTAACCAATAACAATTTATATACCCCTATTGGATTTAAAATGTATCTGACCCTAAACCGGTACTACGGCTTACAACATTGCTATACCACACAAAGAAATGAGGTTTCAATTTTCATGAATACATACTCTGAAAACCAAAATACATTACTGCAAACCAACAAATACCAGAAAATGCTGGTATCCTTTTTTGCTGTCTTTAAAATTGACAAAACCATAAATCCAATTCAGTATATTATGTCCAATATTGATATACATGATGAAACTGTCCCTGATTATATTCCATTTCTTATCAACTATAACAATTCTGATTATCTCTTAGATATTATGTTATGGGATTATTCTGAACTTCAATCCTTATAATATAAGTTTTCTTAATATCTACCTAACTATCCCGTCAGTAATATGCTATCTCAGTAACATTTTTCTTATTTCTTCATAAAAATATATAGATTAGATATATAAATATATTCTAATTCTTAAAATATATGATTCCGATAACGAAAGGAATTTCCTATGAATAACATGAATTTCAGATTACAGGCAGGCTGTCAGCATTGTGGTAACTGCAGCTGCCGCTCTCAAAAACCAAATAATACGGTTCCGGGATGCAATAGTCATTCTCAAAACCAGAGCAATATGGCTTCCGGTTGCAACAGTTGTTCTTCAAATCAAAACAATATGGCTTCCGGTTGCAACAGTTGTTCTTCAAATCAAAACAACATGGCTTCCGGTTGCAACAGTTGTTCTGCAAATCAAAATAACATTGCTTCCGGTTGCAACAACCACCATCAAAATCAACCACGAACATGCGATTCCGGTTGTGAGCGACCACATTACAGACCACCTGAAAATTGTGCTGATTCAATATCACATATTGATATGCACAATATTCCTATTGGAATAGGCTATGTTCCTTGGCAAAAGTGGAGAAATGTCTATGCCCTCTGCGAAGGTCTTTCACAGGGAACTATTTTTAAAGAACTTGACTATCCGTTTTACGGCTGTATTCCAAATGGATTTTGCAGTCAAAAAGGAGGTGCGAGATGAATAGAGAAAAGCATAACCTCTTGGCATATATCACCCAGGTAAGCTTCGCAATGGACGATACAGTTCTTTTTTTAGACACACACCCATGTGACAAAGATGCTCTGTGTTATTACAACAAATTAAAAAAAGAAAGAGAAGAAGCAGTAAATGAATATACACAGAAATATGGTCCACTTTCTAAATATGATGTCCCGGACTCATGTTACTGGGAATGGGTAAAAGACCCGTGGCCATGGGAATAAAAAACAAACTATTGTTGTTTATTATGGATTTTTTAAAGTTTCTGTAAATTTCACAAAAAACAAATATCATTGCGTTTGACGCAGAAATGAGGAGTTTATGTTTAATTATGAAAAGCGATTGCAATACCCTGTCAATATAACAAGGTGCGACCCAAAAGCTGCAATGGTAATAATGAGTCAATACGGTGGTCCGGATGGCGAGGCTGGTGCCGCTATGCGTTATCTCTCACAGCGTTACAGTATGACCGACCGCCGTGTCATGGGTGCTCTTACTGACATCGGCACCGAAGAACTCGGTCATCTTGAAATTGTTGCTACCATTATCAGACAGCTTACAAAAAATCTTACACCGGAAGAAATCAAGGCATCCGGCTTTGATAAATACTATATTGACCACACACTTGCCATATGGCCGCAGGCAGCAAGTGGAGAGCCTTTCAGTGCGAGCCAGCTTCAGAGCACCGGTGATACAATAACCGATCTTTATGAAGACATGGCGGCAGAGCAGAAAGCCCGCCTGACTTATGATAACATTCTTCGTATAGTAAAAGACCCTGAAGTTGCAGAACCTATCCGTTTCCTCAGAGAAAGAGAAATTGTTCATTTCCAGAGATTTGGCGAATGTCTCAGACGCACTCAGGAAAACCTTGACTGTCGAAACTTTTATGCTTTTAATCAGCAGATTGATAAAAAGAACTGTGGAAAATAATCAGCATAACCGGTTTTAAGAAATAAATAAACAAGCCGAACGCAGATACTTTATTCTGTATTCGGCTTGTTTTAATGCTTATTTAACTAAAAGTCAGTGATACACTATACAAAATATTCTCTTTACACTATCTGTTAAGATTTTAACCCTCGTAAACAGTAATTCCTGTCACTGCAGGTTTTCCTGCAAATGTTATATAGAGGTATGGCTCTGTCTCAAGTGCTTTTAACAATGTATCATTAAGCACTATTCCTTTTCCGTGGAATTCTGAATACTTAAGGTCATATGTATTCTTTCCGCTTCCGCCAACTTTGTCTGATGTTCCAATAGTCACTGTTCCGACAAAGTCTTCTGTATCTGATATATCTAAGAAGTTAAATGCAACAACCGGCTTCTTATACTTAGATAAATCAATCTTTAAGAATACCTGATAGCCCCAGTCATTAAAGCCAAGCTCTGTTGTATCTCCGTCAATTGATGACTTTGATGATGACTCAGGTACAAATGCTTCAACAGAACCTTTTGTTACCTTTGTTCCACCTTCTTCTGTTGTGTATATATCATCTCCTACGAGGTTTCCACCGCCGTTCTTGTACCACTTTCCTGTCCATTCAAAGCCTGCTTTGAGGTTATTTACATTTGTTGTCTCAAGATAATCAGCGATTGAACCGTCTGTTGTTGTTCCGTTTGTGTTTATCTTTGAACTCGTATCCCCTTTTGAACCTGTGATTGTATTGTAGAGTACAGCAATGTCATTGTATCTCATCCTGCAGTTGTCTTTATCCATATACTGATTTGTCTCCCAAAGTACAGGCAAAATATGATGTTTAGCTGCAATAGTCATTGTATCATTTAACCACTGTGCAACACCCTCCTGCTTTGGATTGCAAACACTGAACTCACCCATGATAATTCCATATCCTGCATTGTAGAATTTATCCATCTTTGTGAAGTATGTTTCTGTTGCTTCTTTGTCTTTCTGTGTATAGATACCGCTACCACCATCTCCACAGAAATCCCATGGTGTGTAGTAATGAACTGATATGCTGAGTTTTGTAGTTCCGTTTTCTGTTGTATCTGTAGGCATCTTAAATCTGTCATCACAAGTCTTGTCAATATTTGTGTCATAACCTGCAATAAGAAGATGTCTGTATGCGTTGTTTCCGCCTGTACTGCGGACAATGTCTACAAATTTCTGGTTAATCTTATTTGCCATTTCGTATCTCTCATCCTCTGTAAGGTTTCCTGAAATAGCCTTTGTATCATTGTCGTCTTTTGGTACGCTATAACCACTTTCATAGATTGCATCGTTTAATCTGTCACCAAGTTCCTCGTTTGCACCTTCAAAAATGAGATGATCTGAATAATCCTTAAATCTGTCACAAATCTGTGTCCAATATCTACTATATCTCTTCCATGCTTCTGCACGTTTTGTCTCATCGGCAGTTTTTTTTCCGTCAGCATCCTCCTTGCACGCACCAAACTGTCCCCACCACTGAGAATCCCAATGATCGTTGACAATTACATACATACCACAGTTTAATGCGTAGTTTACAACTTCTTCTACACGACCGAGGTATTTTTCATTGATAGTATATGTTCCATCCTCTGAATCCATGTTTGACCATGCTACAGGAATACGGATAGTATTAAAGCCATATGAACGGAGTGACTGGATATAAGCTTCTGTTGTAATAGGCTGCCCCCATGCCTGCTCAAATACTGTAGCATCTGTAGCAGCAACCTTGTCAGCATAAGTTCCTAAAGTAGCTTCAAGAGTATTTCCGAGGTTTACACCCTCCCCCATCTCATTTTCAATGAGCCACTGTGTAGAAACATCTTTACGAACAGTACCGTTGTCTTTAACAGTCATGTTTGCTGAAGTCCCGCCCTTTATCGAAACGGTTCTCTCTTCACCGACATTTGTTGAAGTCTCCGGCAGCTTCACACGGAGTGTAATATCTTTATCTTCGAGATGTCCGTAAAAACCGCCATCTGCAACTGTTACATCTTTTGTAATAGTCTTTGTTGCTGTTTTTCCATCCATTCTCTTATATGCAATCTTAAATGTAACCTTTGCACTTCCGGCAGCTTCACCAAATATCTCAGCAGAATATGTAAGACCTGATGTTTTCTCATTCTTAATTTTGATTATTTTTTCATCTGCACTTGAAGCAGTAACCTTTGTCACACTCTTAACATTTTCAGCAGTAATTGCAACAGTTCCAGCTTTTCCGCTCACAAGTCCACTTGTAGCATATTTTGTGGCAAAAATAGGTGTATAAACCTTTTTAATGCTCTTAGCACCGGCTGCCTTAATCTTTTTAGCATTTGCATCAACTGAACTTCCTGAAATGCTAATCTTTTTAGTACAACCTTTAAATGCATTCTTTGCAACAGACGATAATTTACCGTTTACCACAAGTTTTGTAAGTTTCTTGCAATTTGCAAATGCTGAAGATGCAATCTTTGTCACACCTTTTCCAAGTGTAACAGATGTTGCTTTTGCTGCTTTGAAAACATTTGCATTAACAGCAGATACCGTATATGTCGCGCCTGATGCCTTAACTGTATTTGGAACTGATAGTGTCTTTGCTTTCTTTCCCTTTGTAGAAAGCTTTGTAATTGCAACTTTGCCATTTGTATCTTCTGTAGCGGCAGTTGTTACCTTATATGTATAATTTCCGCTTGTAAATGTAGCTCCAGCCTTTTTTCCATATGTCTTTGTAAACTTAGGAACACCTGTTATCTTAAATGAAATCTCAATATCGGATTTAGGCATTGTTGTAAGTTTGCCCTGCTTGAAAGGAATATTGCTTGAAAGATTCCATCCGTCATAACCTGTATAGCTGAATACGCTATAACCGTTTGCCTCATATGATTTTGTATGTGGAAGTTCTACTCCTGCTGCTCCCTCTACCTCATTACCATCAATTTTTAATGTTGCATCTGTGACTTTTATGCTGTCTGCTGATTTAAGAGGAATATCTGTCGAAATTCCCATCATGTTAAATGCATCTGCACCTGTAAGGTCAACACCTGAAATCTTAACAGTGTACTCTCCGTCACCTTCTTTTAAAAGAACATCCGTAATCTCTGCTTTCTCTGTCACATCCTGACCACCGGCCTGCACATACGAATACTCTTTTCCTGTTTTAAGCGGATCTCTGTAATCCCATGTCTTTGTCTGATAATAAAGATAAGCATGATAGCCGTCTTCTTTCCAGACTGAACTTATTGCAGCACTTGCCGGCTTTGCACCATTCACTGCACCTACACCTGTAAACGATGTAACAACCATAGCAGTTGACAATGCAGCAGCTAATAATTTTTTAGTTGTTTTTCTCATATAATTCTCCTCTCACATAATTTTAATTCATTTTATACCTTTTATAAGTAACAGTTTTGTCATAAATATAGCAATAGAATTGGCAAACTCAAATATTGCAATATATTTTTATAGCTGAACTGTTATTATTATGTTCATATTTTATTATATTTTTGTTAATATTTATATCCTGACTTTTAGATATATTATACATGTTTTTTAATATATACGGCATTTATAAACACCTGTTGCATACTCAATCGGACATCTTCAATCTACTCTTTATCTGTTCATAACACAAAGAGAGCACACCTATTGGTGTGCCCTCCCTGAAAGCTCTTTCGATTTGTTTTCCTTAATTGTGGGAATTCAAACTTATTAAATATTATTTAACTACTACGCTGACTTTTGCGGACTTCTTACCATATTTAAGTGTAGCAGTTGTCTTACCTTTCTTAAGTCCCTTAACCTGGAATGTTACCTGTCCTTTTGCAGTCTTTTTAACTGTGACTTTTGCAACTTTCTTGTTCTTTACAGAGACTTTAATCTTCTTAGCCTTAACTTTCTTAGTTACCTTTGCAAGTGCAACTGTGTATTTTGCTGTCTTTTTCTTCTTAACATTTGCTGTCTTAGCAACAGTTACTTTAATAGTAGACTTCTTAGAACCAGCCTTAAGTGTGATTGTAGCTGTCTTGCCCATAACTGCTGTCTTCTTAGCTGTGATTGTAACATTCTTCTTAGATTTGTTTACCTTAACTGTTACAGCCTTGTTGTTGCTTGTAGCCTTAACTGTTGATGTACCCTTAACTGTGTACTTAACTGTTGCAGACTTAGATGGAGCAACTGAAACCTTAGACTTAGCAGCCTTGATAGATACTGTTGAAGAAGCTTTCTTTGTTGTTACATTGAAGTTTACTACAATTTTATCATTAGCTTTAACAGGAGCTTTGTTTAACTTATCAATAGTTGTAACTTTTTCATCCTGCCAGTTAACACCAGTCTTGTCAAAGAGACCATTCCATGGATTTACGATGTTGAATCTGTAGTTCTTTGAAACTGTCTGATCTGCAAATCCCCAGCATCCTTTGTTATCTATAGCGTATGTCTTGTCACCAATCTTTACATTCTTAACTGTGAGTGCAAAGTTGTCTGCAAGACTTCCATAATAAAGGTCTGTGTCAAGCATCATTAAGTAGATTCCTTTTGAATCACTTGTTGCTGTGTATTCGATAGAGTAATCACCATCTTTTGTTACATTGACACTCTTGTCACCCCAAGACTGCTCGCCCCAAGTATCATCCCCAACATAGTCGAATGAAACATTGAAGTTACCCATCTGACCTTTAGCAACCGGTGCCGGTGTCTCTGTTGGTGCAGGTGTATTCTTAAGCTGATCCTCAAGAGCTGCTTTTGATGCTGCAAGTGACTTATTGTCTTTTTCAAGGGCTGCTTTTGATGCTACGAGTGCTGAGTTTGATGCTGCAAGTGCTTTGTTCTCTGTCTCAAGAGCTGACTTTGATGCTGCAAGTGACTTGTTGTCTTTTTCAAGGGCTGCTTTTGATGCTACAAGTGAAGCATTGTCTTTCTCAAGGGCTGCCTTTGATGCTGCAAGTGACCCGTTCTCTTTCTCAAGGGCTGCTTTTGATGCTGCAAGTGCTTCATTCTCTTTCTTAAGAGCATCTAAATCTGTAACACCATTCACTTTATATGTAAATGTAATCTCATCGCCTTTTTCTGCAGTAAATTTTTCAAAATCACCTACACTAGTTGTTGCGATATTTTTTGAATCAGCATATTCACCATACACTGCTTTTTTACTTAACACATCCTTGTCTCCAACTTTAACTGAAACAATCTTTAAATCGAAATCTTCAGTAACATTTTCAACAGTAGTTGTTGTCTCTCCAAAATTAGCTCCAGCAAGAGCACCTGCTGTAGCTGCATTTGCAAAAGTTGTTGTAACTTCAACTTTTCCGTCTGCTTTAACAGTAGCCTCTTTTTTGTTTAAAGTTTCACCTTTAAGTGTTAATTCAACACCGTCTTTGTCGGCTGCATCTGCCTTTAATGTTCCAACATTTGCACCTGTCAATACTAATGCTGTTGAAAGTGCTAAGGAAAGAGCTTTTTTTGTTCCCTTTGTTAATCTCATTAACATATCCTCCTTCTCCCTATCATATATAGGGTTGCATAATTTTTGAAACGATAAAGTTGTAGTCCGCACTCAACCCTATAAGCCGTTTCGTTACATCTAACATAGTAACAGAATAATATTTTCAAATAAACAGTAAAAATGCACAATTATTCCAGCTTTTTTTGTGTATTTTGTATATTCATCAAATGATTACACCTTGATTATGTGTTTTTTTTCAGTGATTTTTCCCATATTATCAACATTATAGTTAAGGCTAATTTTTGACAATATTTGGAATAAAATTTTTGAAAAATCGTAATAGTTCCGCCCTAAATTTACTATAACCAAAGAAAAACAGAGACGGTTTTTTACATCCGCCTCTGCTTTTTATTTCAAAAATTATGCTTTGGAATATTTTATTATGTTATGGTAATTATTTTACTTTAACTGTTACCTTAACTGATTTCTTACCAATCTTGATTGTAAGTTTTGAAGCACCTTTCTTAGCACCCTTAACTGTTACTGTTACTTTGCCCTTAGAAACTTTCTTGCCTGTAATCTTAGCAATCTTTGACTTAGAAGATTTAGCTGTTAATTTATCTGTTGTTGCTTTCTTCTTATTCTGAGCTGTAACCTTAACTGTTATTTTTGCTTTCTTGCCCTTCTTAATCTTTACTGTTTTCTTAGCTGCTTTTGCACTCTTAACAGGGTTTGCAACCTTAACTGTGATAGTTGCTTTCTTTCCTGCACTTGTAAGTGTAATCTTAGCTGAAGAACCCTTTGTTGCTTTCTTAGGTACTGAAATCTTAATTTTCTTGCTGCTTGTTACTTTTACTGTTGCAAGTTTCTTATTAGAAGTCTTAGCTGATGCCTTAACTGCTTTTCCTGCCTTATTAAGTGCTTTATAAGAAACTGTTGTTGACTTTCCTGCTGCTACTGTTACTGTTTTCTTAGAAACTGTTACTTTAGCTTTTGATTTCGCACTAGTGCTGCCCTTCATTCCTGATACAGTAAATGATACTTTGATTGTATCTCCCTTCTTTACAGGTGCTGTTCCAAGTCCATCAATAGATGTTACGGCAGGGTCAACATATGTTACACCATCTGAACCAATAGGTCCGTTATATGGATTTACAATGTTGTATCTGTAAGCGTTTGTTTTTTCCTGGTCTGCGAAGCACCATCCGCCTTTCGCATTTACTTTGTAATCTGTCTTTCCAACAGAAACAGTTGTAGGAACAAGCTTAAAGTCTTTGTTTAATGAACCTTTGTAAAGGTCTGTTGAAAGAATCATCATAAAGATGTCAGTTGTATCAGACTGAGCAGTGTAGCTGATTTCATATTTTCCATCACCAGTTACATCAACTGACTTGTCTCCCCATGACTGCTCGCCCCATTTGTCATCTGCTACATAGTTGAATGCAACATTAAATTTATCCATATTTCCCTTAGGAGCTTCTGTTGGAGCTGGTGTTGCATCGCTTGTTGGGGCTGTTGTTGCTCCATTTGTTGGGGCTGTTGTTGCTCCATTTGTTGGGGCTGTTGTTGCTCCGTTTGTCGGTACTGTTGTTGCTCCATTTGTTGGTGCTGTTGAAGGCTTTGTTGACACTGCAGGTGCTGATGAAACTTCTGCTGTTGGTGACGGTGTTGCTAAAGCTTCTTTAACAACGAGAGCACAATCTTTTCCACCTGATAATTTATATGTAGTTCCATCAATATCTGTTTTTGTTCCCATATAAATCTTAGGTGTATCTGCATTCATATCCGCATCATCACTTGCTGATATATAGAACTCATCTGTCTCATCATCAAACCAAGCCTTTACACCTTTGATAGCAGTATATGTTTTGTCATATGCCCATCCGTCAAATTCAATAGTTCTTGTTGAATTTGGTTTTGTTACAGGTGCAGAAATCTTAATTGTCTCTCCACGATGAATAGTAATCTCATCTTTGACATTGGACATATCAATAGTCGGTTTTGCTGAACTGTCATAATACTCTACTGTAACAGTATAATTAATATTTGTCCAATCCTCACCAGCTTCATCTTTAATATTTAAAAGGAATTTACTTCCGCTATCTTTTATTGCATCTGCGATAACCTTTGATGAGTCACCATCTCCTACATAATTCCAAGAACCACAAGTATCACTGTCTGTTCCATTAAACTTAGTAACAACACTTCCGCCATAATAGTACTGATTGCAATCTCCTGTACCTGCTAATGTGATAGTTGGTGTTTTATAACCCTTTGTGCTAGAAACAACTTCAGAAAAATCAATCCCAAGTCCATGTACTGTTTTTGCATTTTCCTTATCTGTTACATAAAACTTACCATCATCGGCTGTACCATTGTTAAATACTTTCTGGCTATCTGTAACATCTTTTCCATCAAGAGTTACTTTTGTTAATTTGTTCTTTTCTACTGTTGCGACATATGAATGTGTCGCATCATCCGCTTCCGCTGCCTTACTTTTTGTACTTCCAATATTTGCACTGGTAATAATAAGTGCTGTTGAAAGAGCTAAAGAAAGGGCTTTTCTCATTCCTTTTTTTAATCTCATTAAGAAATCCTCCTTCTCCCATCTCTATGGGTAATAAATTGTTAATTTACTTTTGCTTAAAGCAGAAATCATCGGTCTTTATTGCACCCCTCAAACTGCCTTTAACATTTGAACAAAATATTAACACAGTGTTAATATTTTTTATACCTGCAAATTTAGCAATTTTATACATTGATATTTTTTAATTTTATAATTTTTATATTAAAGTTGTATTATTTTTACAATTTTGGTAACAGTTCAGCCATAAAAATGTAATTGGCAATACAATGAGCTTGTTCATTGTATTGTTAAGTACATTTTTATGTTAGAATAGCCTTTCATTTCTGAAATGAGGGCAAAGCCCTCGCGAGCAC
>ERZ791645.1603-NODE-1603-length-13657-cov-7.166446_pt1 | contig 13657 bp, 11 predicted proteins | sample MGYA00509939_ERZ791645 | MGnify/ENA primary metagenome ERZ791645 (study PRJEB30046, sample SAMN00715249) | human gut metagenome | study: EMG produced TPA metagenomics assembly of the A metagenome-wide association study of gut microbiota in type 2... | reverse complement strand
CAGACGTGAAAAGGACGAGCAGATATTCAGCACGCTGAATCGTGTAGATAAGGCAATATCGGAGAACGGTTTTGCGGCTAGGAGAATGACTAAGCCTGAGATCAAGCGTATGCTGGCTTTGTACTTCGGAACAAGCATTTCCGGAGATGATATCCCCTATATTGAGGGAGAGAATGAATTTAATCTGGAAAAACAGGAGGTGACTGTTAATGAGAAGTAGAATGCAAAAGAAAAAAGAACTGTCAGAAGAACAGCTTGAGATAATTGATACAAAGGACTTTTTTGACCGCATTGCACCGGGCATTATACGCTTTTACACAGATCACTACATCTGCGGAAACAGTTTCAGATGCGTCTGGGCCGTGACTGAGTATCCGCCGAGCACAGAAGAAACTGCTATACTTGCTCACCTTGCCGACAGAAACGGCGTTACGCTGAGGATATATGACAGACTTGTTACCGCCGCAGAACAGCGAAAGATCGTGCAGCAGGCAATGAGGAAAAATCATATGATGACGACTGTAAATGATGTGAACGAGAGCATAAAGGCTCAGGATAATATAAATGATGTGGTGGAGCTGATAAGCGAACTACGCAGAAACAAAGAACCTTTACTGCACACAGCTGTTTTTACTGAGCTAAAAGCAAGCTCTGAGGACAAGCTGAAAGAACTGCAAGCCGATATTCAAATGGAGCTTACACGCTCCAAAATATCCGTTGACCGTTTGCTTTTACGTCAGAAAGAGGGGTTCTTGTCTGTTCATCCTGCGGGCAATAACGTGTTTGCAAGTCAGTTTGAACGTGTTCTTCCTGCAAGCTCTGTGGCTGATCTTTATCCTCTGAATTACTCAGGAAAGACCGACAAAAACGGATTCTATATCGGCAGAGATAAGTACGGCAGCAATGTGCTTGTTGACTTCGATAAGCGAACCGAGGACAAAACCAACTCGAACATTTTGATACTTGGCAACAGCGGTCAGGGCAAATCTTATCTTATGAAACTGCTGCTTTGCAATCAGCGTGAATCAGGCAAATCTATACTATGCTTAGACCCTGAACACGAATATGAGGATCTGTGCAATAACCTTGGCGGCACATATATTGATATGATGTCGGGTGAGTTTATGATAAATCCGCTTGAGCCAAAAGAGTGGTCATAAAATTCTCGCTTTGGAAATCAAGAAAAGGAAACCGATGACAGCCCTGAAACATTCCGAAAAGTAACCCGTTTAAGTCAGTACATCAGCTATCTAAAAGACTTTTTCAGAGCATACAAGGACTTCACAGACGCAGAGATCGATACGATCGAAATTATGCTGATGAAGCTGTACGCAAGATTCGGCATAGATGATTTTACGGATTTCAATACGCTGAAAAGCGAGGATCATCCCATGATGTCAGATCTCTATGACCTTGTGGAAAAGGAATTTTATGCTTTTGATAAGGCTAAAAAGCAGCTTTACACAGAAGAAATTTTACAGAACATCTGTCTGGGGTTACACAGTATGTGTAAAGGAGCGGAAAGCAAATATTTCAATGGCAGAACAAATATCAAGGACGGAGAGTTTATCTGTTTCGGCGTAAAAGGTCTTATGGACACCAACAAGCGGCTGAAAGATACTCTGCTGTTCAACATTCTAAGCTACATGAGTGATCAGCTTTTAGGCAAAGGAAACACTGTCGCCGCCATAGATGAGCTGTATTTATTCCTCACAAATATGACGGCGATAGAATATATTCGTAACGGTATGAAACGTGTGCGTAAAAAAGAGTCCTCGTTTATTCTGGCAAGTCAGAATATCGAGGACTTTCTGCTTCCTGAGATAAAGGAATTCATAAAGCCGCTGTTTTCTATTCCTGCACATCATTTTCTGTTCAATCCCGGTAATATCTCTCCGACTGCATTTATTGATACCCTACAGTTGGAGGAATCGGAGTACAGTCTTATCAAGTATCCTGAACGAGGTACTTTCCTTTACAGGTGCGGCAATGAAAGATATCTTTTGCAGGTCATTGCTCCTGCTTACAAGGCGGGTTTGTTTGGTTCGGCTGGGGGAAGATAGATTTTTATATGGGATAAATTTCTTGACTTCATAACTGAAATTTGATATACTATCTTTGATGAACTGATCGATAAAACGAAAGATATTTGAATGGAGTTATAGTGCTATGGAAATAAAAAAAGCCGAAATCAAAGATTTGGATATTGTTATTAAATTAAAAATGGATATGTTTAAAGAAGTCGGTTCAATAGTTTTGTTACAGGACAATGCTGAAAAACATATATATGAAAAATATAAGGAACTGTATCAGCAAGAGAAATGTTGTCATTATTTAGTCTGTGAAAACGATGGTGTTATTGCGTGTGGTGGTGCAGTGATCAAGGAAGATGTTCCGTTTTGTTTCTTCAAAACTCCAATGTATGGATATATAATTGATGTATATTGTATTCCTGATAAAAGGAGAAACGGTTATTCTTCAAAAATAATAGAAGAGCTGATTAAATGGTTGAAGAGCAAAGGCGTTCATAATATAAAACTAAAACCATCAGCAGCAGGAAAACACTTGTACGAAAAATTTGGCTTTTGCGATTCCGGAGAAATGGAGTTGTGGATTTAATAATTGAATTGTTATTTGATCTATCAATAGACTAAAACTATATGTTTAATATACGAGTCGCAGTAAATTGTGGCTCTTTTTGCTGCAGAAACGTAGGCAGATAAAAATGCAAAAGTAAAAATACGGCATATGGAAAACAAGATATGCCGAAAACAGCAGAAATATATTTGAGGATTGGGTTCGTCATAATGGCGAGCCCATTTTGTTTGCAACGGTGCGTGGTGCACTTGAATATATGCACGGAATAGAAATGAAAACGCAGGGTGCATTTACTGAATTTGAAGTCCGTGAGGTGATCTGATGTCGGCAGCAGTTGCGGCGGCGGTGAAAAAGATAGCCATATATATTCTCGGAGATGAACACAAGCGTGGAAAGCTGTTTGTGGCAGTCGGCAGTATCATCGCCGGCTTTCTGGGGCTTATGTTCCTGCCTATAGCTGTGATATCAGGTATTGGAAGTATGAATATTGAACCGCCTGACATAGACAAAAATCTGTTTACAGAGTCAGCTTTGTTTGAGAGTCTGGACAGCGAACAGCAGGCGGAGATAACAAATATTCAAAATCAAGGGCGGGCAATAGAGGACGCTATGACAAATGCAGGGATGAGAGATCAGACGATCAAGGCTCAGCTTATATATATGTCATACTTTGATGAAGTGCAGAATTTCTATGCTGAGTCATATGCTGATCTGTTTGCTAATTCTACGAATGACAGCGATCTGATTGCGGCGATAAACTCGACTTACGGTTTGGATATTGACTATGATGAGTTTGTCCGCACATACACTTTTGTGATGAACAGCACCATAAATGCGTTTATGTTTTCTGATACAAGCACGAAAAACTGTGCTGATCTTGCGGCTTGGGCTGATAATGCTTACATCTCAGGCTGGGGATATATGAACGGTTTTATTGGTGAAAGAAATGAAACTGACAGAATACGTTATGCGGATAACGCAGGGCTTGTGCTGGGGTATTTGAACTACGATCCTATGGGAAAGGTGTTTAATCCCGATTACGATACTCTTGTTTACACCGAGCAAGGAAGTCTTGATACCATGCCGGAGGTCGCAGGGATAGGACTGTTCAACGGCAGTCAGCACGGAATATATGTGGGCAACGGCGAGGTGATCTACAGTTCGGAAAGCCTTGGATATGTCACTAAAGAAAATGTTTCAAACGGCAGCTGGACAAGCTGGTGTACCTATACGGGGATGGAATATCCTCAGGAGGTGGAGGACGCTATCAATGATTTGAGATATGACAGTTCATCAGAATAACAGATTGGAGGTTGATAGAATGAAAAGATCAGTTACTGTAAGTGTAAACGAGAAAAAGCTATCTGCGATAGAAATGTATCTGGAGCAGAAGAACACAACTCTTGCAGCGGAGCTTGAAAAGTATGCGGATCAGCTTTACGGCAAGGTCGTGCCTCAGAACGTAAGGAATTTTATTGATATGAAGTCGATGAAAAAGCCTGCAAGAAAGACAAGAAACACTTTGCTTCCTGAGTCGGAAAAGAATCCTGAGCAGTAACTCGCCACGGTTCGCAGTGTGTCGCCCAGTGTGGAGAGGTTCGGTTATCTGTGGGATAAGTTTACCCTAAAGAAGTTGGGACGAACGTGGGGCATTTGTCGGCGAGTTTGGGGAGTACGGGAGTGAGATATTCAGGGTTGAGGAATGGTGGGTGGAGAGGTGGGTATGGTTTGCAGGTTAAAATTTTGGCGTCAAAGCCGCCAAAATGCTCACAACGGACGAGCAAAGCTCGCCGTGTTTGCGGGAGTTTTGAGAGATCTGAAAAATGGAGTCAGGAAGCGAGGGTTGAGTTTTTTATGGGGTCAAAGAACAGAAGATCAGCAGAAAATAGCGAACGTTCAGGCATTTGTGATGATGTCAAGGTAAAATTTCCGCTTTATGTTTTCCCTGAGACGATACAGAAAATCAATATGCTTTATGAGGCTGACAACTGCAAGTCAAAGACGGAGTTTATAGAGAAGGCGATACGTTTTTATTGTGGGTATCTGCTTAACAAGGACAGCGTAGCAGCGGAATATGTCGCTCCTCAGATTGCTGCAATAACTGAGGGTATAGTAAAAGGCACGGAACAGAGGTTGTCCCGTGCCTTATTTAAGGTTGCTGTCGAACTGGGTGCAGTGTCACATATGCTTGCGGCGATCAATGATATTGATGATGAAACAATGGTGAAGCTTAGGGCTATGTGTACTGACGAGGTCAGGAAGATAAATGGGGTTATTAATTTTGAAAGGGCGGTGAGGTATCAGAGAAATTGATGATAAAATTAGCTCATTGTATCTTTTAAATTGATACGATGAGCTGTTTTATCAAGTGGTGATAACTACAAATTATCAATAGGAGTAGATAGTAAGATGATTATGATAATTTTTTATTCAGCAATGAACCTTGGTGATGATTTATTCGTTATACATCTTTGTAATCACTATCAAGATAAGCAGTTTTTAATGTATTGTCCGTATCGTTTTAGTCATGCTTTTAAAAGTATTGCAAATCTAAAATTAGTTTATAATAAAGAAAATATCAGATATTATCATTCTTCAATTGAATTGCAAATATTGATCGGTGGTTCATTATTTATGCAACCAGAAAGTAAAGACGATATATATAATAAATTTTTATTTAATAAAAGTTATAGATATTTTGATGATATACCATTCATCATAGTGGGAACAAATTTTGGACCATACGACAATATTAAACATTATGAATTACACAAAGAATGGTTTTCTACGTTAAATCATATCACTTTTAGAGATAAATATTCATTTCAATTATTTGATGATTTAAAGAATATATCATATGCTCCAGATATGATATTTAGTTATTTGTTGCCAAAAGTTGAACGTAACCATACTATTGGAATATCTTGTATTTGCAATAATAACAGAATAGGTTTATCTAAGTATAATGAGAAAAATTACATTGACTTTTTGGTGGAATTATGTAATATGTATATAGAAAAAGGATACAATGTCGCCTTGTATTCTTTCTGTATTATGCAAAAAGATAGTGTGGCTATGCAAAAAATCTTTAACAAAATTAAAAATAAAGAACAAGTTAGTATGATTGAATATAACGGTGATACAAATTCTTTTTTAAAGGATTTATTAAGCTGTGAATATATTATAGGGACAAGATTTCACTCAATTGTATTAGCATTAAATGCAGGTATTCCTGTTTTCCCTATAATATATAACATCAAAACTAAAAATCTACTTACAGATTTAAACTTTTTAGGACATTATGTTACCATTGAAGACTGTAATAACATAGATTTTGAGTTTGTAGACTATAATAGAAAAACTAACATAAAATATGATAGTTTTTCCGAAAAGGCATTAAAGCATTTTAGTTGTATTGAACGTTATTTGAAAAATAGTGAAGGGACGGTTTATGATGAATAATAAGTATTTATTAACAGTAATTATTCCAGTCTATAATACAGAAAAATATATAAAGCGTTGTATTGATTCCATATTAAATCAATCATTCAAATATATCAAAATAATAATTATTAATGATAATTCAACAGATCGTTCTTCTTCAATTATTCACAAATTCTCATCCTATGAGCAGGTAAAAATCATTGAAAATTCTTATAATATAGGGCAAGGAGAATCAAGAAATGTTGGTCTAAATTTAGTAGATACCGATTACTTTTGTTTCTTAGATAGTGATGATTGGGTAGATACACAAGCATATGAAACTGCAGTAAAGGCATTAGAAGAAAATCCAATTTGTGATATAGCTATATTTGGCATAAAAACAGAATATGAAAATTCAAGCTGCTCGACTCTAAGATATGATTATAACAATAATATTATAGACGGTGATTTCGCCATTAATTTACTCTCCAGAGAAACCTCCCAAGATACACCTATAAGTGCGTTAATCGGCAATAAAGTTTTTAGAAACTCATCTTTTGATAAAACAATTAAATTTTCAAATTTGACATATGAGGATACTATTTTTTCTTATAAGGCTTTGTCTAAATGTAAAAAGGTTATTCTGTTGCCAAAGACATATCTTCATTATTATCAGCGTGAATCCTCTATAATGCACTCATTTTCTTACAAATATATTGATGATTTAATAGATAATTTTGTAGATTTAAAAGACTACTTGTGTGAAATATCTTCTTTTAATACTAAACAATATTATTCTTACTTTGATAAATGTTGTTCATCAATGTTAAATTCCATGTTAATATCGACTCAAAACGCATCAGAACAAAAAGAATATATTAATCATTTATGTTCACAAGTGATATCTAGAATGAGCATAAAAGATTTAATTAATTATCTTGATATAAATCGAATCAGGAAATTGTTGTATTAATTCGACCTTTTTACAAGAGTATTACTTAATATAAAAGTAAAAAGTGAATATTAATTTAGTCACTTATTTGATTGCAAAAGTCTGCTTTAAATTGGTTAGCGATTTGTATATCTAATTTTGCTAGTGCTATATATGTGTGTTTTAAAACAAAGTGACTTTTAGTTGAAAGAATATCTCTCTTATTATGTTCTATCCATAGTAATATATTTTCAACTTTTTCTGTAGCTCTCAGTTCACCTAAAGCTTCTATTATACTAGCAGCAGAATAATAATTCTTTTCACATAGTAATTGTGATGAAAGAAGATCCTTTGCATTATATAGTTTTTTTTCGCCAATGATATTAGCAAAATGCTCTCTAATATGTGCATCCTTATCACAAATGGCATCACATATCATTTTGTTTATATTGTCAAAATTATTAGTCAAAAGAAAAGATTCAAGACTATATCTATTTAAATCAATATTTGCAAATTTAGACCTTTTGAAATAATTTATCATCCAGGGCATTACTATATTAATTTGAGCATTTTTATTAGCAAACTTTAATGCACATTTGGTTTGAAATGCCAATATTTCACTATTGCTTAACTGGCTGCAAAAGAAAAAATCAGAAAAAATCCCATTCAAATACACTTCGACATTACACCATTTATTGGCATACAATAATATTTCAAAAAATAATTCTAATACAATTTTTATATCACTTTGATTTAAAGTTGAAAAATTATGCTTAACTTTAACGTATAAAAAATCTAAAAAGTTTGTAATATCTTTTCTATTAAGATCAGAACTAGAATTTAATATATCAACAGCAAGAGTTAAGTATTCGCCCAAAACATCATAAATAATATCCAATGAAAATTCTTGATTTTCATGATTAAAATCTATGATACCATGTATGTCTAAAGCATCATTTAAATCTGAAAAGGATTTATTATCCGAAATTGCTTTTTTTAGTTGAGCAACAACATACTTAAGGTTGTTTGTGTCATATTCAAGATATGTTAAATGGGTTATATCAAAAGGAACTTTGGAATTCCTGTTTTTTAATAGAAAGATATTTTGTGCATCTTTAAATGTATGAGCTATACCTAATTCATAAAAAACATTTGGATTGGACTCCGACAAATCTACAATAATAAATTGTGCTTTCAGAATTTCAACAAGTATTTTATTTATTATAGGGATAGAACCACTTATCTCGTCTACTCTTTTACATATATAATTGTCTTGCAGTCCATTCTTTATCGTTCCATAAACTATATCAAATTTCTCAGCAAATGGCATAATAAAAAAACAAGTATTTTTTTCAATAGGTATTCGTTCACTTCTAAATTGCTTTGGATATATTTTGTATTTATCCATTTTAACCTCCTGCTATAATAAAATTGCTGCTCTACATTCAAGTTTAAATTCCGATAATTTGTAGTTATCCTTCAATAACTCCCGTCACATATAATACCATATCACACTTTCCTAAAAAAGTAAATCGACTTTTGAAAACTTTGTGAAAATTCACAAATCGTCTAAATTTGTCGAACTCAAACAACTCTGATATAATATAAGGTAGGTTTAAAAGCAATTTTATTCGCAAGCCTTTGTGCTTTTTGTGAATGTTGACCAAATTGCTTTGCCTCATAAAATTTTAAGGAGCTGTTTTGATGTTTGAATATAGACCTTTTGTAGACCAATTTCTTGATTATTGCCGTTACCATAAAAAACTTAGCGACAAAACTGTTCGTGCATACAAAATTGACCTTTCGCAGTATGCACTGTTTTCCGATACGCTTTCAAAACAAGCATTGTGGGATTACATCGAGTGCCTGAATAAAAACTACAAACCAAAAACCGTAAAGCGTAAGCTTGCTACTCTAAAAGCTTTTATCCACTTTCTTTTGCTGCAAGACTACATAGATTTTAACCCATTTGATAAGCTCGAAACTTCGATCAGAGAACCTGTGCTGCTGCCAAAAACGATACCTCTCGACGTGATCGCTAAGATAATTTCTTTTTCTTATCAGCAGATAGGTTCAGCCCAAAGTGCTTACCAAATGAAATGTGCCGTCAGGAATGCCGCTGTGATCGAATTGCTCTTTGCCACAGGTGCAAGGATAGCTGAAATATGTACTCTCAAACCGGAAAATATTGATCTTTTGGGACGCTCCGTTAAGTTTTACGGCAAAGGCTCAAAAGAACGCCTTATACCCGTGGAAAATATGGCTGTTCTCAGCATACTTAAAAGGTACAGACTGCTTTTTGAAGATAAGATCTCAGTGTCAGGGTACTTCTTCGTCAATAAGCTCGGCAGAAGAATGACAGAGCAGTCCGTAAGAAATATGCTGAGTTCATATTGCAGTCAATGCGGTGTTGAAATGCACATAACGCCCCATATGTTCCGTCACTCGTTTGCCACTCTGCTTTTGGAAGAGGACGTGGATATTCGTTACATACAAAGAATGTTGGGTCACAGCTCGATAACCACGACTCAGATCTACACGCACGTCACATCGTCAAAGCAAAAAGAGATCTTAAAGACCAAGCACCCAAGAAACAAAATGGATTTTCAGTGATATGTTACAACTAATAGTATTATATCATATAAGAATACATCGTGCTGTGAAATGTCAAAATTATTTGGTGAAATGTAGTGAAATGTAACTTTGCGGTGCTTATTATCATAAGGAAGGTGTAAAATGTCGCAGCTTATCGTTACGAGCCGTTATCTGAAAAGCGGAAATCAGAAGAATAAAACAAAACGCAGAAACTATACAAAGTACATTGCTACCCGTGAAACTGTCGAGATACGAAGTCAAAAATTTGTTGACAGAAATGCCAATGCAACTAAAAATCAAGAAAAGCTTATTAACGACCTGATAAATGACTTTCCTGAATCAAAAAGATACCTTGAGTATGAGGACTATGAAAGGAAACCGACCATTGAGAATGCCGGTGAATTGATAAGCACGATAGTAGAACGCAATGCGGACGTGGTTGGAAACCGACAGAATTTTGTCGGGTATATGGCTATGCGTCCGGGCGTTGAAAAGAGAGGTTCGCACGGCTTGTTTAACGAAAAGGACGAGCCTATAATTCTTAACCGGGCAGCAAATGAGATAGCTGAACATAGAGGCAATGTTTGGTCACACGTTGTGTCACTTCGCCGTGAAGATGCAGTAAGGCTTGGCTTTGATAATTCAGACGCTTGGCGTGAGCTTGTCAAAAGGCATATTTCAGATATTGCCAAAGCACAGAATATCCCACTTTGTAATTTGAAGTGGTACGCCGCTTACCACGATACTACTCATCATCCGCATATCCATTTGCTTGTTTATTCAACAAATCCAAAGCAAGGTTTTCTGACAAAGGCCGGTATAGATAAGATACGTTCAGCATTTGCAAACGATATTTTTCACGATGATCTGCAAAGCATTTATCAGGAACAGACAGTCAGCCGTGATGAATTGAAAGCGGTTTCCAAAAATGAATTTGAAAGCATTGTAAATATGATCGCAAGTAATGAGCATACAGATCCACAGCTTGAAGAACTTATCAGAAAACTATATATCCAATTACAGAATGTGAAAGGCAAAAAAGTTTACGGCTATCTTCCAAAGGTGATAAAGGAAACCGTCAATAAAATATTTTCAGAGCTTGCAAAAGATGAGAACATACGGCAGCTCTATGAGAAATGGTGCGGTCTTGAACGTTTGAAATACAAGACGTATACCCAAAAGGAAACAGAACTTCCAAAACTAGCAGATAACAAAGTTTTTCAGCCGGTGCGGAATATGATAATTCGTACAGTACTTAATATGAAACCCTTTGATGCAAATACTGAAATTGAAGGTTCTGAACCAAATGATGAATACATTGATAATACGCCTCAGAGTATGTCACCTCTGTTTGATGAAGCAGAACCGTTGGCAGAGAAAGAAACTGATGAATCGGCTGCGGCAATAAAAAACTATATCAAATGGAACGATCAATACAAAAAAGCCTGCAAGCTTATCTATGGCAAAGATGCTAAGCTCAATGATTTTAAGAAAGCTGAACAGCTTTTGTTATCTGAATCACAGCGTGGGAATGTTTTGGCTGTTTACGATCTCGGAAAGCTTTATTCTACCGACAAGCTTGGCGAAAGGAACGAAGAAACGTCTATTGCAAAATACACACGGGCTTTGCAGGGCTTTTTGCAAATAGAACCAAACTCAAAGAAATTAAAGCCATATGTTCAGTATCGTATAGGCAAAATGTTTTGCTATGGTCTTGGTACGGAGCAGAACTATCAAAAAGCCTTTGAGTGGTTTGAAAGATCGGCAAAACAGAAAAACAAGTTTGCTCAGTTCAGCCTTGCAAATCTGTATTACTATGGCAGCGGTATAGAGAAAGATCTGTCGCAGGCTTTTCTTTGGTATCAGAGATCATCCTCTCAGGGGCAGCCTTATGCGGCTTATTCTATCGCTCAAATGTACAGATATGGAGAGTATGTAACCAAAGATAACGATACAGCACAGAGATATTACAAACAAGCTTTGTCGGGATTTTTGAAAATCGAAAGCGATGATATGGCGAACGACGATCTGTTTTACAAATTAGGGCAAATGTTCAATCTTGGACTTGGAACAGACTCAGATGTTACAAAAGCGATCAAATACTTCAAACGTTCAGCTGAAATGAATAACAAGAACGGCTTGTTTGAGTATGGCAAAGCACTTTTGATAGGTGAACACATTCCGCAAGATACAGATAGTACAGTAAAATTGCTTGAGAAAGCTGTCAAACTTAAAAACAGCAATGCAAAAAGATTTCTTGCCCTTGAATATATTTCAGGAGAGCATTTGGAACAGGACATTGAAAAAGGAATAGCCTTGTTTACCGAGTGTGCGGACAGCGGAGATGTCATTGCTAGTTACAGACTAGGCAAAATTTATTTGCAGGGCGAGATAATGCCTCAAAATCTGGACAAAGCAGAAAGATATTTGCTCTTGGCGGAAGATAACGAGTATACGCAGTATGCTCTTGCTAAGCTGTATTTGCAGGAAGAAAAGTATGATATACAAAAAGCTGTCAATTATTTCGAGAATTGTGCTGCCAAAAATCATTGGGCAAGTTATCAGCTTGGCAGGATCTATCTTTTCGGGGCTAAGGACATTGAAAGAGATAAGGAAAAAGCTGTCGAATGGTTCACAAAGTCTGCAAATGACGGCAACGAGTATGCACAGGCTATGCTGGACAACATATCAAAGTTTGAGAATGATCTGCTTGCGAATACGATTTTTAGTTTGTTTGTTAGTCTTAGTAGGTGTATTCAGGATAGTTATGACAACGATCGTAAAGACTTACAAAGCATAGTTGACAGAAAACTGATGAGGGTTATTCGGAGAAAGAAAATGGAGTTGGGGGAGAAAGAAGAAAATCATATGGATATACAATAAAGAAAAACAGCTGATCTGTGCTTGTGAATGCATAGATCAGCTGTTTTTCTTTCGCAAAATCTGCACCTTTGCGAAAGACTATTTAAGGCGATTTTGATCGCTATTTTGACTAATGTGATAGAATTTAAGCACATTATATCACATCAAATGGTTTTTGTAAAGTCAAAATAAAAAAAATTATCAAAAAAACACGGCTGATAAAGTTTTCAGCCGTCAGAATTTCAGTACGAGGAGGGCGATAAAATGAAAAATACAATGAACATTTACAAGAGAAAAGACGGACGTTTCGAGGGGCGTATTCCGTTTGGAAGAGATGATAACGGAAACCTGAAGTATAGGTATCTGTACTCAAGAAATCTTACAGAGCTTAAAGAAAAGATGCTTTATGCGTATACGACTTCTGAAAAGTATTCACCTGTCGTTTGCGGTAAAACCTTGCATGAATTATCGCTTGAATGGCTCGGCAGCGCTAAACTGCGTGTTAAGGAGTCTAGCTATTGCTGTTATAAAAAGATAGTGACTAAGCATATAATTCCGTATTTTGAGAAGATAAAATATTGTGAGTTAAATACTCCGAAAATCAACGCTTTTATCGAATATCTTCTGAAATATGGAAAATCTGACAAAAATAGCGGACTGTCAGCCAAGACTGTTCACGATATCATAGTAGCAATGCGTTCGATTGCTAAGTATTCAGAGCAGGAGTATGGCTTGAGTAATCCAATGTGCAGTATTTCTATGCCAAAGATCCAAAGGAATGAAATTTCGGTACTGAACGAAAGCGAGCGTAAAAACTTGCAAAACCATTTAGTTAATAATCTGAACAACACAAACATTGGTATACTGCTTACTATGTACAGCGGTATGCGTATTGGCGAGATTTGTGCTTTAAAATGGAGCGATATTGATTTGCAGAGTGGCATTATCCGTATTTCAAAAACTGTTCAACGTATTAATGATAAAATTGGAAATTCAAAAACAAAGATCATTGTTGGTTCACCAAAAAGCAGGACATCAGAGCGGGAAATTCCAATACCAAACTTTCTTGTAAACATTCTTAACGAAAGGCGACAAAATGAAAACAATTATATTCTTTCCGGAACTCACAAGCTGATCGAACCGAGAACAATGCAGAACAGATTTAAATCCGTCCTGAAAAAGTGTGGAATACGAAACGTTAATTTTCATTTACTGCGTCACACATACGCTACTGTTTGTATTGAGAAT
>ERZ791645.1599-NODE-1599-length-13670-cov-2.605729_pt1 | contig 13670 bp, 11 predicted proteins | sample MGYA00509939_ERZ791645 | MGnify/ENA primary metagenome ERZ791645 (study PRJEB30046, sample SAMN00715249) | human gut metagenome | study: EMG produced TPA metagenomics assembly of the A metagenome-wide association study of gut microbiota in type 2... | reverse complement strand
CTGTTAATCAAGGTCTATGAATACCCTTACAGTGGTATCTCTCCACTGATTTTTCTTACATACGGTCCGTTAACCTTGCGATAGTAGCCTATAAAAAATGATTAAAACCCATCACTTATACATAAAAATATCTTCAGAACCTACTATATTTGCTCATTAAACTTTCTATTTTCTCCCCGTCAAGAAAAATAAGATTATTTTTTAAAGGATATTCTTGTATACCTTCAATTATTTTCTCAACTGCATTCAATGTAAATTTCCCTGAAATGGCAATAATAACTTTTGATATTCTTACTTTATTCCGTGAATACACATCATAGAATGGCATTGAAAAAGCATCTTTTGCCTGCGTAATTAATTCATTTATATCCCCATTCGCACCTCCTGATACATCTCCGAATTTTACCTGCACTCCATAATACTCATACTCGTCAAATTCTGTTCTTCTAGCAAAAGTAACATCTTTTCCAAATTCTTTGTTACCATGATTATACTTTACATTCACAAATCCTAACTTTCTAAAAAGCGGCAATAATATTTTAATTGTAAACTCACTTTCTTTTTCACAATCATCAATTTGCTGAAATGGCGAACCTAATGCAATATCTGTAGCTCCCTCTATTTCTCCATACAATTGCTCTATATCCATTAATAGATTATCTATAGAATCTGCAATTATATTTGTACAATATTTTAGACAAATATAAGCACCGTCATCATCATAATAATCTAGCAAAATATCTCCTATTTCCCTAGAACGTTCTTCAATAATACCTTTTTTTGTTTCCATGAACAACCTTAATCCGACAACACCATCCCAATATTTCCTTGTAATCAATTCTTCATACCAAACATGAAATTTTTTCTCACCTATACGCTTAAAATGTGCTGGAATTTTAATTACTACTGCCGCATCAGATTGTGATTCACAGATTTCAATATCAAAATTATATGGGATACTGGCTATATCTGTTCTTTTTAATACAGCAACTGGAACAACTGCACTTTCTCCATCCTCTGAATATTCTTCTCCTTCAATTACAAACGAGGCTAATCCAGCCACCTCATCATAAAACTCAACTTGAGACATACTTCCTCCTAATTTCTATTCTCCTTAGAAAAAACAAACTAATATTTGATATTTCTAATAATTCACTATAACACTAGGAAAAATGGTATCGCTATCTTATTTCTCTTCTGCTTTTTGCAATACCACTTTACACAAATCATTATCCTCTACCTCAAGTCCTGTTTTAAATGTTACTTTCTTCATTCGTATTGCATAATTAAAATCAATAATAAGATTACTTTCTTCAATCGGTTTCTTTGCATCTTTGATTCCAATTGGCATTAATAAATATCCAGAACCTTCTCTTGTAAGATACTGAAATAAATCTCTATTCTTTGAACCATTCAATTCGTCCATCCATTGATACCTACTAAAAGACGCAAGGAGTAATTCTTCTGGTTGCACTCCAGACGACACTGCTCGATTAATTGACTCCTCTGTGTTCGGTCCGATATGAACAAAATAACCTTTACCAAAACTTCTTTCTTTATCAGTATAGACCCAACAATCTTGTGGAAATGGAGGTGTAACGTAATCAACTTTTATAAAGTCATCGGCAAAATTATCCTTAGCAGTCTTTTTCCAATCTGTAAATATAGATTTCGCAGCTGCATAATTACGATATAATAACCCCAATACTGGAACAGCTCCGGGATAAAACAAATATAACATACCTCTCCATTCAGCAGCATTCCATTTATCTAAATCAATTGGAGTTGAAAAAAACATTGTCTTTTGCTCTTTTTTAGGAAGAGGTCTCAAATTTCCAAGAGGCGGTTTTTGCGTCTTAGAAACACCTCTTAAACGCCAATATAGTTTTTCGAACCCTTCTGTTTTCCCAACATTATAATAGGTAAAGGACTTTAATGGAGTTAATATGTACTGTTCTTCTTCCTCCTCGAAAAAAACTGGGATAAACTTTGTGTTAATTGTAGACACATCATAAATATGCTGATATACTATGTTAACTTCCCAAGATATACCTTTTCCTTTATTGTCCGAATAACATTTTTCGTAATATGACTTACTGTTTGCAACTAAAACGAAATCAGAATTGTTAATCTGATTTTCCATCCAACGTGGCCATCCCTCTGCTGGAGCCTCCTCATACAAATCAATGTTTGCATCAATTCCCTCAGACCGTAAACGATTTGCAAATTCTAAAATTTTATTTTCATATTCTACATTTTGATGGCTATATGAAATAAATACTTTTGGATGTTCTGACATAATACGCCGCCCCTTTTCTATATCGCAATTAAATCATTTTATAATATTTCAACGCATCCTTTATCGCTTCCACTTTCTCCGCTGTCGGATGCTTCCTCGGCTGTTTCAATTCTTCTACCGCATTAGGAGCATCGTACATTGGCAAGCCTAAATCTCTCTTTACCTCTGCGATATATGCGGTATGTACTTTGAAGCCGTATTTAGCTTCTATGTACTCCTTTATCATTTTGTAGGTCACTCGTTCCTTGGGCTTGTATTCTTCGGCTCTTTTAGCGATATTATCAAGCGGAACTTTTCCCTCACCCTCGCCAAACTCAACTTTTACGTTGATATGTCCGTCTGGCTTTTTGTGGGAAAGCAGTACTACCGTCTCCACGTGCACGGTATTCGGAAACATATCCACGCACTGCACCTTATCCACGACATACCCCCGCGCCAGCAGCACCTCCAGATCCCGCGCCAGACTCGTCGGCTTACACGAAATATAAATCATATGATCCACACCATAATTGATAATCTTTTCCAGCGCCTTCGGATGAATACCATCCCTTGGCGGATCAAGCACAATATAATCCGGCCGTTCCTCAATCGTATCGAGCACCTTTAAGACGTCACCCGCCAAAAATTCACAGTTGTCCAGATGATTGAGTGCCGCATTCTCTTTTGCCGCCTCTACCGCTTCCTCGATGATCTCCACGCCCACAACTTTTTTGCAGACTGGAGCGAGCATCTGTGCGATCGTACCGGTACCGCTGTACAGATCATAAACGGTCTTGTCTGCCAGCATGTCCGGATTATCCCCGAGGATAAATTCGCGGGCTGTGGAATAAAGCACTTCTGCTCCGAGAGAGTTTGTCTGGAAAAAAGAAAACGGTGAAATCTGAAAACGCAGTCCCAGCAGCTCCTCATAAAAATAATCCTGTCCGAAAAGTACTTCCGTTCCTTCGTTTTTTACGACATCCGCCACGCTGTCATTTTTTGTGTGGAGTACTCCTTTTAAGGTTCCTTCCAGGGAAAGTGCCAGAAGTACATCTTTCCATCCGGCTAAAAGCTGCTTTTCTTTTTCTTCGTTTACCGTTCCGGCATGTGGACATCTGCCCTGCTTTTCCAGCAATGCAGCCTCTATCTTTGCGCGCTCGTCCGGCGCCTGCTCCTGTACATTTCTCCAATCCTGCGTCGTAGTGATCAGATCAACTAAAATCTCTCCGGTCTTTACTGCCTTTCGCACAAGAAGATGGCGCAGATACCCGGTATGACGCAGTCTGTGATAGAAGAAGATTTCCTGCTCCCTGAAATAAGCGAGCGTTGCCATGAGAATCGCACGGAAATCGCCATCCACGATCCGGCAGTCCTCTACCGTTACAATATCGTAAAAACTGCCGCGCTTGTGCATTCCAAGTGCCAGCGGTCCGTCCTTGTATTCATCTCCAAATGAAAATTCCATTTTGTTACGGTAAGCAAGCACACGCGGACTGTGTCTGATTGGCAGAAACTCATAAGCACAGGCATCCCCGATCGTCTGCTCTATCATGCCGCGTACCTGTGTCTCCTTGATCTTTAACTGTTCTTCATAAGGCAGACTCTGATACGTACATCCTCCGCACTGTCCGAAATGCCGGCAGGTATCTGCGGTCTCCCGTGGCGATTTCTTCACGGTTTCCAGAAGCCGTCCTTCCGCTTTTCCTTTTCGTACCTTATTTACTGCAAAGGAAACACGCTGTCCCGGAATGGTATTCTTGACGATGACGCGTTCTCCCTCGTCTGTCATCACAATCCCTTTGTTCGGGAATTCTACGGTTGTTACGTTTCCTTCTGCAATCTGCCCTTTTTTCATTCTTTTACTCCTCATGCATCATTCTGAATCTTATTTTCTTACAGAAAAAGGGACTACACAACTGCAGTCCCTTCTTTCTTCGTTCGGTTTTCTTTTTCTGCGCACCGCTCAAACTGCCTGAAAGTTCTCACGCTTCCGACAATGATTAGTCCTCTGTCTTGTCTACGGAAGCATCCTTAGACTCTGCAGCCGGCTCATCATCCTCATCCTCGAAGAAGTCATTGTCGAACTCATCTTCAAAATCGTCCTCAAAATCATCCAGATAATCCGGTGTAAAGAAACGATAAATTCCATAGATTGCTGCTGCAACTGCGACAACGATTCCAATCACGGCGAATACAATCACGAATTTGGAAGGTTTCTTCTCCTCTTCTTCCTGTCTCTTCAAAAACTTATTAAGCTTTGCTGCATCCAAAACATCCCCCACTTTGGTAGATGCTAAAATATCTTCTACTTTACTCATGATGGCACTTCTCCTTCCTGCATTTTTAATTACATCCATTATAGCATATCTTTCCCTGTTTTCCTATGAAAAATTTGTGTTTATAAAAAATTTATCATATCTTTTTTAATTTTGCAAAGCTTGCAAACATCTTCTTTGTTCCGACTTTATCGAAATCTACGGTCACTTCATAGTCCCTGCCCCCGGAAACAATTGCCATGACTTCTCCATCGCCAAATTTGATGTGGCGGACACGATCTCCCACCTGATAGGACAATGCTCCACCCACGGAACCAAAATCACGCTGGTTTTCCACCTTTGTATATACCGGTTTTGTGGCTTTGGAGGAATGGAAGGTCGATCCATATCCCTCTCCCACTTCTTTTCCATATCCGCTTCCACCATAACTCGGCACCGTCCGGAATGCCTTACGCGCCTTCTGAAATGTGGACTGTTCGATGGGTTCTTCCTTTGTCTTTGGCTCATAAATCTTTCCGGAAAGAAGTTCCGGCGGAATTTCCCTGACAAAACGAGATACTTTTCCATACTGTGTCTGCCCCCGCACCATGCGCACACGCGCGGAAGTGATTGTCAGATTTTTCTTTGCACGGGTAATTCCCACATATGCCAGACGCCGTTCTTCCTCAATCTCGGCCTGGGAGTTATCACTCGTAATAGACATATAACTCGGAAACAGTCCGTCCTCAAGTCCTGCCAGATAGACATTCGGAAATTCAAGTCCTTTCGCACTATGTAAAGTCATAAGTACCACATAGTCACTGTTTTCGTCAAAACTGTCAATATCCGCAACCAGAGCGACATTTTCCAGAAAGCCATTTAAGGTCGGAGCTTCTTCCCCCTCCGCATAATCCACAGCTTTGCTGATCAATTCGTCAATATTTTCGATTCTTGCCTCTGCCTCATCCGTTCCCTCTGCTTCGAGTTCTCTGACATAACCGGTCGTTTCAATAACTTCCTGCAGCAGATCTGCCACGGAAAGCAACTTTGCCTTTGCTTTCATAGACTGGATAAACAACACAAACGGCCGGATCTTTGCTGCCGCTTTGCCCAGCCCCGGTACCTGTTCTGCCACACAGAGCGCATCATAAAAACTGATCTCCTGCTCCTGGGCATACAATGCCACTTTGTTGATCGATGCCGCACCAATTCCACGTTTTGGGATGTTGATGATACGCCGCACCGCCAGATCATCCTGCCCATTGTCGATAGTCTTTAAATATGCCAGCAGATCCTTCACTTCCTTACGGGCGTAGAAATTTACGCCGCCAAAAATTTTATATGGAATATTTGCTGTAATAAAACGTTCCTCAAAGAGACGGGACTGTGCATTGGTACGATAGAGAATGGCACAGTCTTTATACTGATACTCTCCTTTGCGTACCCGCCGGGCAATATCCCTTGCCACAAAATCCGCTTCCTCTGCCGCCGTATCCAGCTGCTCAAAGGTGATCTTGTCCCCGGCTCCATTGTCCGTCCACAGACGCTTTTCCTTTCGCCCCTGATTGTTGGCAATCACAGCATTGGCTGCATCCAGAATATTTTGCGTGCTCCGGTAATTCTGCTCCAGTTTGATCACTGTGGCATCCGGAAAATGATGTTCAAAATTCAGAATGTTGTAGATATTCGCTCCCCGGAACTTATAGATAGACTGATCATCATCACCTACAACACAAAGATTCTGGTATTTTAAAGCCAGCAGACGGATCAGTTCAAACTGTGCGGTATTGGTATCCTGATACTCATCCACCATAATATAGCGAAAACGATCCTGATACGAGGCAAGCACCTCTTTGTCCAGTTTGAACAGTTCCACGGTTTTCATGATCAGATCATCAAAATCCAATGCATTATTCTGCTTTAACGCCTGCTGATATTCCCGGTAAACCTGGGCCTGTTTTCGTTTCACATAATCGCCTGCCGCGCGCGTCTCAAATTCGATCGGATCGATCAGCTCATCTTTTGCGGAGGAAATAGCAGAAAGAAACATTTTCTCTTTGTACATTTTCGTATCGATTTCCAGACGTTTGCAAATATCCTTCATCAGAGTCTTCTGATCATCGGAATCGTAGATGGTAAAATTGGTGCCAAACCCCAGCCTGTCAATATATCTGCGCAAAATACGCACACAGGTGGAATGGAATGTGCACACCCAGATACCTTCCGAACCATATCCCACCATCTGGTCAATACGCTCCCGCATCTCCCCTGCCGCTTTATTGGTAAACGTGATTGCCATGATATTGTAGGGATTAACCCCGCATTCCTCAATCAGATATGCCGTACGATGTGTCAGTACTCTGGTTTTTCCGGACCCGGCACCTGCCAGAATCAGAAGCGGTCCGTCGGTTGCCATCACAGCCTGCCGCTGTGGTTCGTTCAGTGCATCTAATAAGCTCATATCGTTTCTCCGTCTCTTTCCATAATTCATTATTCGTGTGTCTCATTATATCATAGATAGTCCGAATAGAACATACATTCTTTTGTTTTTTGAAAAAAGCATGAAAATGCCTTGTCATCTAGTTTTTATTACTATATAATGTGATATGAGGTGAAAATATGGACAACGAAGTAAAAGAATTTCTTGCTGCACTGCAGAAGAAACTGGTTTCAATCGATTACATCAAAACGGAAGACATTCCAAATATCGGTTTATATATGGATCAGGTCACGACCTTTATGGACGAGCAGTTAGAAGCCTGCAAACGCTATGAAGATGATAAAATTCTGACCAAAACAATGATCAACAATTATGCCAAAAACAATCTGCTCCCTGCCCCGGAGAAGAAAAAATATTCCAAGGAGCATGTGCTGACCCTGTTATTCATTTACTATTTTAAGAATCTGCTCAGCATCAACGACATCCAGTCCCTGTTAAATCCCCTGACGGAACATTATTTTGGCAACAAAGCTGGATTTAATATGGAAGATGTCTATAACGAGGTTTTTAATTTAGAGAGCACCGAGTCCGAAAAATTATTAAAAGATCTCGGAAAAAAATATGCACTCTCCCGTGAGACGTTCCGGAAATTTCCGGAAAATGATCAGGAATTTCTGCAGAATTTCAGTTTTATCTGTCTGCTCAGCTACGACGTATACATCAAAAAGATGATTATCGAAAGTGTTATCGACAATATCAACAGTCAAAACAGTAAAACAAATAAAAAAGAGAATTCCAAAAAGGAAACCCCCAAAAAAGACACCGTTTAATCCAAACGGATGATTGTATTTTCAGGCACAGATGCAGATACGCATCCGTGCCTTTTTTCTATTCCTGTTCCGGATGTTTCTGTGACAAACGGCTGAATACCATCTCATATCCGTCATTTCCATAGTTCAAAGAACGATTGACACGGCTGATCGTCGCTGTAGACGCCCCCGTCTTTTCCGCAATATCAAGGTATGTCTTCTGATCCCGCAGCATTCCCGCCACTTCAAATCGCTGTGATAAAGAAAGCAATTCATTGACCGTACACACATCCTCAAAAAATGTATAACATTCCTCTCTGTTCTGCAGACATAAAATTGCATCAAACAGATGATCTACTGCCTCTGTTTTAAGTTTCTTGCTCATTATGCTCCCTCTTTCCTTCCAAAATCATGTCTGTATTTTATCATATTAAAGTTTTAAAGTAAACAGATTTCTTGCATTACCCCATTGTTATGCTATAATGTTTAGTACAGTTTACCAAACACGAAAACGAATGGAGAATCTATGATATGAAAAAGATCGGTTATTTTTTTTCCGGCTTTCTGCCAATTTTAACAACAACAGCTGCACAGATACTGGCTTCTTTTTTTATGTTCGGAATCGCAGCTCTGTTTCTGTGTCCGGCCTCCCAGAGCACAGGCTTTGATGCCGATACCATCGAAACACTTCTGACCAATACAGAGTTTAATGCATGCATCATGCTGATTTATACCGTAACCTGCATCGTATTCATGGGAATATGGTATTATCGCTCCTGTGGGGGCAATTATCTTCCAAAACCATCCCTCACGTTTCATCCTCTGCAGTTTTTATCCATCATTCTTCTGATTCCCGGCATGCAGTTCTTTTCCGGTTATCTGACTTCTGCGGTATCTCTTCTTTTCCCGAACTGGCTCAGCCAGTACGAAAAACTCATGGAAACCGCAGGCTTAGACTCCGACATCGGACTGTTCATGTTTATCTATGCCGTAATTCTCGGTCCTGTCTGTGAAGAACTGGTTTTCCGCGGCGTCACCATGCGTCTGGTCCGACGGGCACTTCCGTTCTGGGCTGCCAACCTGATGCAGGCGGTTCTCTTCGGAATCTTTCACATGAACTGGATTCAGGGAATTTATGCATTTGTTCTCGGTCTTGTACTGGGATGGATCTGTGAAAAAGGAGGAAGCATCTATTTCTCAATGTTCTTCCACATCCTGTTCAACTTCTGGGGAACCATCATCGGACCGCTATTGAACAATCTCAAAGAAACGGACCTTCTGGGAATTATCATCTTTCTCTTTACAATTGTTTCTCTCGTTTTGGGCTTTTCCTTATTCCGCCTGGGCACGAAATGGCGCGATCAGAAAGCGGCGCGCCTTATGGCTGCCCCTGATCATGATGATCATTTCGAAGCAGCTGAATGATCCGGTACTCATAAAACACGGTGATCACAAGGATAGCGGCAATCACCAGCAGACTGTACGCGTCCTTGAGTTCGATCCCGATCACATCTCCCACACACGGAACCATCAGACCGATGATAAACACCAGTTTTACCAGCCGGATCATCCGGATGGAATATTTACGCACCTTTCCCACACACACCTCTTTCGGAAGCCGGTTTATTTTTTCCGGCTGACAGCTTACCAGGCTGAGTCCCACATAGATCAGAACAACTCCTGCAATGTTACAGATAAATTTATATGGCGCAACTTTATAGACAATCCCATAATAGATCTGCAGTCCGATATAGACAATTCCAAGGATCATTCCTATCGCCTCCGCAAAAATTGCCGGAACGGTTAAATCTTCTTTTTTCATCTGCTTTTCTACCTGCTTGAGAGAGTAGAGCACCGTAGAGTGATCCCGGTTGTCAAAGACCTTGCCGATCTCCACCACAGGCAGATTGGTCATGCCGCGAATGAGGTACATGGCGATCTGGCGGGCAGCCACGGCATCCTTGACCCGCTGCTGACCGCAGATGATCTCTTTTTCGATCCCGTAATACTTGCTGATGTAGTCCAGAATGTTGTCCGGCGTGGGAATATACTCGTTGCTCTTTTTCAGAATGTCCTGCATGGCACGGGTGACCGTGGCTTCGTCGGCTTCGCTGCCCAGCAGATCCTTGTAAGCCAGAATTTTATTGACGGTGCCCTCCAGCTGTCGGACGTTGGCAGTGACATTTTCAGCAATGTAGCTGGCGATCTTATCGGGAAGCTCCATACCCAGCGCCGCCGCCTTGTTCTTTACGATGGCAAGACGGGTCTCAAAGTCCGGCGGCGTCACGTCCGCCAGCAGGCCCCATTCAAACCGGGTCCGCAGCCGGTCATCCAGCAGCGTCATCTCAGAGGGGGGACGGTCCGAGGTCAGAACGATCTGCTTACCGGATTCGTACAGGTTATTGAAGGTATGGAAGAATTCATTCTGGACCTGTTCCTTGCCAGCCACGAACTGCACGTCATCCACCAGCAGAAGGTCTGCCTCCCGGTACTTGGCCCGGAAGTCGCTGCCACGGCCTGCCCGAATCAATTCAATGAACTCATTGATGAAGTCATCGCCCTTGATGTAGACGATTTTAGCAGCCGGATCATTCTGCCGGATCACGTTGGCGATGGCGTACAGCAAGTGGGTCTTGCCCAGACCGGAATCGCCGTAGATCAGCAAGGGGTTGTAGTTCTGGGCGGGATGCTCCGCCACCGCCATAGAGGCGGCGTAGGCCAGCTTATTGCTGGGACCTACCACGAAGGTCTCAAACGTGAAATCCTCGTAGGTGAAGCGATCGCTGTTTTTCTTGGGCGCGCCGCCCTGAAATTCCAGAAGTCCCGCTTCATCCAGGATCTTCACTTCAAACTCCATGGAGAAGAGATCCTGAAGGGCGGCTTTGATGTTTTTGATAAACAGGGATTCGATGTATCGTTTTTTAAAGTCGTTGGGACAGTGCAGATAGAAGGTATTTTCCCGGATGTCCACCGCCGTCAGTTCATCGAACCAGGTGGTGATGGTCGTCTCCGAGAGATCCTTCTTGAGCTGCTGGAGGACGTTGGTCCACACATCAGCGACAGAATTCAAATCAGAACACCTCTCTTGTTATAAAAGACAAAATCATACCGAATTACATTATATCAAAAACAGAACGTTCAGGCAACAGAAATTACACATATACTAAATAATAAAGTTCAAAAATTTAGGGGCTGTCGGAAAACAAAATGTGGTTATCTCCGACAAAAAAAGCACCATATCTGCCAAAACGTACAGGAAACAGAAAAAACCGGATGTTTTTCACGGAATCTGCAACTTTTTCTTGACAGAATTTGAAAAAGTATGTATACTAATCCGTGCGTCATAAGTACGTACTGATATGCTTACTGCGCCGCCGGTCTCCGGGGGTGTCGAGTAAATGCCGCTGCAAGGCGGACGGAAATCTGACAGGAGGTGTCTCAACATGGCAACGAAACGTACCTATCAGCCCAAGAAGCTCCACGGCCAGAAGGTCCATGGCTTCCGCAAGAGAATGGCTACCGCCAACGGCCGCAAGGTCCTGGCTCGCCGCCGCGCCAAGGGCCGTGCCCGCCTGAGCTACTAAGAAGGACTCATGCGCGGGAGACACCTGAACAATGTCCTTTAGGGACGGTGGGACTGCAAGCGTCCTCCGTCCCTGGAATTGTATCCAAGGAAACTTTGTTCAGGGTGAAAGGACAGGGAACGAGTCATGAAAGCAGCGGTCACGCTGAAAGAGAATTATGAATTTCGGAGAACCTATCAGAAGGGCGTTTCGGCTGTCAGTCCCGTCATGGTGCTGTACTGCCGGAAAAACCGTCTGGGCCGGAACCGTCTGGGGCTGGTGTCCTCTACAAAGCTGGGACATGCCGTGGTGCGCAACCGCTGCCGTCTCCGGGAGGTCTACCGTCTGGAAAAGCCCCAGCTGAAAACGGGATATGATATTATTCTGGTTGCCCGGAGCAGAACTGCCACGGCCCCTTGGCCGGAGCTGCAAAAACAGTTCCGCCGTCTGTGCCGGAAGGTAGATCTGATGAAGGAGCCCGTATGAAGCGGGTTCTTTTGGCTTTGGTGCGGTTTTACCGCCGGGCTATTTCTCCGTTTCGGCCGCCCTGCTGCCGCTATACCCCTACCTGTTCTCAATACGCGCTGGAAGCCATTGAAAAATACGGCGCCCTAAAGGGCGGCTGGATGGCTTTCCGCCGGATCCTGCGCTGTAATCCCTTCCACAAAGGCGGCTACGACCCCGTTCCCTGATTCAAAAGAATATCGGAGGAAAGACAAGAATGTCCACCATTGGCTACTACATTTGCGTACCCTTTGCCTGGCTGGTTCGTCTGTTCTATAACCTGACGAACTCCTACGGTGTGGCTCTGATCCTGTTTACTCTGGTCATCAAGCTCATCATGCTGCCCTTCCAGATGAAGTCCAAGAAGAGCATGATGCGCATGAGCCGCGTCAGCGGTCAGATGCAGGAGCTGCAGAAGCGCTATGCCAAAAACCAGGCCAAGCTTCAGGAGGAAATGCAGAAGCTCTACGAAGAGGAAGGCGTCAATCCCATGAGCGGCTGCCTCTGGAGCTTTTTGCCCTTTCCCATCCTGATTGCTCTGTACTCCATCATCCGCCAGCCTATCACCCATTTCATGATGCTGCCGGAATCCGCGGTGGAGACTTTGATCCAGACTGCTACCAACGCCGGCGTCAACATGAGCAATATCGTGATGATGAAGGACGGCGTCGCCATCGTGAAAAACGGCGTTACCCAGCTTTCCGCCTACGGCCAGATCAACCTGGTCAAAGCTGTGCAGGAAATGGGCCTTTCCACGCCGGAGGGCTGGTTCGACATGAACTATAACTTCTTAGGGCTGGATCTTACCGCCACGCCTTGGGAGTATGTCAAGAACTTCACCTTCACCTGGGCCGTGATCGGCGTGATCCTGATCCCCATTCTGGCCGGTCTTTCTCAGTTTGTGTTCAGCAAGCTCACCATGAAGACCCAGCCTCAGGCGGACGCTGCCGGCGGCGCATCCATGAAGTCCATGATGTATATGATGCCTCTGTTCAGCGTCTACATCGCCTTCATCATGCCTGCCGCATTGGGCGTGTACTGGATCGCCCAGAGTGTGTTCTCTCTGATTCAGGAGGCGATCCTCAACAAGACCCTGTCTGCTAAGATGGAGGCGGAAGAGGAAGCCCGTTTCCAGGCCCGCCAGGCTGACCGCCAGAAGCGTATGGAAGAGGCTCGCATCCAGGAGCGGCAGAGACAGCAGGATGAGCAGAAGAAGCAGACTCTGCGTGAAAAGCAGCAGGCTGCTCAGGCTGCCAAGGCTGTCAAAGCTGCCAAGGCCGCTACCAGCACCACCGAGGCTGGCCGGGTGGGTGACCGCCCCTATGCCCGCGGCCGTGCTTACAAGGCGGACCGCTATGACGAAACATAATGAGGAGCCGTTATGAGACAGTTTATTGATGTAACGGGCAAGACGGAGGATGAGGCCATCAGCCGTGCTCTGGAGCAGCTGAAGCTGGACCGGGACGATGTATCTGTAGAGATCCTGGAGCGGGCAAAGGCCGGCTTCCTGGGTCTGGGCAGCTGCCCTGCAAAGGTTCGCGTCAGCTACGGTGAGGACGATGCGCCCGCCCCGGAGCAGCCCAAGGTTATGGAAAAGGTCCGGGAGGACAAGCCCAAGGCCGAGAAGCCCCGGACGGAAAAGAAGCCCGCTGAAAAGCCTCAGCGCCGGGAAGAGCCGGTCAAAAAGGAATCCGCTCCCAAGACCGAGGAAGCACAGACCGTCAAGGTCCCGGAGGATCTGGGCGAGGAAGTGAACGACGAGCGGGCTCAGGAGATCCGCAAGTTCCTTTCCGGCCTCCTTCAGCAGATGGAGGTTCAGGC
>ERZ791645.1580-NODE-1580-length-13809-cov-7.743202_pt1 | contig 13809 bp, 9 predicted proteins | sample MGYA00509939_ERZ791645 | MGnify/ENA primary metagenome ERZ791645 (study PRJEB30046, sample SAMN00715249) | human gut metagenome | study: EMG produced TPA metagenomics assembly of the A metagenome-wide association study of gut microbiota in type 2... | reverse complement strand
GGCATCGAAAACGGTTTGAAGGAGCAGGTCTTGTTAGGCGTCACCGGCTCCGGCAAGACCTACACCATGGCCAAGGTCATTGAGAAGGTCCAGCGGCCTACGCTGGTGCTGGCCCACAATAAGACACTGGCAGCCCAGCTTTGTGCGGAATTCAAGGAGTTTTTCCCCAACAACGCCGTGGAGTATTTTGTCTCCTACTACGATTACTACCAGCCGGAGGCCTATATCCCCCACACGGATACCTATATTGCCAAGGACGCATCTACCAATGATGAGATCGACCGCCTGCGGCTGTCCGCTACCTGTGCCCTGTTGGAGCGGCGGGACGTGATCGTGGTGTCCTCCGTGTCCTGCATTTACGGCCTGGGCGAGCCGGATGACTTCGCCCAGATGGTGATCTCTCTGCGCCAGGGGGCGGAGTGGGACCGGGACGAGCTGCTGCGCCGTCTGGTGGAGAACCGCTACGAGCGGAACGACGTGGCCTTCGAGCGGAACCGGTTCCGGGTGCGGGGGGACACGGTGGAGATCTACCCCGCCTACTACAAGGATCACGCCATCCGGGTGGAGTTCTTCGGGGACGAGATCGACCGCATCACCGAGTTCAATCCGCTTACCGGCGCGAAGCAGAACGTGGTGAAGCATGTGGCCATCTTCCCGGCCAGCCACTATATCGTCAGCGCGGAAAAAAAGGCCGCTGCGCTGGAAAAGATCCGCGCCGAGTGCGATGCGCAGGTCAAACAGTTCACCGCCGAGGGCAAGCTGATCGAAGCACAGCGCATTGCCCAGCGCACTAACTACGATATCGAGATGCTGAACGAGGTGGGTATCTGCAAGGGCATCGAAAACTACTCGGCAGTGCTGTCCGGTCGTGCGCCGGGCAGTATGCCCACCACCCTGCTGGATTATTTCCCGGAGGATTTTCTGCTCTTCGTGGACGAGAGCCACGTCACCCTGCCGCAGGTGCGCGCCATGTACGGCGGCGACTACGCCCGCAAAAAAACGCTGGTGGAATACGGTTTCCGTTTGCCGTCCGCCTTTGATAACCGCCCCCTGAAATTTGAGGAGGTGGAGTCCAAGCTCAACCAGATGATCTTTGTCTCCGCCACCCCCGGCGAGTACGAGCGCCGGAACAGCTCGCAGGTGGCGCAGCAGGTCATCCGTCCCACGGGTCTTTTAGACCCAGTCATCTCGGTGCGCCCGGTGGAAGGGCAGGTGGTGGACCTGCTGGGCGAGATCAATGCCCGTATCCAGCGGCAGGAGCGGGTGCTTGTGACCACCCTGACCAAAAAGATGGCTGAGGATCTCACCGATTACCTCACCGAGCAGGGGATCAAGGTCAAGTATATGCACCACGAGGTGGATACCTTTGAGCGGATGGAGATCATCAAGGATCTGCGTTTGGGCAGCATCGACGTGGTGGTGGGCATCAACCTGCTGCGCGAGGGGCTGGATCTGCCGGAGGTGAGCCTTGTGGCCATTCTGGATGCCGACAAGGAGGGCTTTCTGCGCAGCGAGACCAGCCTGATCCAGACCATCGGCCGCGCTGCCCGCAACGCGGAGGGCATGGTCATCATGTACGCCGATGTGGTGACCGACAGCATGGAGCGCGCCATCACCGAGACCGAGCGCCGCCGCGCCATTCAGATGGCCTATAATGAGGAGCACGGCATCGTGCCCAAGACCATCGTCAAGGCCATTGCTGACAGCATCGAGATCAGCGATAAGGCCGAAAACGCCAAGCGCAACACCCGCCGCATGGGCAAGATGGAGCGGGAAGCTGCCATCGAGCGCCTGACCCGGGAGATGAAGGAGGCTGCGAAGCTGCTGGAATTTGAGCACGCAGCCTTCCTGCGGGATCAGATCGACCGTCTGCGCCGGGGCGAAAACCCCACCGTGGACTCCGCCGCCGAGACCGAACGCAAACAGAACCATGCACAGACACAACGAAAAGGGAGAAAATACCTTGGCAAACGATAAAATCATCATCAAGGGTGCCCGCGAGCACAACCTGAAAAATATCAACCTGACCCTCCCGCGGGAAAAGCTGATCGTCATGACTGGCCTTTCCGGCTCGGGCAAGTCCAGTCTGGCTTTCGATACCATCTACGCGGACGGGCAGCGCCGCTATGTGGAAAGCCTTTCCAGCTACGCCCGGATGTTTCTGGGACGGATGGATAAGCCGGACGTGGACGAGATCACCGGCCTTTCACCGGCCATCTCCATCGACCAAAAGACCACAAGCCACAACCCCCGCTCCACCGTGGGCACTGTGACTGAGATCTACGATTATCTGCGCCTGCTGTACGCCCGCATCGGCGTGCCGCACTGCCCGGTTTGCGGGCGGGTCATCAGCCAGCAGAGCGTGGACGAGATGGTAGATGCCGTCCTCAAGCTGGAGGAGGGCACAAAGTTCCAGATCTTAGCCCCGGTGGTGCGTCAGCGCAAGGGCACCCAGCAGAAGGAACTGGACGCCGCCCGCCGCGCCGGTTATGCCCGCGTGAAAATCGATGGCAACCTGTATGATCTGGACGAGGAGATCAGTCTGGAAAAGAACATCAAGCATACGGTGGAAATCGTGGTGGACCGCCTTGCCCTGCGCAAGGGCATCCGCAGCCGTCTAGCAGACTCGCTGGAAACGGCGCTGGCGCTCACCGGCGGCGTGGCCGAGGTGGACGTCATCGGTGGCGAGTGCATGACCTTCAGCCAGAACTTTGCCTGCCCGGAGCACGGCATTTCCATCAGCGACCTGTCGCCCCGGCTCTTCTCCTTTAATAACCCGCTGGGCGCCTGCGAAAAATGCACCGGCCTTGGCACCTTTATGCGGGTGGACGAGGATCGCATCCTGCCCAACCGCAGCCTTTCCATCCGGGAGGGTGCCATCAAGGCCAGCGGCTGGTATTACGCCGAGGGCTCTGTGAGCGAGATGTATTATCTTGGCCTTGGCAAAAAATACGGTTTTACGCTGGATACGCCCATCAAGGAGATGAGCACCGAGGCGGTGAACGCCCTGCTCTACGGCACCAACGGCGAAAAGATCGAGATGCACCGCACCAACGAGTTCGGCAGCGGGGTGTACTACAACACCTTTGAGGGCATTGTGGAAAATCTGGAGCGCCGCTTCCGCGAGACGAGCAGCGAGTGGATGAAGGAAGAAATCGGCAGCTTTATGTCCGGCGTGGAATGCCCGGACTGCCACGGTCAGCGCCTGAAGCCGGTGGTGCTTGCCGTGACTATCGGGGATAAGAACATCAGCCAGTTCTGCGAGATGTCCATCCGGGACGAGCTGGAATTTATCAAGCAAAACGAGCCGAACCTTACCGAAAAGCAGCAGCAGATCGGCGGCCAGATCATGAAGGAGATCAAAAACCGCCTGCAATTCTTGCAGAGTGTGGGTCTGGATTATCTCACGCTTGCCCGGGCGGCGGGCACGCTTTCCGGTGGCGAGAGCCAGCGCATCCGCCTGACCACCCAGATCGGCAGTGCTTTGTCCGGTGTGCTCTATGTGCTGGACGAGCCTTCCATCGGCCTGCATCAGCGGGACAACGATAAGCTTATCGCTACCTTGAAAAACCTGCGGGATCTGGGCAACACGGTCATCGTGGTAGAGCACGACGAGGACACCATGCGCAGCGCGGACTATATCGTGGACGTAGGCCCCGGTGCCGGTGTGCACGGCGGCGAGATCGTAGCCGCAGGCAGCGTAAAGGATATCTGCAAGGCCAAGCGCAGCATTACCGGCGACTATCTCTCCGGCCGCAAGCGCATTGCAGTGCCCCAGACCCGCCGCACCGGCAACGGCCACTGCCTGACCGTAAAGGGCGCACGGGAAAACAACCTGCGCAATATTGATGTCAGCTTCCCGCTGGGGGAGTTCATCTGCGTCACCGGCATTTCCGGCTCGGGCAAGTCCAGCCTCATCAACGAGATCCTGTACAAAACGCTGGCCAGCGAACTGAACGGTGCCCGCTCCCGCGCCGGCAAGTGCGATGGGGTAGAGGGGTTAGAATTCGTGGATAAGGTCATCGGCATCGACCAGCAGCCCATCGGCCGCACCCCGCGCTCCAACCCCGCCACCTACACCGGCGTGTTCAACGATATCCGCACCGTATTCTCCCAGACGCAGGATGCCAAGATGCGCGGCTACGGCCCGGGACGGTTCAGCTTCAACGTCAAGGGCGGCCGCTGCGAAGCCTGCGAGGGTAACGGCATCTTGCAGATCGAGATGCACTTTTTGCCGGATGTATATGTGCCCTGCGAGGTGTGCAAGGGCGCGCGCTACAACCGCGAAACGCTGGAAGTAAAGTATAAGGAAAAGACCATTGCGGATGTGCTGAACATGACCGTGGAGGAAGCGGTGGTGTTCTTTGCCAACCAGCCCAAGATCGCCCGCAAGCTGCAAACGCTGCTGGACGTTGGCCTTGGCTACGTCACCTTGGGGCAGAGCGCCACCACCCTGTCCGGCGGCGAGGCGCAGCGTGTGAAGCTGGCCAACGAGCTTGCCCGCCGCGGCACCGGCAAAACGGTGTATATTCTGGACGAACCCACCACCGGCCTGCATATTGCAGATGTGCACCGCTTGATCGAGGTGCTGCAAAAACTGGTGGACGTGGGCAATACGGTCATCGTCATCGAGCATAATCTGGATCTGATCAAGTGTGCCGACCATATCATCGACCTTGGCCCCGAGGGCGGCAGCGCCGGTGGCGAGATCGTGGCCGAGGGTACCCCGGAGCAGGTGGCCGCCGTGCCCGGCAGCTTTACCGGCCAGTATCTGCGCCCGCTGCTGGAACGCGACCGCGCACAGCGCGCCGCAGAAGCAGAAAAACACTGAAAACAGCAAAAAACAAAAAAGCGCGTATCCGTGTAAAAATCGGACTTTTCTCAGAAAAAACCAAAAATAATCGAAAAATCTGTTGACAAAACGGCCTTACCTGAGTATAATATCTCTTGTCGCCACGCTTCGGTAGGGAAGCGGCGGTCGATATCCGGGTGTAGCGCAGTTTTGGTAGCGCGCTTGAATGGGGTTCAAGAGGCCGTGAGTTCGATTCTCGCCACTCGGACCAAACAAAAATAATCCGAACTTGTTTCCGATAGGAGATGGGTTCGGATTATTTGTTTTCTTCGGAAAATTCGATGTCCGGCATTTTTGGTGTTGCCCGATCAATTTTAATGGAATCTTTATACTTCTACAATTTTCTTTACGGCTCTTTTATCTATTCCATGCTAATCTTTATGCACACGGATAGGTAAAGGAGCTTTTATGATTCAATATCCTCGTTACAGGCAGCACCGTTTTTCTTCTTTTCAGGTCATTATTGCAGGGTTTGCGGCAGTTGATCTGGTGGGCGCATTGCTTCTGATGCTCCCGATCGCTGCACAACAGCGGTGCGTTACGCCGTTCCATGAGGCGCTGTTTACTTCCACCTCTGCCCTTTGTGTGACCGGACTGGTGGTACAGGATACCGGCAGCTACTGGTCGGCATTCGGGCAGAGTGTGATCCTTCTTCTGATCCAGATCGGAGGATTGGGCGTCATTACGGTGGGTGCTGCCTTTGCGCTGCTTTCCGGGCGAAAAATCTCCCTCAAGCAGCGCAGCACGATGCAGGAAGCCACCGCTGCCCCACAGATGGGCGGCATCGTGCGGCTGACAGGCTTTATTCTGCGGATCACCGCCCTGTTTGAATTGGCCGGTGCTGCACTGCTGCTGCCGACGTTCTGCGCCGATTATGGTTTGCGCGGGATCTGGTACGCATTGTTTCATTCCATTTCGGCGTTCTGCAATGCCGGCTTTGACCTGCTGGGAACAGAGGGGGCAAAATTTGTTTCGCTGACACGGTATGCAGGTGACCCATTGCTTACCACAGTGATCGCGGCCCTGATCGTCTTTGGCGGCCTTGGCTTTCTGACATGGGAGGACATTTGTACATATCGCCTTGATTTTCACCGTTACCGGATGCAGAGCAAGGTGATCCTTGTCACAACGGCATTTCTTCTGGTACTGCCGACGCTGTACTTTTATTGCTTCGAGTTCACGGCAGGCTCTGCCCGGCAGCGCATTTTATTGTCGATGTTCCAATCCGTTACACCCCGTACTGCCGGTTTTAACACCGCTGATCTTGCTGCGATGGGCAGCACTTCACAGGCATTGATGGTGGTTCTGATGCTGTTGGGCGGTTCGCCCGGCTCCACGGCAGGCGGCATGAAAACCACAACATTTGCCGTTCTGCTGGCCAATATGTGGGCGACCTTCCGCCGCAGAGAAGATGCCGAATTTTTCGGGCGGCGCATAGATGGTTCCGCGGTCAAGAATGCTGCCACGATTGCAGGGATGTATTTGACGCTGTTCTTCCTCGGAGCCTTTGTCATTGCTACGGCAGAGCAGCTGCCGATGTCAGTCTGTTTGTATGAGACTGCTTCGGCTGTGGCAACGGTAGGTCTGACATTGGGCATCACGCCGCAGCTGGGGGTCCTTTCGCAGGGGGTGCTGATCGCACTGATGTTTTTGGGACGTGTTGGCGGATTGACGTTGATCTATGCGGCATTTGGCAGCAGCCCTGCCCACTCTCGTCTGCCGCAGGAGAAAATCGCAATCGGATAAAGGAGACAAGTATGAAATCGATTCTTTTGATTGGGCTTGGCCGTTTTGGCCGCCATATTGCGCAGGAACTGAATGAGCTGGGTCATCAGGTCATGGCGATCGACAGCAACGAAGACCGTGTGAACGCCGTGCTTTCCTATGTGACGAATGCACAGATCGGTGACAGCACCAGCGAATACTTTCTGCGCTCCCTTGGTGTCGGCAATTTTGATGTGTGTATCGTAACCATCGGCGGCAATTTTCAAAGCTCACTGGAAACAACATCACTGCTCAAGGAACTGGGCGCAAAGCTTGTGGTCTCGCGTGCAGAGCGGGATGTACAAGCCAAGTTCCTGCTGCGCAACGGTGCGGATGAAGTGGTCTACCCGGAAAAGCAGCTGGCAAAGTGGGCAGCGATCCGATACAGCTCCGAACACATTCTGGATTATATCGAGCTGCAGGACGACCACGCCATCATGGAAGTGACCATTCCGCCGGAATGGATGGATCGCACGATCGGCGAGATCAATATCCGAAAAAAGTATAACATCAATATTCTTGCGCTGAAAAAAGACGGAAAGCTCGATATGAACATCACGCCGGATACGCAGCTGTGCCGGGATGAAAGTATGCTGGTTTTGGGAAAATACGCATCGATCCAGAAGTGTTTCCGGCTCTGAAAAGATAGGACGGATCGTATGGATGTCGTTTTGTTATTGATGGTTCTTGGAGTCATGTTGAGTGGTTTCCGGGCAGCAGATGCGCTGGATCACATACGACGGGAGATCCTTCGACAGGAAGGAAAAAGACGCGGCTGGTGGTCATAACCATCAAATTGTGCTATACTGTGGGCAAGGCAGGTGATCTTTATGAATCAGAACGACCCACCCACTGAACATATTCTGGCGTGTCTGTCGTCCTCTCCCTCCAATGCAAAGATCGTGCGGACGGCAGCAACGATGGCAAAGGCGTTTGGAGGGACCTTTACAGCTCTGTATGTCCGGACGCCTGACTCGGATCAGATGGGAAAAGAAGACTGTCGGCGCTTGCAGCAGCACATTCGTATGGCAGAGCAGGCAGGTGCCGACATTTCTACGATCTACGGGGATGACATTCCGCAGCAGATCGCAGAGTTTGCCCGCATCTCCGGCATTACAAAAATCGTGCTGGGGCGCTCCAGCGTACATCGCCGCCATTTCTGGAGTGGACCGTCACTGACTGAAAAATTGACGCTGACTGCGCCCAATCTGGATATTTATATCATCCCGGATGCAGCAGTTGAGCAGGATTACGGCTCTGGCAGAAGGCTGTTTGCCCGTTCCATCGTCCCATCGTTCCGTGATCTGCTGATTACGGCAGGGATTCTAGCCTGCATCACGGTGATTGGCTTTTTGTTCCTGCAACTGGACTTTGCGCGCTACAATATCATTATGTTCTATATGTTGGGTGTTTTGCTCACGGCTCTTACAACATCTGGCTATTCCTGCGGCGTTTTGGGTTCGATCGCCAGCGTTGCGCTCTATAACTTCTTCCTGACGGAGCCAAGACTGACATTCCATGCCTATGATCCGGGGTATCAAATCACCTTTGTGCTGATGCTGACTTCTGCCATCGTCACCTGTACGCTGACGACCCGGTTGAAAGATCAGGCAAAAATGTCTGCACAGGCGGCGTTTCGGACGAAGGTGCTGTTTGATACCAGCCGGCTTTTGCAGAAAGCGACCAACGAAGACGAAATTTTATCCCTGACGGCAGCGCAGCTTACCAAACTGCTAAACCGGAACCTGATCGTGTATCCAGAGCAGGATGGTTCTCTTGGACAGGGGCAAATTTTTAACACAGTGGAAGGAAGCAGCCGACTCCGTTTTGATTCTGCGCCGGAACGCAGTGCCGCGGAGTGGTGCTTTGCAAATAAGAAGCGTTCGGGTGCATCGACGGATTACTGCACCGATGCAAAAGGACTGTACCTTGCGATTCGTACAGGCAGCGGTGTGTTTGGTGTTATCGGCATCGACCTGTCGGAACGCTCCATGGATGCGTTTGAAAACAGCGTCCTGCTGTCGATCCTTGGTGAATGCGCATTGGCAGTGGAAAACCGTCGCATTGCGCTGGAAAAGGAGCAAGCCACTGTTCATGCACAGAATGAACAGCTTCGGGCAAATTTGCTGCGAACCATTTCCCATGATCTTCGGACGCCGCTGACCTCCATCTCAGGCAATGCAAGCAATCTGCTCTCCAATGCGGAAACGCTGGATGCAGAAACACGGACAAAGATCTGTACGGATATTTTTGATGATGCACAGTGGTTGATCGGTCTGGTGGAAAATTTGCTTTCTATCACCCGCATTGAGGATGGGCGGATGAATCTTCAAATCTCTCCGCAGCTCATGGATGAGGTGGTCGAGGAAGCTCTGCGGCATATCAGCCGAAAAAGCAAGGAGCATATCATCATAACGACTTATTCGGATGAAATTCTTCTTGCCGACATGGACGCACGGCTTATCATGCAGGTCATTATCAATCTGGTGGACAACGCCATCAAATACACGCAGAAAGGCTCCCGGATCAATATTTCTGCGTATGCAAAAAACAGTAATATCGTGGTAGATGTATCCGATGATGGCCCCGGTATCCCGGAGCAGAATAAAGCGCAGGTCTTTGAAATGTTCTTTACCGGGCAGAATCAGATTGCAGACAGCCACCGCAGTCTGGGGCTGGGACTTGCGCTCTGCCGGACGATCCTTGCAGCTCATAAAGGTACCCTGACTCTCCGGGATAACGAACCGCACGGCTGCATATTCTCTTTTGAACTTCCCAAAAGCGAGGTAAGTATTCATGAATAAACCAACGATTCTGGTTGTTGAGGACGATTCATCGGTACGGAGTCTGATCACAACCACCCTGAAAGCACACGGGTATAAATTCCTGACAGCGGCCAACGGAGAGATGGCTGTGATGATGGCGTCCAGCCACAACCCGGATATTATGCTGCTGGATCTCGGACTGCCGGATATTGATGGCGTTGAGGTGATCCGCCGCATCCGGGAGTGGTCGAATCTACCCATCATCGTTTTGAGTGCCCGCAGTGAGGATTCCGATAAGATCGAAGCACTGGATCAAGGCGCAGACGATTATCTGACGAAGCCTTTCTCAGTGGATGAGCTTCTGGCTCGCCTGCGCGTGACGCAAAGGCGGCTGAATTTGCAGGCATCCGGTGAGGTCAGCAGCTCCGTTTTTGTAAATGGCCCGCTGAAAATTGATTTTGCTGCCGGCTGTGTCTGGCTGAACGATGAAGAACTGCATCTGACCCCAATCGAATATAAGCTGCTTTGTGTCCTTGCGCACAATGTAGGAAAGGTTCTGACCCATACGGCGATTACGCAAAAAGTCTGGGGAAGCTCGCAAGAAAACGACATTGCATCCCTGCGTGTCTACATGGCATCTTTGCGCAAAAAGCTGGAATCAGGCGCACATTCTCTGCATCTGGTTCAGACCCATGTGGGGGTTGGCTACCGGATGCTGCGTGTTGAAGCGGATGATTCGCCAGAAGAATAGTCCGCAGGCAGATTCAGACAAAACAAAAACAGGGGGCATCCACCAGCAGAGTTCCCATAAAACAGTATTTGCAAAAGTTCCCTAAATGGGGAAGATTTGGCGTGACTTCGGTCACGCCTTTTCTTTTGCTTCCAGTTCATCCAGAGGGATGTACCCCAGCCCATCGTACTTGATATGGATGTGCTGCACCCGCTTTCCGCTGGACTTATCCGGGGCATCCACATAGATGGCCGACACCAGTTCACGGAGAGCATAAGGGGTGAGTTCTTCAATATGAACGTACTTGTGCGCTTTCTGGACGAACTTTTCAATATTCTCGATCTGCTGTTCCTGTACTTCAATTTCCTGCTGGATGGAGAGAACTTCCTCTTCCAGCTGCTTCTGTTCGGCATCGTAGCTCTGACTCATCATGTCGAAGCGGTCATCGCTAAGCTTTCCGTTAACATTGTCCTCGTAAATCTTCATGAACAGCCGTTTGAGGTCTGCGATCCGCTTCTCATTCCGGGCAAGCTGCTTCTTCAGGACAGTCAGCTTTTCGGTGCTTTCCACCCGAAGCTGCTCCTCCATGACCTTGCGGAAGTAGTCCTCATGACAGAGGATGTAGTCCGTCACCCGCTGAACATGGCTTAGCACACGGCCCTCCAAAACCTTTACCCGGATGAAGTGTCCCTTGCACTTGCTCCCGTTCTTCTTGTGCAGAGAGCAATCAAAGAAGTCTTGACTGAAGTCCCTGTGATTGGACGAACCATATTGCATCTTGGAACCGCAGTCAGCGCAGTAGACCATACCGGAGAAAATGCTGCTCTTGCCTGTCCGGGTCATGCGGTGACGCTGGCTACGAATCTCCTGAACCTTTTCAAACACATCATCGTCAATAATGCGCTCATGTGTATCCGGGAAGATAGCCTGATTTTCCACAGGATTCAGATGTCTCTTTTTATCCCAGATAGAGTTAGTATAGGTCTTGAAGTTGACTGTGCAGCCAGTGTACTCCCGGCGTTCCAGAATCAAACTTACTGCTCTTTTATCCCAGCGATAAGGGTCTTCCGGGGCAGGTGCGTTTGTACTCCGGCCATGGCTCAACTTGTAGGCGGTAGGAGTCAGAACTTTGTCCACCCACAGTTGGTTTGCAATTTGGGTCGGGCCACGGCCTTCCATGCACATGGAGAAGATGCGCTTCACGACCGCAGCCGCTTCCGGATCAACAAGCCAATGTTTCGGGTTCTCCGGGTCTTTCACATAGCCGTACGGCACATTGACCGTCAGCGGTACTCCACGCTCTCCCTTGGCCTTCTGAACAGCCCGAATCTTGCGGCTGGTATCGCGGGCGTAAAACTCGTTGAACCAGTTCTTAATGCCCGCAAAATCGTTGTTTACGCTGTTCGGGTCAATGGTGTCGTAGTTGTCGTTAATGGCAATGTAGCGAACGCCATACTGGGGAAAGGTAAAGTTGGTGTACAGACCAGTCAAGGCGGAATTGCGCCCCAGTCGGGACAAATCCTTCGTGATAACGATTCCTATATGTCCCGCTTCGATCTCGGTCAGCATACTCTGGAAGCCGGGACGGTCATAGTTCGTGCCGGAGTAGCCATCATCCACAAAGAATACCGGGTTCGGGAAGTGGTTCTTTTTGGCGTATTCCAGAAGGATGGCCTTCTGGTTCTCAATGGACAGGCTTTCGCCGAGCCGTGCGTCCTCTTGCGACAGTCGGCAGTAAAGTGCGGTGATTTTATTCGTTGCTCCAGACATTGTTGTGTCCTCCTTACTCTGTGGAGCAACTGTCAGTACAGGATTGGTTACCGGGTCAAGTATAGCAGAATTGGGCGCAGTTGTCATTCGTCTGCACCCTCATCTTCAAATTTTTGCTGGGCGTTCTTGGCAACAATGCGCTCCAGCTTCTTCAAAAAGGATTCCTTGCCCTCATAGCTGCCGGTCACGGTGTAGGTGGTGTGACCGACTTTCTCCGTGGTGGTCAGTTCTGGAATCCAGAAAGCGGACAGGTTCTTGACATGGAGGTTGCCGTTCTCGTCCACATAAGAGCCGTGTTTCTTCTGCTCTTCGGTCAAGGGCTTCCGCTTGAAATAGATTTCATTTTCGGAGATGCTCACAGTCTCGCTGGTCTGCTCTTTCGGGGCATCGTCATACAGCTGGGCGAAAAATGCCAGTGCATCTTCGGGTGAGTCTTCCTCCATGAGTTGCTCGAAAACTCGCTGTTCCTCTGCCGAGAGGTTGTTCCATGCAGCATCCAACTCCTGCTCACTGGCTGCATTGACAAAGGCTTCGATTTCTTTTTTCATGGTGCATCCTCCTTTGGCTGTGAAAAGCGGATTTTCAAAAAGTGTGGGTTTTCGTGAGAGCAAGAATCGTCCCGTGGCCACAAATTTTCAATACTTGAAAATTCTTGCCCCTTTGGGACTGCTTCTTGTTGGGGCGTGCCTGCCCCAAACCCTGCTAGATAAAAGCAAAGGGGCATTATCTGCCCCGATGCTTTTCCTTTCGCTTCTGCTGTTTCAGTTCAAACTGACGCTGCTTTTCTGCTTCGCGTTGTTTACGGCTAAGTGCTTTTCGCACCAGCTTGTTTTCTTCTCGCTGCATTTGCAACGCCTGCTGTGACTTTGTACCGATTCCTGTGGCAACTGTTTCCTTTCGGATTTGCCGTTGCAATCGCTTTGGGTTCACAGACTCTTTCTTTACAACTGTCTCAACAGATGGACTGAAGCGCAGCCGACTGTAATTTTTGAGCAGATACTCCCAGACTTCATAGTCCTTTGGTTCTGCACCAAACACGACTTTACACACTGAAAGCTTTCTTCTCTCAATACGTTCAAATACTCCAATCCAGAATGGAGCCTCAAAAAATACAGTCAGCTTTGTAGAATCAATATCCATAACGAAACCCTCCTGAAATAAATCCTTACAGGAACGGACAACCCGGAGGGGAAGGTTACTTACCTACACCGTGCGGTGTAGACGGCTGGGCTACCTACCAGCTCTGGCATCTCTCAGAAAGAAATGCGTTGCGTTTTTATCCTGCTTTTATTATATAAAGCACATCCCTGTGCATTATATCTACCTTAATTGGTTTTCCAAGTGAAGTATACCACACTCGTGGTCAAATGACCACCCATATATACGAGAATTTGGCTGTTTTACTGCGTACGTGCGTACCAACTTTCCGTACGCACGTACGCAGCGATTCGCCCGAAACGTACCTTATACAACCGTTCCCCCTCGGAGAGCCCACGGCACTTTGCAGGCCGCAGGGATGAAAGTGTCATAGTGGGTTATTACACTTCCGCAGAAGTGCCTTTTCCTCGCCGCAAACAGCCGGGGTGCGCCTTTGTGAGAGCTTTCTATGCGGCGAATCCACATCGCCCACAGGCGATGTGAGCAGGGATTCTAAGGGGCGCAGCACCCTTGGCACACAACTTTGCTACAAAGTCTAGTGTGTTACACCTTTCCAGAGGTGTACACGTTCCTGAAATGCAAAAAGTCCCATATCCAATACCTTGACGGTGCGGACATGGGACTTGATGCTTCCTCGGCCTAGCCGGGTACTCGTAACCAATCCTGACAGGCAGTTGCCGTGTCATTTCTCGAAAACTGTTTTACGAATACCCAGCACCCGGACGCACCCTGCAAAAATCCACACACGATAAGTAAGGCAGGGAGTTCCC
>ERZ791645.1569-NODE-1569-length-13924-cov-4.924868_pt1 | contig 13924 bp, 9 predicted proteins | sample MGYA00509939_ERZ791645 | MGnify/ENA primary metagenome ERZ791645 (study PRJEB30046, sample SAMN00715249) | human gut metagenome | study: EMG produced TPA metagenomics assembly of the A metagenome-wide association study of gut microbiota in type 2... | reverse complement strand
CCGCCGGCCCCAGAAAATCGGCCGCTCTCGTGCGAGAGCGGCCGATTTTCGGTTTTCTGGACACGCCGGGCCGCACTTGCGTTGCAAGTGCGGTTTTTTGTGGCGTGCGCTGCGTTATGCTTCTGCGGGGCGGTCTCTTTCGCAGCCGATCCCGTGTGTGCGGATTTTGTGCGCCTTCACATTTCCGTGCGGCGCGGCGCCATGCGCCCGGCCACGACGGCGATGTAGCCCAGTACGATCGTGAGATAGTATGACGCCAGCCGCCAGATGAGCATGGCGGTCGTCAGATAGTCGCCGAACAGCGGCGAGAAGGCGAGGTAGAACGTGCCCTCGCTTGCGCCGGACGCGCCCGGCATGGGAAAGCAGCTCGCCCCGATGTACAGCAGCACCTGTGTGCCCGTGACCTGCCAGAACGGCACGCCGCGCAGCCCGAAGCCGCGGTACGTGCAGTAGGCGACCGACATATACGCCGTGCACTGCAGCAGCGCGAGCGCGAGCGCCCCGGCGAGCTTGCCGCGGTGGCGGATGCCGGCGGCGAACGCGTCATGATATTCTGCGACAAAGCCGCACCACTTTTCGGCGGCCGCCGCAGGGTCTGCGCCCCGGCGCACAAACGGGCGGCGCCGGTACAGCCAGCGGATGCACACCGTGCCGAACGCGGACATCGGCTTCGGGAAAATGGCCGAGAGCAGCACGAGCGACAGCAGTCCCGCGTGCACGAACAGCCCCAGCGCCAGCACGGGGATCCATGCCGCGCTCTGCGCCGCGAGCTTGCCGCCGCACAGGCACATGCCCACGATGCCGAGCGTCACGAGCGCAACATTCCACAGGCAGTACGTCGTGCAGATGACGGATGTGGCCGTGCCGGTCGGGATGCCGCGGCGGTGCATATGCAGCACCTGAAACGGCTGGCCGCCGGCGGCTGCGGGCGTCACGGCCGAGTAGAAAAAGCCGATCATCGACACGTCGATGCTGTCGCCCAGCGGCTGCGCGCAGCCGAATGCGCGCGTGATGAGCCGGTACTTGAGCGCGTCGCACAGGTAGTACAGCAGCATGCACCCGACGATCGCAGCCGTCCAGCCCGGCAGCAGTGCCTCGAGCGAGGCGCGCACGTCGCCCGCGTCGAGCGTGGCGGCGGCGAAGATCGCCAGCGCTGCCGCGCCGAGCGTCAGCAGGATGATCGACAGCCGCTGTTTTTTCTTGTCGTGTTTCATAGGCAGACCTCGCTGCAGGAGAAGATTCTGATAAGACCTTATATTATAACGGATATGCAGGCCAAGTGCAACCGAAAACCGGGCGTCCCGACTGGGACGCCCGGTTTGGCATCAAAAGACGAGCTGCACGAGCAGCATGTAGACGACCGTCCCGGCGGCGATGCTCAGCAGCGTGTTGCGCCGCCACCAGTGCAGCCCCGCCGTCACGCCGACGGCGATGACCTGCGGCACCCACGCCCCGGCCGATGTGAACTGCATCCCGCGCAGGCAGTAGACCAGCAGCGAGACCATGACGGCCATGGGCAGGATCCTGCCGAGGTACTCTACGACCTTCGGCACGGCGCGGCGGCCGAACAGCAGCCACGGCAGCCAGCGCTCGAAAAACGTGCAGGCGGCGCAGACCGCGATGATGGCGATGCTCTGTCCGACGGAGAGGGTCATACGGCGGCACCTCCTTCGGCATACTTCGGCGCGAGCACCGGGCGCAGCAGCGTGAGCGCCGCGACCGTCACAAGCAGGGATGGCAGCAGGAACTTGTCCGGCCCGAGCAGCAGCAGCGCCCCGATGCTCGATACGGCCGCGACCACGGCGGGGATGCGTGTGCGCGCGCCGCGCAGCTGATCGACCACGATGACCGTGAACAGCGCCGTGAGCGCAAAGTCGATGCCCGTGGTGTCAAACGTGATGAGCGAGCCGACGAGCCCGCCGAGCATGGACAGCGCCATCCAGTAAAACGTCACGAGCGCGGCCGTGAGCACATAGGCCCATTTCTCATTGACGTCGGGGCCGAAATCGTGCGAGCAGTGCAGCGAGTAGTTCTCGTCGCACAGCGAATAGATCAGAAACCAGCGCCACGGGCCGAAGGAGCGGAATTTGTCGATGAACGACAGGCCGTAGAAAATGTGGCGGCTGTTGAGCAGCAGCGCCAGCACGGCCACCGTGGCAAGCGACATGCCGCCGGCAAAGAACGTGACCATGAGAAACTGCAGCGAGCCCGCCAGCACGAACAGGCTGCACGCGCCCGACCACAGGAAGCTGTAGCCCGCCTGCTGCATGAGCAGCCCGTAGGCGATGCCGACGGGGAAGAAGCCGATCAGGATCGGGATCGAGTGATGGAAGGCGTAGGCGGCCGTTTTGCGCATGGCGCAGCGCTCCTTTCGGACGAAAAATGGCAGTGGAGCCCAGTATAACAGAGCATTTTCGCTTTTTCAACAAGGGTTATAAAAATGTCAGCGCCCGCCCGTTGGGGCAGACGCTGACGGAGCTTTTCATGATGCGGGGGTCAGCTCAGGCCGGGGATCTTCAGGCCGAAGAAGTCGATGAGCTGGCAGAAGAGGATGAACGCAAGCAGCACCGGCACGATGAACTTGAAGCAGACCTTGAAGTAACCGGCGGCGCGGTACTTCACGCCGCTCTGCTCGCACTCGAGCTGCACGACCTCGGGCTTGAGCACCCAGCCGATGAGGATCGTCATCACGAGCGCGCCGAGCGGCATGAGGATGCCCTCGGCGATCATGTCGTACAGGTCGAGCCAGCAGTCGTTCCACCCGTGCACGCTCAGACCGAACAGGGTGGCCGGCGTCTCGACGGCGGCGCCGCCGGAAACGCCCGCGCCCAGCCCGTCGAGCGCGACGAGCGAGCCCGCCACGAACACGAGCGCCGCAACGCTGGCCGTGTGCTTGGCGCGTTTGGGCGTGAGGCCCTTGTCGAGCTGCTTATCCACGGCGTAGGCCGTGCACAGCTCGAGCATGGAGATCGACGACGTGAGCGCCGCGATCAGCACGAGCAGGTAAAACAGGAAGCCGATGAAATTGCCGACGCTGCCCATGTGGGCGAACACCGTCTGCATCGAGGCGAACAACAATCCGGGGCCGGCGCCGTACTCCACGCCGAAGGCGGAGCAGGCGGGCATGACGGCCATGCCGGCCATGAGCGCGATGAGCGTGTCCGCGCCGCAGACGATGAGCGCGTTGCGCTGCAGGTGCTCCTGCTTGCCGAGATAGGAGCCGTAGGTCATCATGACGCCGAGGCCGATCGACAGCGAGAAGAACATCTGCCCGGCGGCACTCTTGAGCACGCGGCCGAAGCCGATGTCCGGATTGCTGAACACGGAGAAGTCGGGGCTGAACATGAACCTGTAGCCCTCGGCTGCGCCGGGCTGGCACGCGATGTAGAGGATGATGAACACGAGCAGGCAGAACAGCGCCGGCATGCCGACGTTGCAGAACTTTTCGATGCCGCCCTGCACACCGCCGGACACGACGAGGATGTTGAGCAGGATATAGAGCACGAAAAACAGGATCATGCTGTTCGTATCCGTCAGAAAATAGCCGAAAAAGCCCGTGCCCTGGCCGGACCAGGCAAACTCGCTCCCGCCGAAGATGGCCAGAAAGTAGCCGGCGGCGTAGCGCAGGACGATGCCGCCGAGCACGAAGTAAAAGCACATGATGCAAAAGCCGCACACGATGCCCGCATAGCCGAGCCAGGTGTATTTCTTCGACAGGCTGCGGTAGGTGCTCACGGCGCTCTTGCCGCTGCGGCGGCCGAGCGCGAGCTCACCGAGCATGACCGTCACGCCCACGAGCACGACGAGCACGAGATACAGCAGCAGGAACACGGCACCGCCGCTCTTGCCCATTTTATACGGGAAGCCCCAGATGTTGCCGAGGCCGACGGCCGAGCCGATCGAGGCCATGAGGAAGCCGAAGTTGCTGCCCCAGCCGCCGCGTTTGGATTTGATTTCCGTATCCACGAGATCCCTCCTGATTTTTCACATTTCTCCCGAAATACCGCGCCGAAAGGCGCAGATTTGCCATTATTATACCAGACAAACGGTCAATTGCAAGCCGCCGTTACACACTTAACGAATATTTGTGCCAAAACGCGGCCGCTCTCAAGGAGCGGCCGCGGGTTTGATCAACGCTTACAGGTCGAGGATGCCGAGCAGCACGATGCCGATGACGATCAGCACCAGCATGAGATAGTGCCGCCACGAGAGCTTCTCACGCAGGAAGATGCGGCTCCAGAGCACGGACGCTGCGCAGTAGGCTGCGATGATGGGCGCGGCGTACATGACGTGGTCCTCGTCTGCAATGGCGTAGATGTATGCGAACTGACCGGCCGTCTCAAAGAGCGCGCCGATATATTTCGGCGCCTCGCGCTTGGGCTGGAAGCGGTCGTGCCGGAAGAACTTGACATACACGAACGACACCACGGCCGCAAACAGGAACGTCAGCTCATACGCGCAGTTGGCCGAGTCCGGGTCGAGGCTTCTGAGCACGAGACTGTCGGCGAACGTGCCGGCCGCGTCGAGCAGACAGTAGGCCACCGGCAGCGCGAGGGCGAGCCAGCTCTTGGCATAGCGGTAGTTCGAGGCCGCCTGGCGCGCGCGGCGCAGCTCGTCATCCTCGCGCGACTCGACCACGCCGAGCCCGATCACGCCGGCGCACACGAGCACGATGGCGGCCAGCGCCATGACGCGCATGCCGCCGCTGAGGTCCTCGTCCAGCCCGCCGAAGCACAGGTACAGCACGGCCACCACCGCGCCGGAGGCGTTGCAGATCGGCGACGAGATGGACAGCTCAATATAGCGCAGGCCGATATAGCCGAGCGCCATCGACACGATGTACAGCAGCGACACGGGCAGGTACGTCCAGATGACGTGCCACGAGATGCTCACGCCGCCGATGAAGATCTCATACGCCGCATGCAGACCCATGACGACGCCGACGGCGATGACCATCTTCAGGTGCGCGAGCTTGTCGTCCGCGTCGCGGCAGCCGATTTTTGAAAACAGATCCGAGCCCGACCAGCACAGCAGGGCAATCAGGGAAAGCCAGAACCACATACTTTATTTCTCCTCCAGTTGATCAAGTGTAACGAGACCGGCGTCCACGAGCTTCTGCAGGCTCATGAGGATGCCGAGTTTGGCGTGATACCATGTCAGGCCGCCCTGAAAATACACGGCGTAGGGCGGGCGGATCGGCCCGTCGGCCGACAGCTCAATGGACGAGCCCTGCACGAACGCGCCGGCGGCCATGATGACCTCCGAATCGTAGCCCGGCATGGTCCACGGGATGGGGTCGACATAGCTGTCCACGGGCGCGGCCGCCTGAATGCCCTTGCAGAAGGCAACCATGCGCTCCGGCGAGCCGAGCTCCACGCACTGGATGATGTCGTGGCGCGTCTCCGTCGCGTTCGGGATGCAGCGAAAGCCCAGCCGCTCGTAGACGTTCGCCGCGAACACCGCGCCCTTGAGCGCGCCGGCCGTCACGGTCGGCGCGAGGAAGAAGCCCTGATAAAACGCCGGCATGAGCCCGAGGTTCGCGCCGACCTCCTGCCCGAGGCCGGGGGCGCTCAGACGGAAGGCGCAGCGGTCGACCAGATCCTGACGGCCGCAGATGTAGCCACCGATGGGCGCGAGGCCACCGCCGGGGTTCTTGATGAGCGAGCCGACGATCATGTCCGCGCCGAGGTCGGACGGTTCGATCGTCTCGACAAACTCGCCGTAGCAGTTGTCGACCATGCAGATGACGTTCGGGTCGATGCGCTTGCAGAACGCGATCAGCTCGCCGATCTGCGCGACCGAGAACGTCGGCCGCGTGGCGTAGCCCTTCGAGCGCTGGATGGTCACGAGCTTGACGCCGCCGCGCAGCGCCTGCTCGATGGCCGGATAGTCAAAGCCGTAGTCCGGCAGCAAGTCGACCTGCCGGTAGTGCACGCCGTATTCCTTGAGCGAGCAGGCGCTCGGGCGGATGCCGATGACCTCCTCGAGCGTGTCATACGGGGCGCCGACGGGGCTGAGCAGCGTGTCGCCGGGCAGGAGGTTGGCGCTGAGCGCCACGGTCAGCGCGTGCGTGCCGCAGGTGATCTGGGGGCGTACGAGCGCGGCCTCCGTGTGGAAGCAGTCGGCATAGACGCGCTCGAGATTGTCGCGCCCGGCATCGTTGTAGCCGTAGCCCGTGGTGGCGGCAAAGTGCGTTGCATCGACGCGATTTTTCTGCATCGCACCGATGACCTTGCACTGGTTGTATTCTGCGACGCGGTCGATCTCGTCAAAGCGCGCGCGCAGACCGGCGAGGATCTCCTCACCGAAGCGGTGCACCGCCGGCGTGATGCCGAGCGCGGTGTACATGGACTCTGTATTCATCGTTCCTCTCCTTATTATGATTCGTCGGATTCGTCAAAGATTTTTGCGGCCACGTCGCGCATGACCTCCGGCCGCGTGACCACGATGCCGCGCGTCTCGTCGCCGAGCACGAGCAGCGTGTCTCCCGGTTGAATGCCGAAGACCGTGCGCGCCTCCTTCGGGATCACGATCTGGCCCTTTTCACCGACCTTGACCGTACCGAAGATGTGGCGCTCACGGCTCTGACCGAGCACGTGTTTCCCTCCGGGCATAGCCTCGCCTCCTGTTGTGGGGAATTCATACTTTTCCTACTTGTAGGAACAGATGATACCGCACATCGACGGGAAAGTCAACCGCCGTTCGGACAAAAACCGTCCATTCGGCGATTTGCCGGATTTTTTGCGAAAAACGGTTGCGCGCATCCCGCGCGGGTGCTACGATAAAAGGCATCTTAGTGATTGTGGGAGGATGGAGCGTTATGCAGCTTCTCGAGCAGCGCATCCTCGCCGAAGGCGAGGTCAAATCCAGCGAGATCCTGAAGGTCGACCGGTTTTTGAACCATCAGATGGACCCGAAGCTGTTTCTGGCGATGGCGGAGGAGTGGAAGCGGCTGTTTGACGGCTGCGGCGTGAACAAGCTCGTCACGATCGAGGCCAGCGGCATCGGTATCGCGGCCGTGGCCGGGCTCGTGTTCGAGTGCCCGGTCGTGTTCGCCAAGAAAACCAAGAGCCGCAATGTTTCCGACGATGCGTACACGACGGTCGTGCACTCGTTCACGCACGGCAACGACAACACCATCCGCATCTCGCGCGAGTATCTCTCGGCGCACGACCGCGTGCTCGTCATCGACGATTTTCTCGCCAACGGCGCGGCGCTCGACGGGCTCATCACGCTCATCGAGAGCGCGGGCGCGACCGTGGTCGGCGCGGGTATCGCGGTGGAAAAGGCGTTCCAGCCCGGCGGTGCGCGCATCCGTGCGCGCGGCTACCGCGTGGAGTCACTCGCCCGTGTGCAGAGCATGGACCCGGAGACCGGCATCGTGTTCTGCTGACCGGATTGTGCAAATCGACGGGGTAAATGTTTCGAAAGTGTGAAATTCACCCGTTTCGACGGTTGACAACACGGTTCGGGAATGGTAACTTATTAATGTTCCCGTTTTTCGGGTACAGATATATAGCAGTCGATATAGACCAATGGTTATGGCTTGGCGTTTCTACCCGGCACCGTGAATTGCCGGACTATCGATGGGAAATGTTCCGCGGGAGTTGGCTGTGTGCTGCTTCCCGGTTTCGCATTGGCAGGAGCGCCGTCGTCGGCTGCGCCTGCCAATGCGCTTTTTTGGCAGCTGAGGGGTATCTTCTTTGCGCAAGCAATGCAGATAAATACAAACAATATTTAAGGGAGAGCTGAGAATGAAAAAGTTCGTAGCGATGCTGCTCGCGCTCGTCATGGTGTTCGCACTGTGCGCCTGCGGCGACAAGCCCCAGAATGACAAGCAGGACAAGGCGGCCGTGAAGGTCGGCTTCATCTGCCTGCACGATGAGAACTCCACGTATGACAAGAACTTCATCGACGCCGCCAAGGCCGCCTGCAAGAACGCCGGCCTGAGCGAGGATCAGTACATCATCAAGACCAATATCCCCGAGGGCCAGGAGTGCTACAACGCCGCGGCTGAGCTCGTCGATGACGGCTGCAACGTCGTCTTCGCCGACAGCTTCGGCCACGAAGACTTCATGATCCAGGCCGCCAAGGAGTTCAAGAACGTGCAGTTCTGCCACGCCACCGGCACCAAGGCGCACACCGAGAAGCTCAGCAACTACCACAATGCGTTCGCCTCCATCTATGAAGGCCGCTACCTCGCCGGCGTTGCTGCCGGTATGAAGCTCAACGAAATGATCGAGGCCGGTGAATTCACCGCCGATCAGGCCAAGATGGGTTACGTCGGCGCCTTCACCTACGCGGAAGTCATCTCCGGCTACACCTCTTTCTATCTGGGCGCCAAATCCGTGTGCCCGTCCGTGACCATGGACGTCACCTTCACCGGCTCCTGGTACGATGAGGCCCTCGAGAAGGAAGCTGCCAACAAGCTCATCGCCGGCGGCTGCAAGCTCATCAGCCAGCACGCCGACTCCATGGGCGCTCCGACCGCCTGCGAGCAGGCCGGCGTCCCGAACGTGTCCTACAACGGCAGCACCCAGTCCGCCTGCCCGAACACCTTCATCGTTTCCTCCCGCATCGACTGGACCCCGTACTATGAGATGGTCATCAAGGCTGTTCAGGACGGCACCGCGCTCGACTCCGACTGGACCGGCACCCTCAAGACCGGCTCCGTCGTGCTGACTGATGTCAACGAGAAGGTCGCTGCCAAGGGCACTGCCGAGAAGATCGCGGAAGTCACCAAGCAGCTCGAGGACGGCACCCTGCACGTCTTTGACACCTCCACCTTCACTGTCAACAAGGCGCCCCTGACCAGCTACATGGCCGATGTCGACACCGATGCCGACAACACCGGCGACACCGAGGCCATCAAGGACGGCTACTTCCACGAGTCCGAGTTCCGCGCCGCTCCGTACTTCAACGTGCAGATCGACGGCATCAACCTGCTTGACCAGAACTTTGGCAGCTGATATCTGAATCCACCGCAGAGGGAAGGCCTGTCAACCCAGGCCTTCCCTCATATGTACTTTAAAGCGCGCCGCCGCCGTGCGGCGTCCGCCGGCATTTCGGGAGGGACACCATATTGGACAACAAGATTGCAGCGGTCAAAATGCGCGACATCACCAAGCGCTTCGGCTCCGTCGTCGCCAATGACCGCGTCTGGCTCGATATCTACCGGGGCGAGGTCCTGGCGCTGCTCGGCGAAAACGGCAGCGGCAAAACCACGCTCATGAACATGCTCTCGGGCATTTACTTTCCCGACGAGGGACAGATCCTCATCGACGGCGAGGAGGTCGTCATCCGCTCCCCGCGCGATGCCTACCGTTACGGCATCGGCATGATCCACCAGCACTTCAAGCTGGTCGACGTCTTCACCGCCGCTGAAAACATCACGCTCGGTCTTGAGGAAAAGCTCGATCTCAAGGCCACGGCCGCGCGCATCCGCAGCATCTGCGAGCGCTACGGCTTCGAGCTCGACCCGGATCAGAAGATCTACGATATGTCCGTGTCCCAGAAGCAGACGGTCGAGATCGTCAAGGCGCTCTATCGCGGCGCGGACATCCTCATCCTCGACGAGCCGACCGCCGTGCTCACCCCGCAGGAGACGGACAAGCTCTTTGCCGTATTGCGCACGATGCGCGACGACGGCAAGGCCATCGTCATCATCACGCACAAGATGCACGAGGTCGAGGCGCTCAGCGACCGCGTGGCCGTGCTGCGCCACGGCCAGTTCGTGGGCGATATGCTCACCGCGGAGACCGACGCGCAGGAAATGACGAACATGATGGTCGGCCACGCCGTGACGCTCAATATCGACCGGCCCGACCCCGTCGATCCCAAGCCGCGCATCGAGGTCAAGAACCTCACCGTGCGCAGCATTGACGGCATCGTCAAGCTCGACGACGTGTCCTTCACTGCAAACTCCGGCGAGATCCTCGGCATCGCGGGCATCTCCGGCTGCGGCCAGAAGGAGCTGCTCGAGGCCATCGCCGGTCTGCAGCCGACGGAGAGCGGCAGCGTTTGCTACGTCGAGGACGACGGCACGCGCGAGGAGCTGCTCGGCAAGGACCCGCTGCGCATCGCCGAGATGGGCGTGGCGCTCTCGTTCGTGCCGGAGGATCGCCTCGGCATGGGTCTGGTCGGCAACATGGACCTGTCGGACAACATGATGCTGCGCTCGTTCCGCAAGGGACACGGCATCCTCACCGACCGCAAGGCCCCGCGCAAGCTCGCCGAGACCGTCGTCGAGGAGCTCGACGTCAACACCCCGGGCGTGAGCACGCCGGTGCGCCGTCTGAGCGGCGGCAACGTGCAGAAGGTGCTCGTCGGCCGCGAGATCGCCTCCGCCCCCACCGTGCTGCTCACGGCCTACGCCGTGCGCGGCCTGGATATCAACGCATCCTACACGATCTATGACCTCATCAACCGGCAGAAGGAGCGCGGCGTCGCCGTGATCTACGTCGGCGAGGATCTCGACGTGCTGCTCGAACTGGCCGACCGCATCCTCGTGCTCTGCGGCGGCAAGGTCAGCGGCATCGTCCCCGGCCGCGGCGCGACCAAGCGCGACGTCGGCATGATGATGACGCAGTTGGGAGGGAACGAAGCCCATGCATAACAAAGTCCGGGAACCGCTGTTCCACATCGTCAAGCGCGACACGCTGCCCTGGTATCAGGCCTGGGGCATCCGCGCGCTCGCCATCGTGCTGGCGCTGCTGCTGTGCGCGCTCATCACGACGCTGTGCACCCACCTCAATCCGCTCAAGGTGTTCGGCACCATGTTCAGCGGCGCGTTCGGCTCGCCGCGCAAGATCTGGATCCTGGGGCAGAATCTCGCCATCCTGCTGTGCATTTCGCTGGCCGTGACGCCCGCGTTCAAGATGCGCTTCTGGAACATCGGCGCCGAGGGCCAGGTGCTCGCCGGCGGTCTCGCCGCCGCAGCGTGCATGATTTGCCTCGGCGACAAGGTGCCCAACGGCCTGCTCATCGTGCTCATCGTCCTCTCCGGCATCGCCGCGGGCGCGGTCTGGGCCGTCATCCCCGCCATCTTCAAGGCCAAGTGGAACACGAACGAGACGCTCTTCACCCTCATGATGAACTACGTTGCCACGCAGCTCGTGGCCTATTTCATCATCGTCTGGGAGTCGCCGAAGGGCTCCGGCAAGGTCGGCATCATCAACCAGAGCACCGAGGCCGGCTGGCTGCCGCAGATCGGCGGCTACAAGTACCTGCTGACGATCCTCGTCGTCGCGGTGCTGACCGTGCTCGTCTACATCTACCTCAACTACAGCAAGCACGGCTATGAGATCTCCGTCGTCGGCGAGAGCGAGCGCACCGCCCGCTATGTCGGCATCAAGGTCGGCAAGGTCATCGTGCGCACGATGCTGCTGTCCGGCGCGCTGTGCGGCATTGCAGGCGTGCTGCTCGTGTCCGGCACCGACCACACGATCACGACCACCATCGCCGGCGGCCAGGGCTTCACGGCCGTCATGGTCTCGTGGCTGGCCAAGTTCAATCCGCTCGGCATGATCCTCACGAGCTTCCTGCTCGTGTTCCTCGACCGCGGCGCGGGCGAGATCTCAACCGCGTTCGGGCTCAACCAGTCGTTTGCCGACATTCTCAGCGGCATCATCATTTTCTTCATCATCGGCTGTGAGTTTTTCATCACCTACCGGCTGAGCTTCCGCAAGCCGGCGAAGAAGGAGGCGGCGGAGCATGTTTGATTTTGTGTCCTTTATCCCCCGCGCCATCATGCAGGGTATCCCGCTGCTGTTCGGCAGCACCGGCGAGACGCTCACCGAAAAGTCCGGCAACCTCAACCTCGGCATCGCGGGCATCATGTATGTCGGCGGCATCAGCGGCGTCATCGGGGCGTTCCTGTATGAGCAGGGTGTCGGCGGCGCTGCGGGCATGAACGGCTTTCTCGCCGTGATGATCCCGCTGCTGTCGTGCCTGCTCGGCTCGCTGCTCATGGGTCTGCTGTACTGCTTTCTGACCGTCACGCTGCGCGCCAACCAGAACGTCACCGGCCTTGCCATGACGACGTTCGGTGTCGGCTTCGGCAACTTCATGGGCGGCTCGCTCATCAAGCTCACCGGCAGCGAGGTGCCGTCCATCGCGCTCTCGGCGACCAACAGCTACTTTGCCAGGACGATCCCGGGCGTGGAGCGCCTCGGCTGGTTCGGGAAGATCTTTCTGTCCTACGGCTTTCTGGCCTACCTCGCCGTGGCCATCGCGCTCATCGCGGCCTATGTGCTCAAGCGCACGCGCGTGGGTCTGCACCTGCGCGCCGTCGGTGAAAACCCGCAGACGGCCGATGCCGCCGGCATCGACGTCAATAAGTATAAGTACATCGCCACCTGCGTCGGCAGCATGATCGCCGGCCTCGGCGGATTGTACTACGTCATGGACTACGCCTGCGGCGTCTGGTCGAACGACGCCTTCGGCGACCGCGGCTGGCTCGCCATCGCGCTCGTCATCTTCACGGTCTGGAAGCCGAACGTCGGCGTGCTCGCGTCCTTCCTCTTCGGCGGACTGTATATCCTGTATCTGTATCTGCCCACCGGTATCGAGCATATGGAGTATCAGGAGCTGTACAAGATGATTCCTTATGTCGTAACATTACTGGTACTGGTCATCACCAGCATGCGGAGCAAGAGAGAGAATCAGCCCCCTGCAAGTCTGGGACTGGCGTACTTCCGAGAAGAAAGATAATAATTTTATAGAAAGACGATTAAAAACGGCGTTTTCCGGAAATTTCCGGAGAATGCTGTTTTTTAGTGCACATTTTGGAAAAAACTCACAGAAACTTTAGGAAAACTTTTGATTTTATTCGGATGGAATTTACCTGTGTCTGTTATGCTGAGATCAATTCAGAGAAAATAAACGGAAGGGAGAAAAAAGATGAAAGTATTGATCACAACAGACTGGTACAAGCCGGCCATCAACGGAGTTGTTACTTCGGTATGCAATCTGCGGGAGGAATTACAGCAAAGAGGACATGAAGTGAAGATCCTGACCTTGTCCCGTACAGCTCGTTCCTACGAAGAAGAGGGTGTGATCTATATGGGTTCCGTGAATGCCGGATATATTTATCCGGGAGCAAGACTTCGGGTGTCCCCGGGACGCGAACTGTATCGCGGGATTATAGAGTGGAATCCGGATATTGTACATTCCCAGTGTGAATTTTCTACCTTTTTCATGGCAAAAAAGATCGCAGAGGAATGTAAGATCCCTCTGGTGCATACTTACCATACTGTATACGAAGATTATACCCACTATTTTTCCCCTTACAAGAAATGGGGCAGGGATATGGTACAGTTCCTGACGCGACAGATCTCCGAGAAGGTGGACAGTATGATCGCTCCCAGCACAAAAATAGAGACATTACTAAAAGACTATGGCATTCATTGTCCGGTATCAGTGATCCCATCGGGGATTGATCTGAGTAAATATGACGCGCAGACCCGGACGGATTCCCGGGAGAGAATCCGAAGAAAATATAAAATGGACCGGAAGACCACAGTGCTTTTATATGTAGGACGTCTGGCAAAAGAGAAGAATGTGGAAGAATTGCTGGAGTACCAGCAGAAAGTTCAGGAGAGCGGCACAATGCTGATGATTGTAGGCGGCGGTCCTTATTTGGAGACTTTACGGAAAAAGGCAGCAGAACTGGGTGTGACGGAAAGCGTTATTTTTACCGGAATGGTATCACCCGCTGAAGTAGCATCTTATTATCCGGCAGGAGATCTGTTCGTCAGCGCTTCCACCAGTGAGACCCAGGGGCTTACCTATGCGGAAGCACTGGCAGCAGGATTACCGTTATTATGCAGAAGGGATCAATGCCTGCGGGCGGTTGTGGAAGAGGACAAAAACGGCTGGCAGTACCGGACCGAGGAGGAATTCTTGAAAGACCTGAAGAACTGGA
>ERZ791645.1552-NODE-1552-length-14051-cov-2.927336_pt1 | contig 14051 bp, 13 predicted proteins | sample MGYA00509939_ERZ791645 | MGnify/ENA primary metagenome ERZ791645 (study PRJEB30046, sample SAMN00715249) | human gut metagenome | study: EMG produced TPA metagenomics assembly of the A metagenome-wide association study of gut microbiota in type 2... | reverse complement strand
GAGGGATATGGTAATGGAAGCTCTGGTATACATATTGACATTATTGTTTGGAGTATCTACCGTTATCATTATAAAAAATAAGAGATATAAGGTTGTACCTTTTATATGTCTGGACATCATCCTGACATTTGCTGGTTTTGCCATCACATCATTTGTTATTTTGTTTGTAGGGAATGAAGCTCTCGAAGCGCTGCTGATTATGAGCGTGTTTGGATTGTTTCTGTTTTTACTGGGTGTGAATGATATCTATGCTGTATTTTGCTGCAATCAGAAGATAGAAGCTATCTATTGCGGATATAACAGCTACCCCGGACGCTATGGGATTACCAGCTATGCACCGGTGTTTGAATATGTCTGTAATGGCACGGCTTACCATGAGCAGACCACATTGACGGTACCCTATCGCCTGCTGCAGAGGATGACAGAAGGGAACACTTATCCCATCTATATTCATTCAAAACATCCGGGAGTATGTGTTTTGAAGAGAAGAATCAGGTTCACGACAGTGATTGAATTTGGTTTTGCAATTATGTTTTTGGTAGTAGCAATTTTGTGGCAGCGATCCTGAAAATGGTACATAGGAACATTCGGAATATATGGACAATGCCGAATACCGGAGAAATCGGTAAATCAGTAGAAACTCTGAGGTTTGCGGAAATGTTAAGTTCCTTTGCGCAAATTCCCGGAGATGTTGATAGCGCTGCATGGCGATAGCGTGCTATACTTCCTGAGAAAGGAGAGGTGACGTATGCAGTTAGGAAACAATATTCAGACCTTAAGAAAAAAGAAGGGGCTTTCGCAGGAGAAGCTAGCAGAAAAAATCAATGTTACAAGGCAGACGATATCAAACTGGGAATTAGGAGAGACTGCGCCGAACCCGGAGCAATTAATTCTCTTATCAAAGCAATTCGACATAAGCATTGATGAATTGGTGGGAAATGATGCGATGTCATCCGGGAGTTCGAGGGAGAATAAGAGTATAAAGGATATCTATATCGGATTGATCGTTTTGTGCGGCATCGTAGCATGCGTATGGGCATTTTCGGCAAACAGATTTCGCTATGTGGAAATACTGGGAATCACCATTGCCGGGGCAGTGGTGGGAGCATGCCTTGGCAGAGTGATCCATGGAATTTTGATGTATTTGCGAAAGGATAAAAAGTAGGAGGAAGTTCAGCTTTTTTCATAATATTTGTACACCATAGACATATTTTCTGCTTTGATGGTAAAGATTGCAAAATTGAGAGTTAGTGAAATAATCCCGTAGCCCTTGGCAGGGTATAAGAAACGCGGCACGCTCGCGCTCTGTCGCAGAGCGTAGCGGTACATAAGCGGTCACAGTACGACCGCAATGCGTCCCTTGGGACGCTATGGTACCGACGTCTGCTTACGGCACTGCTTATTCTTATACCCAGCCGGGGCTACTGTTTTTTTAAAACTTTCCAAAATGCAGAACGCCCATGGCGGACGGAATGTCCTTCCGAGGATGTTTGTCGGGAGGTGGTGATATTTTCTCGAAAAGTGTAGAAAAACAGGGTGGAGCGAACAGGACGTTCGCGACAGGCGGACGTTGCCATGGATGGCAACTGGAGCCGTGCCCGTGCGGTTTAGAACCGCTACTCACTTTTCGTCAGAAAATTCCCACCGGGAGACCTTACATCGAGGAAGGATGTTCCGTTCGCCGTGGGCATTTGGGATTCTTTGTTAACCCAGTTAAAAACCACCTTCACATACTGCAGGCAGTACACGAAGGTGGTTCTATTTATAAATCTTCTTAAGCTTTCTTATTGATCATGGCACGTTTCCTCATGGTCGGATCCAGAATCTTCTTACGGATACGCAGGCTTTTTGGCGTGATCTCCAAAAGCTCGTCTGTATCGATGAACTCCAGTGCCTCCTCGAGACTTAACTTCTTCGGCGGAACCAGCTTTAATGCGTCATCTGCGGAGGAAGAACGTGTATTGGTAAGATGCTTTGTCTTGCAGACATTTAACTCAATATCCTCTGCCTTGCCGTTCTGACCGATGACCATTCCGCTGTATACCTTTTCGCCGGGGCCTACAAACAGTGTTCCGCGGTCCTGTGCATTAAACAGTCCGTATGCAACGGTCTCGCCGGTTTCGAAGGCGATCAGGGAACCCTGTTTTCTATAATTCATATCACCCTTATATGGACCATACTCCTCGAATGTCGTGTTGATGATACCATTTCCCTTGGTGTCTGTCATGAACTCACCACGATAACCGATCAGACCACGGGATGGGATCAGGAACTCGAGACGGGTATATCCGCCGCCGATGGAACCCATGCCCTGCAGCTCACCCTTACGGTTGCTGAGCTTCTCGATAACGCTGCCGGAGAATTCATCCGGTACATCGATAAAGGCACGCTCCATTGGCTCGAGCTTCTTGCCGCGCTCGTCCGTATGATAGAGAACCTCTGCCTTGCTGACTGCGAACTCATAGCCTTCACGGCGCATATTCTCGATCAGAACGGAAAGGTGAAGTTCGCCGCGTCCGGATACCTTGAAGCTGTCCATGTTGTCGGTCTCCTCGACACGGAGGCTGACATCGGAGTTAAGCTCGCTGAACAGACGGTCACGTAAGTGGCGGGAGGTGACGAATTTACCCTCCTGGCCGGCAAGCGGACTGTCGTTGACCATGAAATGCATGGCGATCGTCGGTTCGGAGATCTTCTGGAATGGGATGGCAACCGGATTTTCCGGTGAGCAGATAGTATCACCGATGTGAATGTCTGTAATACCGGAGATTGCAACGATTGATCCGATGGTTGCTTCCTGTACCTCAACCTTCTGGAGGCCGTCAAACTCATAAAGCTTTGTGATGCGGACTCTCTGGGACTTGGAATCATCGTGGTGGTTGACGATAACAACATCCTGGTTCACACGGACGGAACCGTTATCGATCTTGCCGATTCCGATACGTCCGACATATTCATTGTAATCAATTGTGCTGATCAGCACCTGTGTGCCGGCATCCGGATCGCCCTCCGGAGCAGGAATATAATCGAGGATCGTATCAAACAGAGGCACCATGTCCTTGCCCGGCTCGTCTGCACTGTAGGAAGCGATCCCTTCCTTTGCGGATGCATAAATAAATGGGCAGTCGAGCTGCTCCTCGTTGGCATCCAGATCAATGAAAAGCTCCAAGACTTCATCGACAACCTCCTCCGGACGCGCCTCCGGACGGTCGATCTTGTTGATGCAGACGATAACAGGAAGCTCCAGTTCCAATGCCTTTTTCAGTACGAACTTCGTCTGAGGCATTGCTCCCTCGAAGGCATCAACAACAAGAACAACACCGTTTACCATTTTAAGGACACGTTCTACTTCGCCACCGAAATCGGCGTGGCCCGGTGTGTCAATAATATTGATCTTTGTATCTTTATAAGTGATAGCGGTATTCTTGGATAAGATCGTAATACCGCGTTCCCGCTCGATATCGCCGGAATCCATGACACGCTCAGCGACCTCCTGATTGGAACGAAATACACCGCTCTGCTTCAAGAGCTCGTCCACCAGAGTTGTTTTGCCGTGGTCTACGTGTGCAATAATTGCAATATTTCTGACGTCTTCACGTTTCTGCATCATAATTGTTCAAGTCCTTTCTCATATAAGGCGATATTCATCGCGTTTCTACAATTTACAAAATAAATCACCAATACACTAGTATACCGATTATTGTGTCAATATACAAGTAAGAAAAAGTAACAAAAATAAACCTGTGGAATAGGAAAGATATGATGACATTGTCAAGAAAAAACGGTTTTTTGGGGCGAAGGAGATCGGATGAGTTGATCTGATCGTGGGAAACGTCGTGATTTGTCGCATAAATTGGTGTTTAAAATAGGTAATTTGTGGCATAATGGTTGTAGCACGAAAATATACATGTATTAACTAAGCTACTGCGAACACAGCCGGGAGACTGTGAAAGGAAAAGGGAGGAAAAAATATGTTGGATAAAGTCTTTACAAATAACCAGGTCACCATTGCGGGAAAAGTGGTCAGCGAATTTGCGTACAGCCACACGGTATACGGTGAGGATTTCTATACGGTGGATATTGAGGTCAGCCGTCTGAGTAATTCGAACGATATCATACCGGTTATGGTGTCGGAGCGGATTCTGGATGTTCATGAGGATTACCGTGGATATGTTCTGCATGCGAACGGACAGTTCCGTTCCTACAACCGTCATGAGGAGACGAGAAACCGTCTTGTTCTCTCTGTATTTGCCAGAGAGGTTGCGGTTATGGAGCCGGAGGAGGATGAACAGGATCCAAACCATATCTTTCTGGACGGGTATGTCTGCAAGAAGCCGGTATACCGCAAAACACCGCTTGGCAGGGAGATTGCCGATGTGCTGCTGGCAGTGAACCGCCCGTATGGCAAGTCGGATTATATTCCGTGTATCTGCTGGGGAAGGAATGCCCGTTATGCCGATCAGTTTGAGGTTGGTACGCATGTGCAGATCTGGGGCAGGATCCAGAGCAGAGAGTATCAGAAAAAGATTGGTGAGGACGAATATGAGAAGCGGACCGCCTATGAGGTTTCCGTCAGCAAGCTGGAATACCGGTCTGACGATGAGGAAATCTAAAAGAGTGGATTTTTCATTATAAATATGATAGAATGACTGGAGTTAAAGAGGAAGTTCTTTATCTCCGGTCATTTTTTTCAGAGGAGTATTTCACGGAATGACCGGACATTATACAGGAAAGTACAGAGGTGAATTATGGACAGGCGTATTGTTCAGGTTTTTTACGGACCGGGAAAGGGAAAGACCTCGGCAGCCGTGGGTCAGTGTATCCGGGCGGCAAGTCTTGGTCAGTCCGTGATCATTATCCAGTTTCTGAAGGGAAATGATGCGGAGGAATTTAACTTTTTGGAGAAGCTGGAGCCGGATATCAAGTTGTTCCGCTTCGAGAAAGAGAGGGAGTCATTTTCTGAGCTTCTGGCATCCCAGAAGAAGGAGGAGAAGCAGAATATCATCAATGGTGTCAATTTTGCCCGTAAGGTGATCGACACCGGCGGCTGTGATGTTCTGGTGCTTGATGAGATCCTTGGATTGATCGATCTGGAGATCATTACGGTGGATGACATTATTCACCTGATCGAGCTGCGGGATGATTATACCAGACTGGTGCTTACCGGACAGAATCTGCCGCCACAGCTGGCAGAATATGCAGATGTAATTTCCAAAATAGAACTGGAGAAGGATGACATGATCAATTGATGATCACAGACAGAATAAGGAGGATAAAATGACAGATATTATTATGGTAGGCTGTAACGGTCGTATGGGACAGATGATCACAGGACTGGTAAATGAGGATGCGGACTGCAGGATCGTGGCAGGCATCGATATTGTGGACAACAGAGACAATGGTTATCCGGTGTTTACGGATATTGATACATGTGATATCAAGGCAGATGTCATCATTGATTTTTCTTCTGCAAACGGATTTGAGAAGCGCATGGATTATGCAGCAAAGACAGGAACACCGATCGTGCAGTGCTCGACCGGTATGAGCGAGGAGCAGCTTACATATCTGCGTGAGACAAGTGAGAAGGTAGCAGTGCTTAAGTCTGCCAATATGTCACTCGGCATCAATCTTTTGATGAAGCTTTTGCAGGAGGCAGCACAGAAGCTTTGTGCGGAGGGCTTTGATGTGGAGATTGTTGAACAGCATCACAATAAGAAGTTAGATGCCCCGTCCGGTACAGCACTTGCATTGGCAGATTCCATCAATGAAGCGATGGACCATCAGTTTGAATATGTCTATGACCGTTCAGGGGTCAGAAAGCAGAGAGATAAGAAGGAGCTTGGTATTTCTGCGGTTCGTGGCGGGACGATCGTTGGTGACCATGAGGTGATCTTTGCCGGAACAGACGAGGTCATCACCTTCAAGCATACCGCATATTCCCGTGCGGTCTTTGCAAAGGGATCCATCGCAGCAGCTAAGTTTCTGAAGGGTAAGGGAGCCGGTCTGTATGATATGGCGGATGTGCTTCTGTAATCAGAATAAAGAGGGAATCATATGAGTATTACATCATATACAGACATTGTGATCGCCATTTGTATTCTGGTGTCTGTTCTAGTGGGATATCATAGAGGTTTTTTGGTGACCATTGCCCGGATCGTGGCAATGGTTGCTTCATATATTGGAGCAATTCTTGCGGCAGAGATGCTCAAAAAGACGCTGGCGCAGACTCTGTTTGTCCCTATGATCCGGCAGGGACTCGGGAACGGTGCATTTGCGGATCTGGCGCAGGAAGCACTTTTACAGACGGCGGAGGGCATTGCGTACTCGGTAGTGTTTTTTGTGGTATTTGCGCTGCTTCAGTTTGTTTTGCTGCGTGCGATCCACGTCCTGAAGCTTGTGGATCATATTCCGGTGCTCGGTACGATGAATAAGTTAGCAGGGGGTGTGCTTGGATTTTTCTGGGTATTCATTCTCTGTATCCTGCTTGGCAGAGTGTTTTTTACATATGTGCCGGATTCGCTGCGCAGCCAGTGGGGCTTTACCGGCAAGGCGGTGCAGCAGACTGTATTATTAAATGCTTTTGTGCCGGACGAGGCCGGTAAAGATAAGCCATAAGCAGATGATTGCAGGCTGGTATTTCATCGGAAAGGGCGGATATATGATTCGTCAGATTGATGATTAGAAAGAACGGGATATGCTATGAATAAGATAAATTATCAGAAAGAGCTGGATAAGGTGATTGAAATGCTGCAGCGGGAGGACAGGGTTCCGAAGCTGTTAATGCACAGCTGCTGTGCTCCGTGCAGCAGCTATTGCCTGTCTTATCTGGCGCAGTATTTTCATATTACGGTTTATTACTATAATCCGAATATCACAGAGAGCGCGGAATATCAAAAGCGGGTGGCAGAGCAGCAGAGATTGTTAAAAGAGCTTCCTGTTCGTTATCCGGTCTCTTTTGTGGAGGGAGAGTATGAACCGGAGGTGTTTCTTTCCATGGCGAAGGGTATGGAGGAGCTTCCGGAGGGCGGCGAGCGTTGCTTTGCCTGCTATGAGCTCAGACAGAGAAAGGCGGCACAGTATGCGGTCAGTCATGGGTTTGACTATTTTACCACGACGCTGTCGGTAAGCCCGCACAAGAATGCGGCGAAACTTAATGAGATTGGTCTTTTGCTGGCGCAAGAATATGGCATACTGTATCTGGTGTCCGATTTCAAGAAGAAGGGCGGTTATCTTAAATCAATTGAACTATCCGGAATATATGACCTCTACCGGCAGGACTACTGTGGCTGTGCATACAGCAAAGCGGCAAGAGAACGCGAAAAGCAGCAGAAGGAACAAGGAATTACACAGCATCAGATTAAGGAAACGGAGTGACAGGTTATGGACAAGAAATACATGAGAAGAGCCATTGAACTGGCTGCAAAGGGAGAGGGGCATGTGAACCCCAATCCATTGGTTGGAGCGGTGATCGTAAAGGATGGACGGATCCTTGCGGAGGGCTATCATGCACGATATGGAGATCTTCATGCGGAGCGGAGTGCATTTGCCAATCTGAAGGAGGATGCCATCGGCGCGGAAATGTATGTGACGCTGGAGCCGTGTTGTCATTTTGGAAAGCAGCCGCCGTGTACGCAGGCGATCATCGAGCATAAGATCAGCAAAGTATATGTTGGCTCCGATGATCCCAATGCACTTGTCGCAGGCAAAGGAATCCGGCAGCTTGAGGATGCCGGTATTGAGGTGCAGACGCATGTGCTCAAGAAAGAGTGTGATGCGCTCAATACGGTGTTTTTCCATTATATTACGACGGGAACGCCATATGTGGTGATGAAGTATGCGATGACGATGGACGGCAAGATCGCCTGCCATACCGGTGAGAGCAAGTGGGTGACCGGCGAGGAGGCAAGAGCGCATGTTCAGCGGATGCGCAACAAATATACGGGGATCATGGTCGGCGTGCAGACAGTGCTTGCGGATGATCCGCTTTTGACCTGTCGCATTCCGGGAGGGCGCAATCCAATCCGTATTATCTGCGACAGCAGCTTAAGAACACCTCTTGACAGCCGGATCGTGCAGACAGCAGGTGAGGTAAGGACGATTCTTGCCACGGTATCCGAGGATGCAGATAAGATCCGGAACTATGAGGCACATCAGGTGGAGGTTCTTGTCACCGCACAGAAGGATGGCAGAGTAGATCTTAGAGATCTGATGAAAAAGCTTGGAGAACAAAAGATTGACAGTATTCTTCTGGAGGGTGGCGGCATGCTCAACTACAGTGCACTTTCCGATGGGATCGTTCAGCATGTGCAGGCATTTATTGCACCGAAGCTGTTTGGCGGTGATGCCGGTTTTACACCGGTTCGCGGAATCGGCGTGGATGCACCGGATCAGGCATGGAGGCTGACAGACCAAAAGATTACCTCCTTTGGGGAGGATCTTTTGATCGAGGCGGATATTTGCTCTTGCAAAGGATAGAAGGCTGTGCTATGATATAGGATGAATGAAATAAACTTCGGGGCAGCGTGTAATTCGCGACCGACGGTATTTGTGCATGGGACGTTTTCCTGTGACACATCAGCCCGTGAGTCACAGTGTGACAGGATTTGGTGAGATTCCAAGGCCGACAGTATAGTCTGGATGTGAGAAGTGCAGATCAGTGATTTTTTGATGTCCCCGTTTTTGGGGACATTTTTATTTTGTAAGACACGGACAGACTGTGTGGAATGTGGAGAATAAAATTTGCGGAGCAACAGACAGTCCGTTGACGGAGCATGGACGGCAGCAGGCGGCTGAAACCGGGAAAAATATTGTAGGAAGCGGAATCAAGGCAGATGAAATTCTCTATTCACCCCTTAGCCGTGCAGCAGATACAGCAAAAATTATTTCTGAAATGAGCGGGATTCCCTGCAGGGAAGAACCAAGACTCATAGAGCAGAATTTTGGAAAATGGGAGTCTACGCCGAGAGACGGCAAAGAGTTTAAGACGGCGAAAGAGTCATTTGCCTGCCGATATGAAGGGGGAGAATCCATGCTGCAGCTTGCACAGCGTATCTATAATCTGCTGGATGAAATAAAACAGGAGTCTGACCATAAGACATACATTCTGGTGGCACACAATGGAATTTCAAGGATGATTCAGTCGTATTTTACGGATATGACCAATGAAGAATTTGCATCCTTTGGCGTAAAAAACTGCCAGGTGGTGCGGTATGACTTCTAATCTGGAGCGAGGTGGGCAGTAAAGCTTACCGGGAAGCAGCGGGAGAGTAAAAATCACGTAACTGTGAAGGTACTGAACAGTTACAAAATCACAAACTTAAGGAGGAGAGATGAATCCAAATAAAAAGGAGGATGCGAGCTACCTGCAGACGGTTGGCCGTGCCCTAACTATTTTAGAAATGTTCAGACAGCAGAATACACTGTCTCTGCCGTCGATTGCCAGGGAGCTGGGGGTGGGAAAAACCATCGCCTATCGATTGGTACATACTTTGACCGAAGAGGGATTCTTAATACAGGATCCTTTTACGAAACAGTACTCTTTGGGAGAGCAGGTGCTGATATTGGGATTTTGTGCGGTGCATAGGCTGGATGTTAAACGAATTGCTCACGATTTTCTTTGGAATTTCCATGAGCGCACCAAGATCAGCACTTATCTTACTATTCCGTGTGGGAATCAGAGTTTGTGTGTGGATCGTGTGGTTTCAGATAATACTGGGCGTTTGAGTTCAGTGTTTGTGGGGGGAGTATACCCGTTGTTTCGTGGGGCAAGCAATCGAGTATTACTGGCATTTGCTTCGCCTCAATTTCAAAGCAACTATCTCAATAGCTTAGAGTTGGCAGAAGAGGAGAAGACTCAGCTGAAGGAGGATTTGAAAGCTGCTCGAGCTCGTGGATATGATATTACTCATAACAGGCTGACAGAGGGACTGTTTGCCGTCGGATTTCCTATCTATAACTCAGCTAACCAGCTAGTGGCTGGTCTGAGTGTAGGGGGAGTATATGATTTGGAACGACCAGACGCTGTGGAGAAATATATTCAGCAGGGGCGTCAACTGGCTGTTGAGATCAATAATCAAATGGGCTCAAACTATTACAGTAGAATATCTGATTGATTTGTTGAGATGCAAAGAAGAATGATAATATGAGAAATTCGGACAGAAGAAATACTCTTTTGTCTGGGTTTCTTTTTTTGTTGCTAAAAATATTGACATAAAATTAATCTGTTAGAAAATGATGTAATATATTGACAAGACTCTGACAAGATGCTAATATAAAAACATAATTCCTATCTAAGTAATGCTGTTCCTATAATAGGAACATCAAACAAATGAACGATAGAAAGGAGCGTGAGAATCATGAAATACAAAGGTGCTGCAATCCAATATGACTGCCATTTTATGGATAAAGAGAAAAACTTGGCTGCTCTGACGAACTTGGTGCGTCAGGCAGCAGCTCAAGGGGCGAAGCTCATTGTCCTGCCAGAAATGTGTGCGACTGGATACTATTTTGATAGCATGGAACAGGCGGCCGAGATGGCAGAGCCCATAGCAAATGGGCAAACGGTACGATTATTGGAGAATTTAGCAAAGGAGTTAGATTGCTATTTGGTTGCAGGACTTCCTGAGTCGGATGGAGAGAGGTTGTACAATTCAGCGGTTCTTATAGGACCGGAGGGGCTGATTGGCCGACATCGGAAAATGCACCATTATGTTCCTGATAGTACATGGGCTAAAACGGGAGATGAACCGGTAAAGGTGTTTAATACTCCTATTGGAAATATAGGCATACAGATTTGTATGGATCTAAGTTATCCGGAAGGACCTAGGTTAAGCAGGCTTATGGGAGCACAGGTTTTGTGTTCGCCTATGAACTGGAACGAGCCATCTATCCCTTCATCTATCTGGCTGACACGTGCTAAGGAAAACGGTATGTATGTGATTGCTTCTAATCGACACGGAAATGAAAAAGGATTCGATTTCTGCGGCGGAAGCGGGATTATTGATCCAGAGGGCAGAGTAGTGGCGTGTCATCCTTATGGAGATGGAATTGCTATGGCTGAGATTGATTTAGAGATGAAGCCGGATCGAAGCGAGATTCCTTTACGCCGCCCGAAGCTCTACCGTGAACTTCAGTTACAGCGTTATCCATGGTATCAGAGCCGGTATTACCAAGCATATGCTACGGAGCCATTGCTTGAGGGAAAGCAATTTTCAACGGCGGTATGCAGCATGAAACCGGAGAATCGGGAAGAAGGGTTTATGGCTGTAAAGCAGGCTATCAGTCAAGCTGGGAAGCAAGGAGAGCGCTTGCTGGTTCTGCCAGAACTGGTGCTTGGAGGTGTACCTGATGACTTGCAGCAAGCACAGTGCGTGGCCATTCGAGAGGATGATCCGGTGTGGAAAGAACTATCTTCTCTAGTCATGGAGAATCATGTGGATGTGATTCTGGGCTTTGTATTAGAAGAAAACGGGAAGCTATGGAATGCAGCAGCATGCTTGTGCGAGGATGGTTCTCGACATTACTATCGGAAGAGTCATCTGACTGAGAGGGAAGCACAGTGGGCGGAAGCAGGAGACCGTGCCGGACTGGTCCTTGATCGCCCTTATGGCAGAATCGGTGTACTGTTAGGCAACGAAATTTTTATTACGGAAGTACCTCGATTGCTGGCCAATAGCGGATGCGATATTTTAGCTGTTCCAGCGGTGGAAAATCCGTCGTGCCCTCCTGGTATTCCAGAGGTTCAGCAGGAGGTGGAACATTATCATCTTGCTAGGGTAAGGGCTAATGAAAATAGTACATACGCAGTCTTTGCGGCTCAAAAAGGAGTGAGCGGCATATTTGGTCCAGATATGTTCCTAGTACCGCGGAATGAAGTGGTGCTCAACGAGAGCGGATTTGCAGATATGACAATGGATACTCGATTTATATTGTCAGATGAAAGTGGATGTCCAGCGATAAACCTGGTTCGAGAAAAGCCAATGCTTGGAACCAGACATACTACATGGTATGACAAGTTGATAGAAGAAACGGATTGTGTGCTTTAAAAGAAGGGAGAGCCATATGAGCGATAAAAAACATGATGTGAATGCTGTGACAACTGAGCCTAACGTGGAAGATCAGGATTATATTTATACTCCGGTTCCTCAAAATAAGCGGTACGGATGGATTAAGATGTTTTTCGTCTGGTTATGTTGGAATGTAGTAGTAGGAGACCTGGCTACAGGTACGGCGTTAGGATCCAGCATGAAGTTTCGGGATGCTCTTATTGCCCTGTCAATCGGCGATATTATATTAGTGGCGGTCATGATTATGACTGTGTATATCGGTTCAAAAACCGGATTGGCAGCAATGTCATTGATTCGGTTTACCGTAGGTCGGGTAGGAACTTATATTTTCTCGGCGATTATCTGTGTGACCTCAGTGGGTTGGTTTGCCACCCAGTTGGGCTTCTTTGGGCAGATTTGGTCTCAGTATATTCCGATAAGCGTACCGATCCTGGCAGTGCTGGGCGGAATTATGATGGCATCTACAGCGATTAAGGGATTTAAGGGAATGGAGAAGTTAAGCACATTTGCAGCGATTCCGTTGCTTCTGTTTATTGTTTTGGCACTGGTTAACTGTGTAAGATTGATTGGCGTAGATTCTTTGTTCTCTTATAGCCCTGCGGGAAGTCAGATTGGCACCATGGCTACTGGCGTTACCACAGTTATTGGCAGCTGGGCAGCCGGAATGGCTACTGTTCCCGACTGCGGTCGATTTGCAAAGACGGATATCATAAAGATCTCTATCGTTTGGATCGCTGGCCTCTTCTTTGGTCATTTCCTGCTTCCAATTGCTGGTATTGCAGCTGCTCTGCATCTGGAAACATGGGATTTCGGAGTAGTATCTGATTACATTGGCGTACTGGCAACTGGTTCGGGAATCATTGGTGCTCTGCTTATTACTTTAGCTGCATGGACAACTAACCAGCAGAACCTGTACTCTGCATCCAATGCGACATGCAACATTATTGAAGTGAAGAAAAAAAGCACTGTTACCATTGTTCTGGGCGCGATCGGAATTGCTTTAGGTTTCTGTGGTGTGGTGGACTACTTTGTGCCGTATATGACATGGCTTGGTATTGTAATCCCGCCAATGGCTGCAGTTATGGTGGCTGATTATTTGGTACTGCCTTTGTTTGGAGTAAAACATAATTATAATTACAACGACATTTCTTACGAAAACCTTCCACTTATCAAGTGGCCTTCCGTTCTGGCTTGGGGATGTGGTGTAGCAGTTGCTATTTTCTCTCCGGGCATTCAGGCTATTAATGGTATGGTAGCTACGGTTGTGCTGCATGTGGTATTTAATCTGGTGGCAAATAAGAAGAATTAAGGTGGAAGCATCTTGATGCAGAATATAGAAAGGGAGGAAGTTATGGAACATATTGGAATGAAATTGACAGAAGAACATGTCCGTTGGGCGGCTCTTGGTGGCTCTATTCTTGGCGGCGGTGGAGGCGGTTCGGCAAAGACCGGAGCTGAGTTCGGAGATCTGGCTGTGCGGTTCAGCCAGCTGGAATTAACCCCGTTGGATCAGATTGATCCGGAAACCGTGGTTGTCACAGCCTCTATGGTAGGAGCTCCTGCCGCACAGGAGAAGTTTGTCTCCCCGGCAGATATGATGCGCTGCGTGGAGCTCTTTACTCAAAGCACGGGTATTCGTCCAGGAGGTATCGTTACTAATGAGAATGGAGGCGGTTCTACGTTCAATGGCTGGCTAGAGGCATCCATGCTGGGAATCCCTCTGATAGACGCTCCCTGCAACGGCCGTGCTCATCCTACGGGAGTGATGGGAAGCCTGAATCTTCATCGTGATCCCAATTATATTACTACCATGACCTGTGTGGGCGGACGAAAGGAATTGGGCCGACACGTGGAATGTACAGTTACAGGTTCTATTGATCATTGTTCTAAACTGGTGCGGGCGGCTGCTGTGGAGGCTGGAGGTCTTGTGGCTGTAATCCGGAACCCGGTGAAGGCTTCGTTCCTGCAAAAAAACAGCGCTGTGGG
>ERZ791645.1547-NODE-1547-length-14122-cov-5.213265_pt1 | contig 14122 bp, 8 predicted proteins | sample MGYA00509939_ERZ791645 | MGnify/ENA primary metagenome ERZ791645 (study PRJEB30046, sample SAMN00715249) | human gut metagenome | study: EMG produced TPA metagenomics assembly of the A metagenome-wide association study of gut microbiota in type 2... | reverse complement strand
CCCGGAGCCGGAAACCGCCCCGGAGCAGGAGACCGAGCCCGCCGGGGAAGGGGAGAGCGACCGCAACGCACTGGTGATGGACCATGTGCGCAAGTATATGGAAGATAACTATATGGCCGACCTCTCGCTGGACAGCGTGAGCGAAATTTTGCACATCAGCCCGGCGTACCTTTCGGCACAGTTCAAAAAATACCAGAAGATGAATTTTCTGGACTGTCTGACCGAGCTGCGCATCAACGCAGCTAAAGAACTGTTGGCCGACCCCTTCCGCTCCGCAGCGGAGGTGGCCTCCATGGTGGGCTACGAGGACGCCAGTTACTTTGCCCGCGCCTTTAAAAAGCGCACCGGCATGACCCCCACTCAGTACCGGAAGGAAGCGGCAAAGGCAGCCCGGGAGGCGCGGCTGTGACCCGCCGTCAGCTGCTGCGTCTGCTTGCGGCAGCCCCGGCACTGGCAGTTACAGGCTGCACGGCGCAGTCTGCTTCTTCGCAGCAGGAGAAGCCGCTCATCCTGCGCTATGCGGAGAACCAGCCGGAGGACTACCCCACCAGCAAGGCGGCAAAGGCCTTTGCCGAACTTGTGGCGCAGCGTACGGGCGGCCGGGTGAAGGTGCTGGTTTACAGCGGGGCGGAACTGGGCGCAGAGCAGAGCGTCATCCAGCAGATGCAGTTCGGCGGGGTGGATTTTTCCCGCGTGTCCCTGAGCCAGCTGGCAGAGTGCGAGCCGGAGCTCAGCGTGTTGCAGCTGCCTTACCTGTACAGCGATGCCCAGCAGATGTGGCGGGTGCTGGACGGCAGCATCGGGGATGAGTTTCTGGCCATGCTGGACGGGATGGACTTAGTAGGGCTTTCGTGGTTCGACGCCGGTGTGCGCAGCTTCTACACCCGGGAAAAGGTGACCGGGCTGGATGATTTGCAGGGGCTGACCATCCGGGTGCAGGAGTCGGACATGATGAGCGACATGATCACCGCACTGGGTGCAAAGCCGGCGCAGGTGGTGTACAGCAAGGTATATGCCGCCCTGCATAACGCCGAGATCGACGGGGCAGAGAACAACTGGCCCAGCTACGAAGTGATGGGACACTACGAGGTGGCGCCTTTTTTCCTGAAGGACGAACACACCCGGGTGCCGGAGGTGCAGCTGGCCAGCCCGGCGGTGATGGAAAAGCTTGCCGCGCTGGACGAGAGCTTCCCGGAGGTGATCCGTGCCTGCGCCCGGGAGAGCGCACAGACAGAGCGGGAGCTCTGGGCACGGCGGGAGGCGAACGCAGAGCAGAATATGCGCAAGCGGGGCATCTGCGTCACCGAACTGGACGAGGCCGAAAAAGCCCGCTTCCGCGCAGCGGTACAGCCCATGTACGATGGCTTCTCTGCCCAGCAGGAACTGATCGACCGGATACAGAAAAGCTGAAAAAGACACCCCGATGGATGCCCGGACGGACATTTTTCGGGGTGTTATTTTTTACTATGAATACAGGAATGTATCCAACTGGTCGGCAGTGTTGCACAAACAAGACAGAAAACGGTTGTGCAATATGGCAAAAACTATCTTGACATTCTTTCGAAAAACAGGACATTTTTCGAAAGCCCTTGTTTCATTTCGGAAAATTTGCTAAAGTGTGTACAGTCAATGAACGAAAGCTCCGGCACCTGTGCGCCCGGAGAATTTCACAATTATTTTAAGGAGGACGATTCCTATGAAAATGATCTCTCGTCGTAGCTTTATGGCCGTTGCCGGTGCAGCTACCGCTGCTGTTGCTCTGACCGCCTGCGGTGGTTCCAAGAGCGGCTCCACTTCTACCGCTGCTTCCACCTCTACCGCAGCTTCTTCTGCTGCTGCCGGTGATGCAGCTGCTGCTGCCAGCGATCCCAAGGTGACTCTGGTCTACGCCGAGGTCAACCCGCTGGATACCATCGTTGGCCAGACCGGTACTCACTTCAAGGAGAAGGTCGAGGAGCTGAGCGGCGGTTCTGTGGTCGTTGACGTGCAGGCTTCCGGTGTTCTGGGCTCTGAGAACGACGTTCTGGATGCTATTCTGGGCGGCTCTACCTCCATTGATATCAGCCGTATCTCTGCTTTCGCTCTGACCAGCTACGGCTGCAACAAGTCTAAGCTCCTGTCCATCCCCTTCACCTTCAACAACCGCGCTCACTTCTGGAACTTTGCCAACAGCGATCTGGCTCCTGAGTTCCTGAACGAGCCCCAGGAGCTGGGCCTGCCCGTTCGCGGCCTGTTCTACGGCGAGGAGGGCTTCCGTCACTTCTTCACCGTCAAGCCTGTTGCAACCATCGATGATCTGAAGGGCATGAAGCTGCGTGTGTCCAACGACCCTGTTATGAACGGCATGGTCGAGGGTCTGGGCGCTAACCCCACCGTCGTCGCTTTCGGCGAGCTGTACAGCGCACTGCAGACCGGCGTTGTGGATGGCGCTGAGCAGCCCATTGCAAACTACAAGTCCAACGCTTTCCCCGAGGTTGCTAACAACCTGATTCTGGACGGCCACACTCTGGGCGCTGTGCAGGCTGTTATCACCGACAACGCATGGGGCAAGCTGACCGCTAACCAGCAGGCTGCTGTTATGGCTGCTGCTGCCGACACCCAGAAGTTCAACGCTGATCTGTCTGAGACCGCTGAGAACAAGGTTCTGGAAGAGCTGCGCTCCTCCGGCTGCAACGTTGTGGATGTGGACGACAAGACTCCCTGGCAGGAAGCTTGCGCCAAGGTCATCAAGGACAACACCTCTGATCAGGCTGAGCTGTACCAGAAGCTGCTGGACATGAAGGCATAATCTGGCTTTCCATCCAATCTAAGTAGTACATTGCCCGGCGGGGGCCCACGGGAATACGCCCGCAGGCTTCGCCGGGTTTTTATATGGAGGAATTTCTATGCCGAAAATCTTTACCACTCTGGATAAGATCAGACCGGCGTACGACTTTACCTACAAGGTGGTTCTGTTCATCTGCAAGATCCTGCTGATCGCAGATATCCTCATTACCACGATGTCGGTCATTGGCCGTTACGTCCCCTTTATTCCGGACCCCTCCTGGTCTGAGGAGGTCGTTTTGACCTGCATGAGCTACATGGCTGTGCTGAGCGCTGCGCTGGCCATCCGCCGCGGCGCACACATCCGCATGACTGCCTTTGATATGTACCTGCCCAAGAAAGTGGTCAAGGCGCTGGACATCCTGTCTGACGTGGCCGTGATGATCCTTGGTGTGGTGATGATGGCGGTCGGCTGGAACTACGCCACCACGCTGGGCGGCCGTGGCTTCTATGTTTCCATGCCTTGGCTGAGCCGCTTCTGGATGTACTTCCCGGTGCCGCTGGCCGGTGTTGCCATGATCATCTTCGAGATCGAGTCGCTGTATAACCATATCAAGAGCTTTTTTGTAAAGGAGGAAATGTAATATGACAGTTCAGACACTGGCAATCATTGTCCTTCTTGTCAGCTTCTTTGTTATGATCTTCCTGCGCTTCCCCATTGCATACGCCGTTGGTCTGTCCAGCGTGCTGTGCATGCTGGTGCAGGGTCAGGCACTGACCGACGTCTGCCGCCTGATGGTCAAGGGCATTTCTTCCTTCAGCCTGATGGCTGTGCCGTTCTTTATCACCATGGGCGTGCTCATGGGCTCCGGCGGCATCTCTGAAAAGCTGATCGCACTGGCTGACGCCTGCGTGGGCTGGATGCGCGGCGGCATGGCCATGGTCAACATCGTGGCTTCCTACTTCTTCGGCGGCATTTCCGGTTCTGCTTCCGCCGATACCGCTTCCATCGGTTCTATCATGATCCCCATGATGGTGGATCAGGGCTACGGTGCAGACTTCTCCACCGCTGTTACCATCACCTCCTCCTGCGAGGGTCTGCTGGTTCCCCCCAGCCATAACATGGTCATCTACGCTACCACCGCCGGTGGTATCTCCGTGGGCAGCCTGTTCCTGGCCGGTTACCTGCCCGGCGCTCTGCTGGCTATCGTGCTGATGATCGGCTCCTACATCATCTCGGTCAAGCGCAACTACCCCAAGGGTGATCCCTTCAGCATCAAGGCTTTTGTCAAGCAGCTGGGCACTTCCATCTGGGCACTGGCCGCTGTCATCATCGTGGTGTTCGGCGTTGTCGGCGGTGTGTTTACCGCTACCGAGTCCGCTGCTATCGCCGTTATCTACTCTCTGCTCGTTTCTGTGTTCGTCTATAAGGGTCTGGACTGGAAGGGCGTGTGGCACGCTCTGGACGAGTGCGTCAACACCCTGTCCATCGTGCTGATCCTGATCGCTACCTCTGCAGTGTTCGGCAACTGCCTGACCATGCTGCATGTGCCTGATCTGGCAGCAACCGCCATCACCGACCTCACCGATAACCCCTACATCATTGCACTGCTCATCGATCTGATCCTGCTGGTGCTGGGCATGATCATGGATATGGCTCCCATCATCCTGATCGCTACCCCCATCCTGCTGCCCATTGCCACCTCCATCGGCATCGATCCCATCCAGTTCGGTATCATCGTGGTTCTGAACTGCGGCATCGGCCTGCTGACTCCTCCCGTTGGCTCCGTTCTGTTCATCGGCTCTGCCGTTGCAAAGCGCCCCATGGAGAAGGTGGTCAAGGCAACCCTGCCGTTCTACCTGTGCATGTTCATTGCACTGCTGCTGCTGACCTACATCCCCGACATCAGCCTTGCTATCCCCAAGCTGCTGGGCGGCTATGTAAGTCCCATTGCAAACCCGCTGGGCCCTGTGTTCATCCACTAAGCGCAGCATAAGGGAAACCCCTTGCATCTTTAAGACCGGAGCCTGTCAGCCCTTTGGGCTGCGGGCCCCGGTCTTTTTTGCTTTTGCACCAAAATGCGGACAGCTTGCACGGCGGGGAACACTATGATACAATAAAGTGTATAGAAGCTTGGAAGGGGAGAGAACACTATGGAGCAAAAACGCCTGTGTCCGTTCTGCATGGGGGAACTGCCGCCTGCGGCGATCGTCTGCCCCCATTGTGGGAAGATCTTAGAGGGATGCAACCCGGCGGGCTGCCTGCCGGTGGGTACGGTGCTGGCCGGGCGCTACACGGTGGGCGAGATGCGCAGTCTGGACGGCGAAGGTGTGCTGTACAGCGGCGTGGAGAATCTGGGTGGCTTCCGAGTGACCATCAAGGAGTACCTGCCGGTCACCCTGTCTGCCGAGCGCGGGGCGGACTGCATCCTACGCCCCAAGCAGGGCAGCGAAGTACTGTTCAAGACCACCCGCATGGACTTTGCAGACCTGTACCGCGCCGTCCAGCGCATTACCCCCGCCAGCGGTCTGGAGGCCGTGCTGGACGTGGTGGAGGCCAACAACACCGTGTATGCGGTGCTGGAAAACTTAGGCGGCACCCCGCTGGAGCAATGGCTGGAAAATCGTCCCGCTCCGGTGCAGGCAGAGGAGGCCTGCGCCATGCTGCGGCCGGTGTTTGAGGGCGTGGCGGCCATGCACAAGGCAGGGCTGGTGCACCGCGGCATCTGCCCGGAGAATATCCGGGTGATGTCGGATGGCCGCTGCCGTCTGGCCGGGTACGCCACCGTGGGTCTGCGCACCGCAGGCAGCGGTCTGCACGAGCAGCTGTACGAGGGTTACTCTGCGCCGGAGCAGTACACCACCGCCGAGTTTGAGGGGCGCTACACCGACGAATACAGCCTTGCCGCCGTCTTTTACCGCATGGTATGCGGGCAGGCGCCCATGCCCGCTGCCCAGCGTGTGGTGTCGGACTCTAACCCCCGGGCACGCACCGTAGAGCCTGCCGTACCGGCCTATGTTTCCGATGTATTGCAGCTGGGGCTGCGGCTCAAGGTCATGGAGCGCATCCAGACCGTGCCGCAGCTGTATCAGGCGCTTTCTTCCAAGGAATATACCGCCGAGCTGACCCGCACCATGAAGCCGGAGACCCCGATGCATCCGGCGCGGACAGAGCAGAGCGGGCAGGGCAGGGAACACCTGCTCAGTTTGAAAGGGCTGCTGGCGGGCATTCTGATCCTGCTTTCCGTTTTGATCTTGCTCACCCTGTGGGGCATCGTGAGCAGCAAGGAGGAACAAACTCCCTCTTCGGAGCCGAGCTCGGAAGCTGCCAGCAGCGAGGAAATGAAGCCCCAGAACCTTGTGCCCAACTTTGTGGGCATCGACTACGAACAAATCAAGAATAACCGCGAGTACACCAGTATGTACCTGTTCCGGGCGGTGCTGGAGTACAGCGATACCGTGCCTTCCGGGCAGATCATCCGGCAGGAGCCGGAGGCCGGCGAGGTGATGGAGAACGGCGAGGTGATCCAGATCGTGGTCAGTCAGGGCCCGGAGAAGGTGGAGATGCCCAAGATCGTCGGTGCATCGCAGGATAAGGCTATTGAGATCCTGAGCAGCCGGGGGCTTGTGGCCAGCTGCTTTATGGTGGTGAATGATGGCTCCTACGCTACGGGCTGTGTGGTCTCTGCCAGCGAGGAAGAGGGCGCCATGGTCACGGTGGGCACGGTGATCACTGTGTATATCGCCGCAGACCCCAGTGTGCAGATCACTGCCACCCCGGAGGAGCCTGCCGCTACCGAGCCTACCACCCCGGAAACGCCCCCGGAGGGCAGTACAGAGCCGGAATACGATACCAATTAAACAGCATACAACAAAAGCAGAAGCGGGAGCCTTGAACGGGCTCCCGCTTCTGCTTGTTTAGGATAGGAAAGAGAATGGCAAATTAAAGGTTCGAGTAGCCCATTAGGCAGCGGTCCACCTCGGCGGCGCAATCGCGGCCCTCGCGCAGACCCCACACCACAAGGCTCTGGCCGCGGCGCATATCGCCGCAGACGAACACCTTGTCCACGTTGGTCTTAAAGCTGTGGTCGGCTACATTGCCCCGGGCGGTCAGCTCCACCCCAAAGGCATCGGCTGTGTAGTTTTCGCAGCCGGTAAAGCCTGCGGCGATGAACGCCAGCTGGCAGTCGTAGGTGAATTCTTCGCCGGTGGGCACCATGTTGGTGCGGCCGGTCTCGGGGTCGCGCTCCGGCTTCAGGCAGCTGATGACGGCACCGGTCAGGTTACCGGCCTCGTCCTTCAAAAACTCCTTGACGGTGGTCTGGTACACGCGCGGGTCCTTGCCGAACTTGGCAATGCACTCGGTCTGGCCGTAGTCCACCTTCAGCACCCGGGGCCACTCCGGCCACGGGTTTGCGGCGGTGCGCTCGACAGGGGGCTGCGGCATCATTTCCAGTGCCATCAGGTCGGTGCAGCCCTGCCGCAGAGCAGTGCCCTGACAGTCGTTGCCGGTGTCGCCGCCGCCGATGACCAGCACATTTTTGCCGGCTGCGTTGATGGCCTTGCCGTCTGCAAAACCCGAGTCCAGCAGGCTCTTGGTCACGCTGGTCAGGTAGTCCACCGCAAAGTGCACGCCCTTGGCGTCCCGGCCGGGCACGTTCAGGTCGCGGGGCTTTTTTGCGCCGCAGCACAGCACTACGGCATCAAAATCTGCCAGCAGCTGCTCGGCGGGCACGGCACCGCCCACATCCATGCTGGTGCGGAACTCCACGCCCTCGGCCTGCATGATCTTGATGCGGCGCTCGATGACGGATTTGTCCAGCTTCATGTTGGGGATGCCGTACATCAAAAGGCCTCCCACGCGGTCGGCGCGTTCAAACACCGTGACGGCGTGGCCGCGCTTATTCAGGTACTCGGCCACTGAAAGCCCCGCAGGGCCGCTGCCCACCACGGCAACGCTCTTGCCGGTGCGGGTCGGCGGCGGGGTGGCGGTCAGCCAGTTTTTGGCGTAGGCCGTCTCGATGATGGCGTGCTCGTTTTCGCGCACGGTGACGCTGCTGCCGGTCACATCCCCGCAGGTGCAGGCGGCCTCACACAGGGCGGGGCACACCCGGCTGGTAAACTCCGGGAAGCGGTTGGTGGCCATCAGGCGGTGGAGCGCCAGTTCCCACTTGCCGTGGTACACCAGATCGTTCCACTCCGGGATGAGATTGTTCAGCGGACAGCCGGAGGCCATGCCGCCGATCATCATGCCTGCCTGACAGAAGGGCACGCCGCAGTCCATGCAGCGGGCGGCCTGCGTCTGCTGCTGCTCCCGCGAGAGCCAGATGTGGAACTCGTTGAAATTTTCAAGGCGCTCCAGCGGCGCAACGTCCGTGCTGGTCTTGCGCGCATAATCCATAAATCCTGTTGTCTTACCCATGCTGCTGCCCCTCCTTACTTATGCTTCTGCACTGCATAAAATGCTTCGATCTGTGCCTGCTCGCCGTCCAGACCACGCTCCTCCACCGAGGCGATGACCCGCAGCATGCGGTCGTAATCGTAAGGCAGCACCTTTTTGAATTTGGGCAGGAACGCACTGAAATTGTCCAGAATCTCCTTGCCGCGCGGAGAGCCGGTGGCCTCCACATGGGCGCGGATCAGCTCCTTCAGGGTGGCAACATCGTACTTGTGCTCCACCGGCTCCAGGCTGACGGTCTCCTTGTTCACCCGCTGGTAGAAGTCCCAGTTTTCGTCCAGCACATAGGCAATGCCGCCGGTCATACCGGCTGCAAAGTTTTTGCCGGTCTGTCCCAGCACCACCACGGTGCCGCCGGTCATGTACTCGCAGCCGTGGTCGCCCACGCCCTCCACGACGGCGGTGGCACCGCTGTTGCGCACGGCAAAGCGCTCACCGGCCACGCCGGAGATGAAGGCCTTGCCGCTGGTGGCACCGTACAGGGCCACGTTGCCGGTGATGATGTTCTCCTCCGGCTTGAAGGTGATGCCCTCGGGCGGGCGCACCACGATCTTGCCGCCGGAAAGGCCCTTGCCCATGTAGTCGTTGCAGTCGCCCACCAGCTCCAGCGTCAGGCCATTGGGGATAAACGCACCAAAGCTCTGACCGCCTGCACCGGTGCAGTGCACGGTGTACACATCGTCCGGCAGGTCGTTGCCGTATTTGCGGGTGATCTCGCTGCCAAAGATGGCACCAAAGGCGCGATCCACGTTGGAAACATTCAGGCTGACGCTCTGGGGAGCCTTGCTGCCCAGCTTGAACTTCTTCATCAGCACCTTCATGTCCAGCGTGTTTTCCAGATGGAAGTCGTAGCTGTCCTCCTTGATGAAGTGGACGTTACTGTTTGCAATGGCGGGGTTGTGCAGAATGCAGTCCAGATCCAGCTTTGCGGCGCGGCTGCCCGGGGCGGCGGGCTTGACCCGCAGCAGGTCGGTGCGGCCCACCAGCTCGTCCACGGTGCGCACGCCCAGCTTTGCCATGTACTCTCGCAGCTCCTCAGCCACAAAGGTGAGGTAGTTGATGATGTACTCCGGCTTGCCCTTGAAGTTCTTGCGCAGCTCGGGGTTCTGAGTGCAGATGCCCATGGGGCAGGTGTCCAGATTGCACACACGCATCATCACGCAGCCCTCTGCCATCAGCAGGGTAGTGCCGAAGCCGAACTCCTCGGCGCCCAGCATGCAGCTGATGGCTACATCCCGGCCGGACAGCAGCTTGGAGTCGCTCTCAATGCGCACACGGGTGCGCAGACCGTTCAGGATCAGGGTCTGGTGGGTCTCGGCGATGCCCAGCTCCCAAGGCAGACCTGCGTGCTTGATGGAGGTGCGGGGTGCAGCACCGGTGCCGCCGTCATAGCCGGACACCAGAATGACCTGTGCGCCGCCCTTGGCAACACCGGCGGCAATGGTGCCGACACCGGCCTCGCTGACCAGCTTGACGTTGATGTTGGCATTGCGGTTGGCGTTTTTCAAATCGTAGATCAGCTCTGCCAGATCCTCGATGGAGTAGATATCGTGGTGGGGCGGGGGAGAGATCAGGCCCACGCCGGTGGTGCTGTGGCGGGTCTTGGCGATCCACGGATACACCTTGGCACCGGGCAGATTGCCGCCCTCACCGGGCTTTGCGCCCTGTGCCAGCTTGATCTGGATCTCCTCGGCGCTGACCAGATACTTGCTGGTCACGCCAAAGCGGGCAGAGGCCACCTGCTTGATCTTGGAATTGCTCTCGCTGTGGTAACGCTCTTCGGGCTCGCCGCCCTCGCCGGTATTGCTGCGGCCGCCCAGACGGTTCAGGGCAATGGCAATGGTCTCGTGTGCTTCGCTGCTCAGTGCGCCGTAGCTCATGGCAGCGCCCTTGAACCGCTTGACGATGCTGGAGACCGGCTCTACCTCCTCCAGCGGGATGCCGCCGTCTGCGGCGTAGTTGAAGTCCAGCAGGCTGCGCAGATGCACGCCCTCGGCACCCATGTTGTCCACCGTCTGGGTGAACTGCTTGAAGGTGTCGTAATCGCCGGTGCGGCAGGCCTTCTGGAACAGGTGGATGGTCTGGGGGTTGAACAGGTGTTCTTCCTTGCCGCTGCGGAACTTGTGGGCACCGCCGTCGGCCAGCTCCATGTTGATGTCCAGACCCAGCGGGTCGAAGGCTGCGTTGTGCTGGGCTTCCACATCGGCCTGAATGTCTGCCATGCTCACACCGCCCACACGGCTCACCGTGCCGGTAAAGTATTTGTCGATGACCTCCTTCGAGATGCCCACAGCCTCAAAGATCTGGCTGCTCTGGTAGCTCTGGATGGTGGAAATGCCCATCTTGGAGGCGATCTTCACGATGCCGCTGAGGATAGCGTTGTCGTAGTCCTGCACAGCGGCGTAGTAGTCCTTGTCCAGCAGACCCTCGTCGATCAGCTGTCCGATGGTCTCGTGTGCCAGATAGGGGTTGATGGCGCAGGCACCGTAGCCCAGCAGGGTGGCAAAGTGGTGCACCTCCCGGGGCTCGGCGCTCTCCAAAATCAGTGCCAGCGCGGTGCTCTTTTTGGTGCGGATGAGGTACTGGGACACTGCCGACACCGCCAGCAGGCTGGGGATGGTCACATGGTATTCGTCCACGTCACGGTCGGACAGGATGATGATGTTTGCGCCCTCCTTGTAGGCGCGGTCGACCTCCAGAAATACCCGGTCGATGGCCTTTTCCAGACTGGTGTTCTTGTAGTAGTTGATGGACACCGTAGCAACCTTGAAGCCCGGCACGTTCATATACTTGATCTTCAACAGGTCGGTGTTGGTCAGGATGGGGTTGTGCACCTTGAGCACCTTGCAGTTCTCCGGCTTATCCTCCAGCAGGTTGCCGTGGGCACCGATGTAAACGCTGGTGGAAGTGACCACCTTTTCCCGGATGGCGTCGATAGGGGGGTTGGTCACCTGTGCAAACCGCTGCTTGAAGTAGTTGAACAGCGGGGGATGCTGGCTGCTGAGCACAGCCAGCGGAGTGTCGGTACCCATGGCACCGGAAGGCTCTGCGCCCGCCCGCGCCATGGCAAGGATCATGGTGTTCACGTCCTCGTATTTGTAGCCGAACACCTTCTGCAGCCGGGTCAGCTGTTCGCCGGTGTAGCTTTCCACCTTCACGTTGGGGATCTTCAGCCCGCTCAGCTGCACCAGATTGCGGTCGATCCACTCGCCGTAGGGCTCGCGGCTGGCGTAAAGCTCCTTCAGCTTTTCGTCGTCAACTACTTCACCCTTGACGGTATCCACCAGCAGCATCTTGCCGGGGCGCAGGCGTTCCTTGACCAGAATATTCTCCGGGTCGCATTCCAGCACGCCTACCTCAGAGGACAGGATCATGCGGCCGTCCTTGGTGATGTAGTAGCGGCTGGGGCGCAGACCGTTGCGGTCCAGCACCGCGCCCATCACGTCGCCGTCCGAGAACAGGATGGCGGCGGGGCCGTCCCACGGCTCCAGCATGGTGGCGTAGTACTGGTAGAAATCCCGCTTTTTCTGGCTGATGTTCTTGTTGTTTTCCCACGGCTCGGGGATGGTGATCATCACAGCCAGCGGCAGATCCATGCCGTTCATCACCATGAACTCCAGTGCGTTATCCAGCATGGCGGAGTCCGAGCCGGAGGTGTTGATGATGGGCAGGATCTTGTTCATATCGTCCTGCAGAATGGGGCTGGAGATGCTCTCCTCACGCGCCAGCATGGCGTCGGTGTTGCCCTTGATGGTATTAATCTCGCCGTTGTGCAGGATGAAGCGGTTGGGGTGCGCGCGCATCCAGCTGGGGTTGGTGTTGGTAGAAAAGCGGCTGTGCACCATACCGATGGCGGACTCATAGTCCGGGTCCTGCAGATCAGCGTAGAAGCGGCGCAGGTCGTGCACAAGGAACATACCCTTATACACGATGGTGCGGCTGGACAGGCTGGGCACATAAGTGCCGTTGCTGGCCTGCTCGAACACGCGGCGCACGATGTACAGGCGGCGGTCAAACTCAATGCCCTTGCTTACCTTGGCGGGCTTTTTGATGAAGCACTGCCAGATGGCGGGCATACAGTCCCGCGCCTTCTGCCCCACGGCATCGGGATCTACGGGCACTTCGCGCCATGCCAGAAACTCCAGCCCCTCCTTGCGGGTGACCACCTCGAACAGCTTCATAGCCTGTGCCCGCAGGTGCTCGTTCTGGGGGAAGAAGAACATACCCACGCCGTACTCCCGCTCGTTGCCCAGCCGGATGTTCAGCTCCTCGGCGACCTTGGAGAAGAACTTGTGGCTGATCTGCAGCATGATGCCCACGCCGTCGCCGGTCTTGCCCTCGGCGTCCTTACCGGCGCGGTGCTCCAGCCGCTCGACGATGGACAGTGCATCGCTGACGGTCTGGTGGCTCTTGCGGCCCTTGATGTCCACCACAGCGCCGATGCCGCAGGCATCGTGCTCGAACTGTGGGTCGTACAGACCAAGGGTGGTTTTCTGCTCTGTAAAGTTTTCCATAGTCTTTCCCATCCTTTTTACTTGTTTGCTTACCGGGGGCTGCGGCACCCTCCGCAGCTTTTTATCCCCTGCAAAAAGAAAAAAGCGCCCCGCAAGGGCATAGGATGCCCCTGCGGAACGCCTTTGTTCCGATATCTGATATTATACAGATTCCTGAAAAATCTTCAAGTGACAGCTGCACCAAATATGCTACACACATTGCGCCGCTTCTTGTGCGAAACGCCGCGAGCCCCCGCAGCTGTGCGCGGTATACAAGCAAAACCGCCGCACCCGGCGTTGTGCACGCGGGTACGGCGGTTTGGAGGAATTTGCCCTGAGTGATGCGGAACACTCAGGACTCAGGAATGCTTTGATTTGCGGGTTTGTTGCAAAATAACCAAACGAAACCTCACCCGCCCAGAATGGCCTGCAGGTCGGCTTCCGGGGTGGCAATGGGCTTGAGGCCGTACCGTTCCTGCAGGGTGCGCACCACCCCCGGCGAGAGGAACGGGGGCAGGGTAGGCCCCAGCCGGATGTTCCGGATGCCCAGCGCCAGCAGCGCGATGAGGATGCACACGGCCTTCTGCTCAAACCAGCACAGCACCAGCGAGAGGGGCAGGTCGTTGACGCCGCAGCCAAAGGCGTCGGCCAGCGCCAATGCGATGCGGATGGCGCTGTAGGCGTCGTTGCACTGGCCCACGTCCAGGATGCGGGGCAGGCCGGTGCCCGGCACGGTGCCAAGGGGCAGGTCGTTCAGGCGGAACTTGCCGCAGGCCAGGGTCAGCAGGATGGTGTCGGGCGGGGTAAGGCGGGCAAACTCGGTGTAGTAGCGGCGGCTGGGCCGGGTGCCGTCGCAGCCGCCCACCAGAAAGAAGTGCCGCAGCTTGCCGTCCCGCAGGTCGTCCCAGGCTGTGCCGTTGACAAGCAGAGTGCAGCCGCCCGCTTTTGGCAGAAAAAGGCAGCCGCCGTCCTGCCATTCCAGCGTGAAATACAGGCTCTCGCCGCCCAATTGGTTCTTTTTCAGGGTACCGCCCTCCAGCAGCACAAGCTGGTCCGGCAGGGCAGTCTGCGCGGAAAGCGCGTGCACATCCACCCGGGGCGAAGCGGCGTTGATGCGCAGCAGCGAGCCGAAAAGCAGCAGCATCAGCAGGGCAACGAACACACGGTTCCGGAGCTGGTCTTTTTTCATAGTCTCACCTCTGCCTCCAGCATACCGCATTTTGCCCCAAAAGCCAACCCGCAGGGGACGTTAATCGAAATTTAATCCGCGTTAGGGTACATTTAATCCGGACTTCTCTGCTGTATGTTATAATTTTAACATCAGGAGAAAAAGGAGGAGTATTTCCATGAGTGATTTCATTTCCCGTCGCAGCTTTCTGAAAGGCGGCATGACCGGTGCAGCAGGTCT
>ERZ791645.1545-NODE-1545-length-14136-cov-4.624458_pt1 | contig 14136 bp, 11 predicted proteins | sample MGYA00509939_ERZ791645 | MGnify/ENA primary metagenome ERZ791645 (study PRJEB30046, sample SAMN00715249) | human gut metagenome | study: EMG produced TPA metagenomics assembly of the A metagenome-wide association study of gut microbiota in type 2... | reverse complement strand
GCGCGGCGTTGCCGCGTTTAGAGCTGCAAGACGACTTGCCTCTGCTTCTACTATCCGCTGCCGCTCTGCCTGTCTCGTAGTAGTACAGACTAATTTCCGCCTACCGGAGCACTCATCAATGCGGCGAGCGCAGCAATGCCGCTATTTCGCACGCAGTCTGCCGCCAAGCAAACGTCACTCGCGCCTCACGATAGTAAGGCGCGGTTAAGAGTTGTCACGAAACGTAGGGGTTCATGGCGAAGCCATGTACACCGCACTTACATTGCGCAGCGCGTGCAGCTCTTCAAGATCGAGACTGCCAATGTGCGGGGTCGAGGGGGAAGGCCCCTCGTCCTTTCTCTTGGGGGTGTAAGGGGGATATTCTCTTTCTGAGAAAGAGAATATCCCCCTTTTACGCACTCCCGCACGGTGCGGGAGCTCCCCCGCCGCGCAGCGCGCGGCATTATAATCTTTTTCCATACATGAAAAGATCACATTTGAGCATGCCATTGTACAACTTACGTTTCTTATCGGCAAAGCGCCCGTAGCAGCGCTCAAAGTCAGGATGTGACGACAGCACATACACCCGCCAGGTGTCGGGCAGCTTATCCATCGCCTTGCCGAAGGCTTTATAGAGCTCGCCCGCCTCTTCGCGCTCAAGAAGCCGCTCGCCATACAGCCGGTGGCCCAGCAGCCGTTCGCCGTAGGGCGGGTTGGTCACCAGCTGACCGTATTCGCTGTCCCGGTGGAATTTTCCCGCATCTGCCACTTCAAAGCGGATGCAGTCCTCCACACCGGCCAGCTCCGCGTTGTGCCGCGCCAGCTCCACAGCGGCGGGGTCGATGTCGCCGCCCCAGATCTCGTACTTGCCGTGGAACTCGTTGTCCATCGCCTCGTCGGCTGCATCGAGCCAGAGCATTTTGTCGAGCGACGCCCAATGCTGCGCGGCAAAGCTGCGGTTGAGGCCCGGCGCGCGATTGCGCGCGATGAGCGCCGCCTCGATGGCGATGGTGCCGCTGCCGCAGAAGGGGTCACAGAACGGGTCGCGGCCATTGTAGTGCGAGAGCTTGACCATCGCGGCGGCGAGTGTTTCCTTGAGCGGGGCGGCCACGCCGTGGGCGCGGTAGCCGCGCTTGTAAAGGCCCTCGCCCGAGGTGTCGAGCCCGACGGTCACTTCGTCCTTCATGATGGAAAAGCGCACCTGATAGCGCCGCCCCGTTTCGGGGAGCTGCGCGATGCCGTAGGCCGCGCTCAGGCGGTCGACGACCGCCTTTTTGACGATCGACTGGCAGGCGGGCACGGAGTGGAGCGTCGAGTTGATGGAGTAGCCCACCACGGGGAATTCGCCCTCGCGCGGGATCCAGTCCTCCCAGTGCACCGCGCGCACGCCCTGAAAGAGCGATTCAAAATCCGTCGCACGGAACTTGTGCAGAACCAGAATGACGCGCGCACCGCAGCGCAGATTGATGTTGAGCCGCGCGATGTCGCGCGCCTCGCCGCGGCAGAGGATGCGGCCGTTCTCAACGCGTACGTCAGAAAGTCCCAGTTTTCTGATCTCATCGCCCACTAAGCTCTCAAGGCCCAAGAGGCAGGGAATGACAAATTCCAGCATAATAACGCTCCCGAAAAAATGATTTGACTTTAGTATAGCGGATGGGAACAAAAAAGGCAATCGCCGCGTCAAAATAAGCATGGTAAAGCGGTGGAGCGTGTGGTACAATAGGAAAAACAGCGCGGAAAGCGCGCTGTCACATGGATGTAACATCAAACTTGCGCGAAATTTTTCGAAAAAATACGGAATGCAACACTAAAGTTGCTGGAAATGGACGCGCGGTTTTGCTATCTTATCCTCAGACAGAGAAACGGAGGGAACGCAATGGCATTTGGCGAGCGGCTCCAGGAGGTCCGCAAACGCAGCGGACTGACACAGGAGGAATTTGCCGAACAGCTTCAGGTCTCGCGCCAGTCGGTCTCGCGCTGGGAGTCGGGCCGGGGCTACCCTGAGATGGAGAAGATCATCTTCATCTGCAACCGCTACGGCGTAACGATGGACGAGCTGTTCAAAGAAGAAGTCCCCACCCCCGGCGAGCCGCCGGTCGAAGCCCCGCTGCTGTCCGCGCGCACGCTCGGCAGCGAGTTGTCAAACCTGTACGCGAATCTGTCGCCCTACAACAAAAGCATCGGGATCATGCTGCTGACCGTCATCGTGATGATCGGTCCGGCATACGTCTACTGTATGCGCAGTTTGAAAGGAGGAGCAGATGAAATGATGACCATTATCTGGATCGCCGCCATCATCATCTTCGGCATTGCCGAGGCGGCGACGGCGGGGCTGGTGTCGATCTGGTTCGTCGTGGGCGCGGTGGCCGCGCTGGTGGCGACGGAGCTGGGCGCGGCGCTGTGGCTGCAATTCGCGGCTTTCCTGATCGTATCCATTCTGGCGCTCATCGCAACAAGGCCCCTTGCGCGCAAGATGCTGGATAAGACGATCGTGCCCACGAATGCCGACCGTGTGCTGCACCACGAGGCCAAGGTGACCGAAACGGTGGACAACGAGAACGCCACGGGCGCTGTGTACATCGACGGCAAGACATGGACGGCGCGCAGCGAAGACGGCAATATCATCCCTAAGGGGAAAATGGCAAGAATCGTTCGCATGGAGGGCGTCAAGCTCTACGTGCGCGAGAGTAAAGAAACCGAGAGAAGAGAGTAACCCCAAACTACACAACATTTTAGGAGGAAAAGAACTATGGAATGGATCGGCTATATCGGTATCGGCATTTTAGTGCTGCTGGTGCTTCTGGTGCTCGTCACGAACATCCAGATCGTGCAGCAGTCGCGCGCCTACGTCGTTGAGCGCCTCGGCGCTTACAGCGCGACATGGGGCGTGGGCCTGCACTTCAAAATTCCGTTTTTCGAGCGCGTTGTGAAGAAGGTCAGCCTCAAAGAGCAGGTGGCCGACTTCGATCCCCAGCCCGTCATCACGAAGGATAACGTCACGATGCAGATCGACACGGTCATCTACTTCCAGATCACCGACCCCAAGCTCTACACCTATGGTGTCGAGCACCCGATGAACGCCATCGAGAACCTGACGGCGACGACCCTTCGTAACATTATCGGCGAGATGGAGCTCGACCAGTCGCTCACGAGCCGCGATGTCATCAACGCCAAGATGCGCTCTATCCTCGATGAGGCCACCGACCCGTGGGGCATCAAGGTCAACCGCGTGGAGCTCAAGAACATCCTGCCGCCGCGTGAGATCCAGAACGCGATGGAAAAGCAGATGAAGGCCGAGCGCGAACGCCGCGAGTCCATCCTGCAGGCCGAGGGCCAGAAGCAGTCCCAGATCCTCGTGGCCGAGGGCGAAAAGCAGTCCACCATCCTGCGCGCGGACGCCGAAAAGCAGGCGGCCATCCTCAAGGCCGAGGCCGAGCGTCAGGCCGCCATCCTCAAGGCCGAGGGTGAAGCGCAGGCCATCCTGAACGTGCAGCAGGCACTTGCCGACTCCATCAAGATGCTCAATGAGGCCAACCCCAACGAGCAGGTCATCAAGATCAAGGCGCTCGAATCGTTCGAAAAGGCCGCCGACGGTCAGGCGACGAAGATCATCGTCCCGAGCGAGATTCAGAGCCTCGCCGGTCTCGCCGCGAGCTTCAAGGGGCTGCTCGAAGACGACAAGAAGTAATTTCAAAAAAGAGGCAGAGCCTCTTTTTTGAGAAAGCCGCACTCCGCTTCGTGCCTTGCCGCCCTTGGCGGCTGCGACACGCGCGGAGCGAGAGGAGTAAATCGCCACGCGCCGGTCGCGGCGATTTACAACCTCAATTTTTTCCGCGTCTGCGGACGCGGAATTCTGCGAAGCATTTTGTCATAGTCAAAAAAGGAAGAGGTTCCCATCGGGAACCTCTTCCTTTTTTGATGTAAGGTGTTGCGAACTCAGCCCTCGGAATCCGTGCGGTTTCTCCAGGAGATCTCCTGCTCGAGCTCGTAGCGCAGCTTCTTGTTCTCCTCGACAAGCTCGTCGTAGTGCTCGCCCTGCACGTAATACTTGACGAACGTGAACGTTGCCTCGTCAAGCTCATCTTCCGTGTAGGACGGGAGAAGCGAGCCGTTCTTGCGCTGAAGGCCGGAGATATTCACGACCACCAGGCGGCGGTGCTGCTCGGAGAGCTGGAAGAGCTGGAGCTTTGCGGGAATTTCAAGCCCTAAGTCATAGGTGCTGTTCACGCGCTCCATGATGTTGCGGTACTCGGGCTTGGCCGAGACGATGACGCCGTGCTGCATAAACAGTTTCTTGAGGTAGTCCACAGAAACGTCCTCGCGGGTGATCGTGCCCTTGCCGAGACCTGTGAGCATCGTGTTAGACAGATTCAGGCTGACGTAAACTTCTTCGCCGGTCTTGGGATAGCTCATAATTTGCCTCCATTAAAGTCTGCGCCGCAAGCGCGGCTGGGATTGATATGACATTTTTATGGTAGCATGGCGGAGCGGAAAATACAAGCGGCAGGTTGTATGAACTGTCGCTTACAAATTTGTCGGAATCGCCGCCGCGGCGGGATTTTCCTTGACAAGAGCGCGCGCCGCTGATACACTTTCCTTGTCTATTACGGGTGCGCACCTACCGGCAGTCAGGCGGAAGTCTGGCTGCCGTTTTGCATCCGGCATTTGAATAGGAGGGAATATTTATGGCTTACTTCTGGCCGCTCATTCTCGTTGTGGCGTCGAACAGCGTGTATCACATCTGCGCCAAATCGCTGCCCGAGAGCGTTGATCCGCTCGCGTCGCTCACGGTCACGTATCTGATCGGCTCAATCTTTTCGGGCATCCTGTATTTTGTGACGAACCGCGGCGGGGCGAACCTTCTGCACGAATACAGCCAGATGAACTGGGCACCGTACCTGCTCGGTCTCGCGGTCGTCGGTTTGGAAGCTGGCAGCATGCACGCCTACAAGGCGGGCTGGCCGGTCAGCGCGTTTCAGGTGTCGTCTGCGGCGGCCATCGCGACGATTTTGGTGTTCATTGGGTATCTTGTCTACCACGAGGCCATCACGGTCAACAAGCTCGTGGGCCTTGCGCTGTGCCTTGTCGGGCTGTTTTTCCTCAACAAATGAGTTGTGCCGCGGCTTTTGCCGTGGTATGATGGGGAAAACTTGTTTTAAAGAAGGAATTTTGATCTATGAAAGCTGCACGCGACTATCCGATCCTGACCGTCACCGCCAAGGGCACGCGCTGGCTCGAGAGCGGCCACCCCTGGGTGTACGACTCCGACGTCGCCCGCGAGCCGGACGAGAGCGAGTGTGAAAACGGTGCGCTCGTCGACGTGGCGTCCGCCTGGGACTACCGCAAGGCGGTCATGGATGGGCAGACCGGCTGCTGCCGCCTGATCTTCGGCGAGGCGGACGCCTTCCCCGGCCTGACGGTCGACCGGTTTGAAAATCTTCTCGTCACGCAGACGCTCTCGCTCGGCATGGAAAAGATCAAGGACATGCTCTTCCCCCTCATTGTCGAGGTGCTGGAGCAGGACGGCGAGACGATCGACGGCCTTTTTGAGCGCAACGATGTCGTGCTTCGTGAAAAGGAGGGCTTGACGCAGAACAAGGGTTGGTTTCCCCTCCCCGGCAAAAAAACGCCCGAGAGCCCCATCACTGAGATTTGCGAGAACGGCGTTTTCTACCGTGTGGATGTCGAAAACGGGCAGAAGACGGGCTTTTTCCTCGACCAGAAGTTCAATCGCCTCGCCGTCGCGCACCTCGCGCGCGGCAAGCGCGTGCTCGACTGCTTCACGCACACGGGCTCGTTCGCGCTCAACGCCGCCAAAGGCGGCGCAGAGCACGTGACGGCGGTGGACGTGTCCGAGAGCGCCATCGAAATGGCGCGCGCGAACGCAGCGCGCAACGGCCTTGAGGACAAAATGGACTTTCTCGCCGCCGACGTCTTCGACCTGCTCCCGCAGCTCGAGGCCGCGCACGAAAAGCCCTATGACTTCATCATCCTCGATCCCCCGGCGTTCACAAAGTCTCGCCGCACGGCGAACAACGCCGAAAAGGGGTACAAGGAGATCAACCTGCGCGCGATGCGCCTGCTGCCGCGCGGCGGCTACCTTGCGACCGCGTCGTGCAGCCACTTCATGCCCGCCGAACGCTTTGAGCGGATGCTGCGCTCCGCCGCCGCGGACGCGGGCGTCGAGCTGCGGCAGATCGAAGCGCGCACGCAGGCAAGTGACCACCCCATCCTCTGGAACGTGCCGGAGACGGATTACCTCAAGTTCTACTTATTCCAAGTGGTATAAATTGATATAAAAAATCCCCGCTGTTTTTACAGCGGGGATTTTTTTGGTTGTTTATTTGTTTTCGTCAGTGTTTTCCGCGGAAGTATCCGGCGCTTCGGGCTCAGTCGAGGGCTTGTCCTCAGTCTGAGCATCTTCGCCCTTGTCCTCCGGCGGCATTTCGATCTTTTCGCTCGTCATCGAAATGTGCTTGGCGGGCGCTTCGATCACGCTCGGCTGCGAGGGGCGGAAGCCGTCCTCGCTCTTGCGCGTGGAAGCGTAGGCCTCTTCGACGGTCGAGGGATCGCGGCCTTCGAGGATAGCGACCATTTCACCGCCCGTGATGGTCTCCTTTTCAAGGAGGTAGGCGACGACCTTGTCCATATCCTCGCGGTTGTCGCGGATGACCTGTACGGCGTCCTTGTAGCACTCGTCGAGGATACGCTTGACCTCGCGGTCCATGATGGCGGCGGTATCCTGCGCGCAGTCGAGGCCGTAGCCGCCGTCAAGGTACTGATTGCGCACCGACCCGAGCGCGACCATGCCGACCGCGTCGCTCATACCGTACATGGCGACCATGTTGCGCGCGATGCTCGTCGCCTCCTGAATATCCTGCGAGGCACCGTTGGTCATCGTGTTCATCACGACCTCTTCGGCCGCGCGGCCGCCCATCGAGACGGCGATCTTCGCCATCAGCTCATCGCGCGTGCGCAGGTTCGTCTTGTCCTCTTCAGGCATCAGGAGCGTGTAGCCAAGGCTTCCCTCGGTGTGCGGGACGATCGTGATCTTCTGCACGGGCTCGGCGTTTTTCTGCTTGTAGGCGACCATCGCGTGGCCGACCTCGTGATAGGCGACGAGCTTCTTTTCAAACTCGGTGAGGACGCTGCCTTTCTTCTCACTGCCCGCGATGACGAACTCGAACGCCGCGAGCATGTCCTCCTGCGTAACGAGCTTGCGTCCCTTGCGCACGGCGCGGAGCGCCGCCTCGTTGGCGAGGTTTGCAAGGTCCGCGCCCACGCAGCCCGCGGTCGCGAGCGCGACCTTCTTGAGATCCACGTCCTCGGCGAGCTTGATGCCGCGCGTGTGGACCTGCAGCGTTGCTAAGCGGCCGGCGAGGTTCGGGCGGTCGACGGTGATGCGGCGGTCGAAGCGGCCGGGGCGCAGCAGCGCCTTGTCGAGTACCTCCGGGCGGTTCGTCGCGGCAAGCACGATGACGCCCTTGCTCGGGTCAAAGCCGTCCATTTCGGCGAGCAGCTGGTTGAGCGTCTGCTCGCGCTCGTCGTTGCCGCCGCCGTAGCGCCCGCCGTCGCGGGATTTGCCGATGGTGTCGATCTCATCGATGAAGATGATGCAGGGGGCGACCTTCGACGCCTCGGCGAAGAGGTCGCGCACGCGACTCGCGCCGACGCCGACGAACATCTCGACAAAGTCAGAGCCGGAGATCGAGAAGAACGGCACCTTCGCCTCGCCCGCAACGGCCTTAGCCAGCAGCGTTTTACCCGTACCGGGAGAGCCGACGAGCAGCGCGCCCTTGGGGATCTTCGCGCCGATGGCGGTGTATTTTTCGGGGTTGTGCAGAAAGTCGATGATCTCGACGAGTGATTCTTTCGCTTCGTCCTGACCGGCGACGTCCGCGAACGTCACGCCGGTGGATTTTTCCATGTAGACCTTGGCGTTCGCCTTGCCGACATTGCCGATGCCGCCGATCCCGCCCATGCCGCCGGACTTTTTCGCGATGAAGTTCATCAGCAGCATGAACGCGCCGACCATCAGCACCGTGGGCAGAATATAGTTCACCATGAACGTGAGGATCGGCGAAACGGGCGGCTGATAGGGCTTGGTGTAGGTCACGCCGTGCTCATCGCACAGGGTGATCAGCTTTTCCGTCGCGTCGGGAATGATGGTGGTGAAGAGCGTATAGTTCTGATCATAGCGCTTGCCGTCGTCATCCGTGTAGGTAAAGCCGTCGACCGGCGTGATGGTGAAGACCGTGTTGCCGAATTCGATGGACTTGACCTTCCCCTCCTCCACGAGTTCGACAAGCTCGCTGTATGCGATCTCGCACGAAGACTCGGCGGTGCGGGCCTGATCGAGCATGACGGAGAGGTAGTTTACACCGATCGTCAGTAGCAGCGCCCATAGGACGATCGACCACATGCCCCCGCCGCGCCGGCGGTTCTTGTCGCCGCGATTGCGGTTGTTTCTGTTGTTTGGCTCCATGTTGTTCCTCCTGTCGGGAGACAGAAAAATGCGAAGATGCGCACTTTTTGAATTAGTGATTTCAACTATACCATATATAAGAAAATCGCACAAGTTTTCTACGGTGAATTTTCGATGAACTTTTGCTTTGCGCCCTCTTTATCTTGCCCTTGTTCTGTGTTATAGTTGCAATGGAGTATTCTATAAAAATTTGTCACAAGGAGAAATTTCTTTTATGGATAAGGAACGCAAGGAAAAGACCGCGCGCGTGCAGGACGCGGAGGCCGACGGCATCATCGAGGGCCGCAACGCCGTGATCGAAGCGCTGCGCGCGGGCACGACCATCGACAAAATTTTCATCCAGAAGGGCGAGACCGATAAGACGCTCGGCCACATCGCCTCGACCGCCCGCGCCGCGGGCGTGGTCGTCGTGGATGCGGACAAGCGCAAGCTCGACTTCATGTCCCGCACGCACGCCCATCAGGGCGTCATCGCGCTCACGAGCGTGCGCGAATATGTCAGTGTTGAGGATATTTTGAACATCGCGCGCGAAAAAGGCGAAAACCCCTTGATCGTCGTCTGCGACGAGATCTCCGACCCGCATAACCTTGGTGCGATCATCCGCACGGCGGAGTGCGCGGGCGCGCATGGCGTCGTCATTCCCAAGCGCCGCAGCGCGGGCCTCACGAGCATTGTCGCCAAGACGAGCGCGGGTGCGGTGAGCTATGTGCCCGTCGCGCGCGTGCCGAACATCCCCGCGCTTTTGGAGCAGCTGCAAAAAGAAGGCGTCTGGGTCTTCGGCACGGCGGCCGAGGGCACGAGCGACCTCTACTCCGCGGACCTCAAGGGTCCCGCGGCCATCGTCATCGGCAGCGAGGGCGACGGCATGACGAGACTGGTGCGCGAAAAGTGCGACTTCCTCGTCAGCATCCCGATGAAGGGTAAAATTTCGTCGCTCAACGCCTCCGCGGCGGCGGCCATCCTCCTCTACGAGGCGGTGCGCCAGCGCCTGGGGCAGTGACGGTAAAGAAGGAACGATATGGACCCCAAAGACCTTGAATTTGAAGAAACGCTCGCCGACTCCGAGCTGCTGCTGAAAAACACGGCCCGCAGCATGGACGAGGATGCGGAATTCACGCTCGAGAGCATTCTGGCCGAGTACGGCAGCGGCACGCCCGCCGCGCCCGAACCGGAAGGAAAAGAACCCGAGCCGCCGGCGGAAAAGAAACCGCCGGCAAAGGTCGTCCCCCTGCCGAAAAAGGCGGAGGCGGCGAAAAAAACGGTGGATGAAACGGCGGATGAGACCGCCCGCATCCCCGTCATCCCCTTCCCCGGTGCGAAAAAGGCCGAAGAGCCGATAGAAGCCGAGCCGGAAGAGAAAACGGACGCGGAAACCGAAGAAGAACCGCCGCAGGACGACGAGCCCAAGTCCATGAGCTTGCAGGACATCCTGGCCCAGACCGTGCAGGAGGCGCTCTCCGAGCGCGAGGACACGATCATCGAGGAGGAGCCGCCGCGCCGCGGTTTGTTCTCCCGCCGCAAGATGCGCGACACCGAGCAGCTCTACGACGACGCGGAGGAGGAAGAGGACGAGGAAGAAGCGTTCGAAGAGCCCGAACCCGAGCTCCCCGAGCCGCCGCTGACCGAAACGCTCTCCGACTACCGCGCTCAGCTTTCGGGCGCGACGAAGGCGCGCCGCGGAGCGGGCATTTTCACGCTTTTGCTGTGCGTCATGGCGGTGCTGGAGCATTTTTCCATCCTGCCGGAGGCGTACACCGCTGATCCGATGATCCGCGCGCTGCCGCTGCTGGCGGTCGAGGCCATCGTCTGCGCCATCGGCTGGCGCATTTTTGCGGGCGCGCTGCGCTCGCTCAAACAGGGAAAAGTCACGTCGGGCTTTTTGACGATGCTTCTATGCCTTGTCACGCTGCTCGATACGGCGCTCTATGCGTTTCTTCCCGCGCGCGCGGCGCTGTCGCTGCCGCTGCCGGTGCTGGGGGCGATGTCGGTCTACTGCGCGCTGCTGGGCGAAAGTCTGCGTCTGCACGGCATGTATGACACGTTCCGCATCGCGGCCATCGGCAATGCGCCGTATATCGTCACCGTGACGGCAGGGGGCGCGGCCAAGCGCGTGGGCCTGCCGGGCGGATTTTCGAATTCCGCGCGCGCGAACGACCCCTATTCGCGCTGGCAGAGCGTGCTGCTGCCGGTCTTCCTCGCGGCGGCGGTCGTGTTCGGCGTGCTCTCGACGCTCGAGACGAAGCAGAACGCGCTGCTTGCGTGGAACCTCTCGGTGATGCTCGCGAGTGCGAACCTGCTCGCGTTTCCGATGGTATGCGCGCTGCCGCTCAAGCGCATCGCCGCGCGGCTTGCCAAAAGCGGCAGCGCCGTGGCGGGCTTTTCCGGCGCGGACGCCATCCGCCGGAGCAACTGCGTCATCCTGACCGATGGCGACCTGTTCCCGCCCGGAACGGTCACGCTCGGCGGGCTCAAGGTTTTCGGCGAGGAGAGCGGCAAGGTCATCTCCTACGCCGCGACGATGGCCCACGCGTCCGAAAGCGGCCTGAGCCGCCTTTTTGACAATCTTCTCGCCAGCGACGGCGGCTTCCGCGAGCAGGTCGAGGACGTCGACTTTTACGAAGAGGGCGGCGTCGGCGGCCGCATCCACGGCGAAACGGTGCTCTTCGGCACGGCGGGCTTTATGAGAAAGCGCGGCGTGAACCTGCCGCGCAACTTAGGCCTCAAGACAGGCGTGTTCCTCTCGGTCGACGGCACGCTCATCGCGGTGTTCGCCGTGAAGTACATGCCCGCGGAAAATGTCGACTGGGCGCTCCACGCCCTGCACCACAGCCGCATCACCCCCGTGCTCGCCGTGCGCGACGGCAACATCACCCCCACGCTCTTAAAGCGCAAGTTCGGCACCGACGCGCGCGCGGTCTACCCCAAGCTCTCGACGCGCCTGGCGCTCTCCGAGCGCGGCGGCGGGCGGCCGTATGCGCTGCTCATGCGCGAGGGCCTCATGCCGTATGCCGAGGTCGTGCTCGGCAGCAAGCGGCTCTGCGCGTCCGCCAAGCGGTGCACGGTGCTTGCATTTTTAGCCGCCACGGCCTCGACGCTCCTTGCATTTTATTTAACTTTTGTCGGCGCATACAGCGTGCTCACGCCGTTTTCTCTGCTCATTTACGTACTTTTGTGGTCGCTCAGCGCGCTGGTCGACGCCCTGCTCAGCGATCGTTATTGACACTTCGAACGAAGAAAACGAAAATTTGCGGAAAAATATGGTTGTAATGGAGAGAAAAACATGATATCATTTCTGCATTGAGTATTATCCCACCTTATGGCGCGAGCCGATCTGGGATTTACGATTTTCGGAAGGAGACTGACCCATTATGAGTGCAAAAGACATCCGCAATATCGTGCTGCTTGGCCACAGCGGCAGCGGCAAGACCACCCTCGCTGAGAGCATGCTGTATCTCACCGGCGGCACGGACCGTCTGGGCAGAATTGCCGACGGCAACACCGTTTGTGACTACGATCCCGAAGAGATCCGCCGCCAGATCTCCATTTCCCTGGCCGTGGCTCCCGTGGAATACGACAGCTGCAAGATCAACGTGCTCGACGTGCCCGGCGGCTTCGACTTCGCCGGTGAGGTCGCGGAGGCCGTTCAGGCTGCCGACGCTGCCGTCATCGTCTGCTCGGCCAAGGCCGGCATGAGCGTCGGCGCGGAAAAGGCGTGGAAATATTGCGAGAAGAACTCTCTCCCCCGTCTGCTCTACATCTCCAAGACCGACGAGGAGAACTCCGACTACAACGCCGCGTTCAACACGCTGCGCGAGCGCTTCGGCAAGAACATCGCCCCCGTCGTCGCCCCCATCTGGGACGAGAGCAAGAAGGTCATCGGCATCATCGACGTGCTGCATAAGCGCGCATTCGAGTTCGGCCCCGGCGGCGGCCGCGTCGAGATCGAAGTGCCTGAGAACAAAAAGCCCGTGCTCGATGAGCTCTACGACGCGCTCAAGGAGTCCGTCGCCGAGACGAGCGAGGAATTTATGGAAAAGTTCTTCGCCGGTGAAGACTTTACCTATGCCGAGATGATCCATGGCCTGCGCCAGGGCGTCAAGGACCTGTCCCTCTTCCCTGTCGTGTGCGGCTCCGCCATTCAGGGCATGGGCACGCGCATCCTGATGGATACCATCGTCGAGCTTCTTCCCCAGCCGCAGGACGCCCGCGCCCTGATGGCCGAGAATGAGGACGGCGAGTCCTCCGAGTTCGTCGTCGCGCCCGGCGCACTGCCGACCGCGTTCGTCTTCAAGACCATTTCCGACCAGTACGGCAAGTACTCCTACGTCAAGGTGCTCTCCGGCTCCATCAAGCCCGATATGCCCATGGTCAACGCCCGCACCGGCGAGACCGAGAAGCTCGGCCGCCTGTACATCCCCAAGGGCAAGAAGTATACCGAGGTCAAGGAGCTCACCTGCGGCGACATCGGCGCCATCGCCAAGATGGACAAGGTCAAGACCGGCGACACGCTCTGCGAGCCGCGCAAGGTCGTCAAGATCGAGCCCATCCCGTTCGATGAGCCCTGCTACAGCGTCGCCATCGCGCCCAAGACCCGCGGCCAGGAGGATAAGATGGCCCAGGGCCTCAACCGCCTGAACGAGGAAGATCCGTCCTTCCGCGTCGTCAACAACGCCGAAACGCACCAGATGGTCGTCTCCGGCGCGGGCGACATCCAGATCGACGTGCTCGTCAACAAGCTCAAGAGCCGCTTCGGCGTCGAGGTCGTGCTCGACACGCCGCGCGTGCCCTACCGTGAAAAGATCCGCAAGACGGTCTCCAAGCAGGGCCGTCATAAGAAGCAGACCGGCGGCAGCGGCCAGTTCGGCGACGTTTGGATCCGCTTCGAGCCCAACGAGGAGAGCGAGGAGATGGTCTTCGCCGAGGAAGTCTTCGGCGGCAGCGTCCCCAAGAACTTCTTCCCCGCGGTCGAAAAGGGTCTGCGCGAGGCCTGCGTCCACGGCCCGCTCGCGGGTTATCCCGTCGTGAACCTCAAGGCCGTCCTTTACGATGGCTCCTATCACCCGGTCGACTCGTCCGAGATCGCGTTCAAGACCGCGGCGAACCTCGCCTACAAGGCAGCCATGCCCGAGGCGTCCCCGGTCCTGCTCGAGCCGGTGTGCGAGCTCAAGGTCACGGTGCCCGACCAGTACATGGGCGATATCCTCGGCGATCTCAACAAGCGCCGCGGCCGCGTCATGGGCATGACCCCGACCGGCAACGGCGAGCAGGTCATCGAGGCCGAGTGCCCCGAGGCAGAGCTGATGAGCTACGCCATTGACCTGCGCTCCATGACCCAGTCCCGCGGCTCGTTCGTGATGCACTTCGTGCGCTACGAGCAGTGTTCCGCCGACGCACAGGCGAAGGCTGTCGCTGCCGCGAAGGCGATGCAGGAAGCGGAATAATTGCTTCTGCACAGCAGAAAATAGGTAAAAAGAGAGGGCTTCTCGAAAGAGAAGTCCTCTCTTTTTCCGCGCATGGCGCGGAGGGGGAGCAGCCCGAAGAGGCTGCGGCTTTTCCCCACACCGTGTGGGGCTGCGGATAAGGGGGATATTCTCTCACGTGAGAGAATATCCCCCTTGGACCCCCAAGAGAACGCAAGGGGCCCTGCCCCTTGACCCCGCACATTGGCAGTT
>ERZ791645.1538-NODE-1538-length-14222-cov-3.191148_pt1 | contig 14222 bp, 9 predicted proteins | sample MGYA00509939_ERZ791645 | MGnify/ENA primary metagenome ERZ791645 (study PRJEB30046, sample SAMN00715249) | human gut metagenome | study: EMG produced TPA metagenomics assembly of the A metagenome-wide association study of gut microbiota in type 2... | reverse complement strand
TGAGTACACTGTTTGGAAAGTAATTAGGAATAAAATTCTTTTGATGCTTATTCTGGCACTGATGGCACCGTTTGTACAGCGTAAGGGTACAGGCAGTACGGACGTGGTGTATCTGATTGACACCAGCGGAAGCATGAAGCATCTCACCAAAGGGGGCAATACCCGCCTAGGGGAAGCCGTAAGTGAGATCAAAGAGCAGATTGCCGCTTCGGATGGGGCAAAAATATCCATTGTTACCTGTGACGGCACGGGAACCAATCTGCTTGCCGTCCATACTTCCGAGAAAAAAGCATTGTATCGGACGCTGGCAGACATCAAGGGCACGGACACAGCCGGATCGCTTTCTGATGCACTGGCAACCGTACAGACGGTGCAGAAAAAAGACAAAAAGAACGATCTGGCAGATGTCATCGTCTATACCGACGGCATTGGGGCAAAACAGACGAAAAATCTCAAAAGTCAGCTTCAGGCAACCATCCGCGTGGTGGGAAGTCCCGTTTCTAACGTGGCGAATACGTTTCTGTCCTGCACCAAAGACAGCAGCGGGGACACGTATACGGTTGCATCAGGCGTGACAAATTACAGCGATCATGCGGCAAATATGGAGATTACGCTGTATGAGGGAAAGAAAATTCTTGAAGTGCGTACACTTTCCCTTGCCGCAGACGAGACGTATACCTGCCTGTTCAAACAGGTGAAATGGGGAAAACAGCCACTGCATACCGAACTTTCCGCAGTGACATTTGCCGGCAGCAGCCAGAAGGATTCCTTAAAAGAAGATAACTGTGCTTATGCACTCAAAGACCGGGTTTCCACGAGCAAAGCCACACTGATCGGGGAAGGAAATACCTATATCGAAAAAGCGTATCTTGCCGTGACCGGAGAGAATCTTTCCAAGGCAAAAACAACGGATGCACTTGACAGTGACGATCCGGGGGTCTGTATTTTTGATGCGGATACGGCAGTGCAGGAATCTAATCAGCAGAAGGCGCGGATGATTTTTGCCAAAGAAGGAAAGAACGAGGAAAAAAATGTCAGTCTGTCTGCCAGCGATACCGAACTGACTTCCGGAATCCGGGACTTTGCGCTCGGGGTAAATCAGACGTATGTGTATGATCTGCCGGTCTGGGCCACGGGCTTTCTGTGGAACGGAAAGCAGTGCGCCGCATACTACGGGGAGCATGACGGAATCCGGGAGGTCGTACTCGGATTTGATCTGCGGGAATCGGATTTTGCCCTGCAGCCGGAGTTTCCGGTATTTATGAACCATGCGTTGCACTATCTTGAGGACAGTTCCCTTCTTTCCCAAAACGTCTATGATGCCGGAGATACCGTGCAGTTTCATGCATTAAACGGTGTGGACGTGCAGCAGATTGCAGCACCTGCCGATCAGGCAGGACTGTTTACCGTAAAAGCGGGCGGCAGAAAGGAATCCTATATTGTAAAATTTGCATGCAGCAGCCAGTCGGATGGACGGATCACGGCAGGCGATTCCGGCAGCCGCAACACGATGCAGCGGCAGCTTGTGCGAAAGCAGATGCGCAATGTCATCCTTATCCTTGTGCTTCTTCTTATGATACTGGAGTGGATCTGTTATGTCCGGCAGATGCGTTACCGTGGGCGGTTTTATCTTGCGGTGCGTCTGGTGGGGCTTGCCCTTTTGGTGCTGGCTGTCTGTGGAATTTCGGTGCCGCTTTCCCACGCGAAAGACACAACCGTTTTTCTGGTTGATCTGTCGGAGAGCAATGCCGCAAATCTCACGCAGATGGAGCAGTATATGAGCCGGCAGGTTAAAGACATGCCAAAGAACAATCAGTATGCCATCGTAACGTTTGGAGCCAATGCGGTTGTGGAACAGTTTCTGACCAGTGAGAAACACAGTTTTCAGATTCTCTCGGCACCGGAGGCGGATGCAACCAACCTTGAGGAAGCCGTTTCCACAGGACTTTCCATGATCCCGGACAATGCGGCAGGACGGCTTGTGGTGCTTACGGATGGAAAGCAGACAAAGGGAAACATCGAGCATACGGCATCGGCACTGACGGCAAAAAACGTGCAGCTGTATTCGGTTCTCTATGAAGATACAAAGCAGGGGAGCGATGCCTATATCGAAAACGTGGAAATGCCGGAGTATCTTTATCCGGGTGATTCCTATTCCATGACCGTAACTGTGGAAAGCAACTATGAGACCGATGCGAAGCTGCAGCTTTTGCAGGGAACGGAGATGGTCAGTCAGACAGGCGTGCATTTAAACAAAGGCAGCAACCGTTTTGTTTTGAAACAGAAGGTAGTCGGTACCGATGCGCAGCAGTATACCGTGCGCGTGAAGGCACCGAAGGACACCTGTGAAAAAAACAATGATTATGGTACGTATGCGACGGTGGATTCCCTGCCAAAGATTCTGCTTGTATCTGGAATGGGAGAGGACAGCACACCGTTTTTAGGACTTTTGGATGCTGCCGGATGCAATTACCGGCAGGCGGGTATCCGCAGTCAGTGCACCGGATACTTTAAAAGAGATGCTGCAGTACAAGAGCATCATTCTGGAAAATGTGTACCGGACAGATCTGCCGGAGGGCTTTCTAAAAAATCTGAAAACTTATGTGAAAGACTACGGATGCGGTCTGGTGGCATGCGGCGGCGAGGACAGTTTTGCACTGGGCGGATATCAGGATACGGAACTGGAGAAACTTCTTCCGGTCGATATGCAGCTGCGCGGGGTAAATGAGAAACAGAATCTGGCAATGGTCATGGTGATTGATCATTCGGGCAGTATGTCGGAACAGACCGAAGGAGGCACCAATCTGGATCTGGCGATCGCGGCTGCCAAAGCGGCTGTGGATCAGCTGGATACGAAAGATGAAGTCGGTGTGGTAACCTTTGATGATGGTTACACCTGGCAGGTGCCGCTGGAAAAAGTGAAGGATAAAGACAAGATCCATCAAAGCATCGAGACGATCAGCGAAGGCGGTGGAACGACCATCAAACCGGCCGTGCGTGCGGCACTAAATGAAATTAAGAAGAGCAAGGCACAGCTAAAGCATATTGTGCTTCTGACGGATGGACAGGGGGAAACCGAAAATTTTGAAGATATCATCAAGGACTGCAAGGATGCCGATGTAACTCTTTCCACGGTAGCGGTTGGAGAGTCGTCTGACAGACAGCTTCTGGAAAGACTGGCAACGCAGTGTAACGGCCGCTATTATTATTCCGATATCTCAACCGATATCCCGAAAATCTTTGCACAGGAAGTATTTTTAAATGGAGATACGTATTTGCAGAACGGGCAGTTTTCACTGAAAGGAAACAGCAGCAATGCCATCACGAAAAATCTCTTTGCCGATGGCTGGCCGCAGATCAAAGGATACGTGAGTGCCTCTCCGAAAACCGGAGCCAATGTGCTGCTGGCATCTGCCGAAAAGGATGACCCGATTTTGTCTGTCATGCAGTATGGACTGGGGCATACGGTTGCGTGGAATACCGATGTGACAAACCGCTGGACTGCCGGGCTGGCACAGCAGAATGATTACGTGCAGCTGTGGAAGCGGATCATCGATTACAGTGCGGGAAATACAGCACTCGGCGAAGACCGTGTGGATGTAACTACTGTAAACGGAACAACAAAAGTTACCTATTATGCCAAAGACTACGCAGAGCAGACACAGGTGGAGGCTGTGTACACGGATCCGGATGGAAAAACGCATCAGGCGAAACTGACCGCAAGTGCGCCGGGAACTTATGAGGCACAGCTGGATACGACAGTCTCCGGTGTCTACAATCTGAGCGTGCAGCGGAAAAACGGCAAAAAAATCGAAAATGCCCTGACCACCGCAGCCGTGGTACAGTATTCACAGGAGTACAAATTTGCGCTGACAAACGACAGCTTTTGTGCGTTCATCAAACAGTATGGAAAGATGCTTTCCCCAAAGAAGAATGTATGGAAGAAGTTAAAAGCTTCCGGGCGGGCACGGGTTTGTCTGACCAATCCGCTTTTAATCCTTTTGCTTTTCGTATTTCTGGCAGATATCGCCATGCGGCGGTTTGCCTATGTTCCGCCAATGCCACACTGGACGAAGCCGGCAAAAAAAGCTATAATGACAAAAGAAAAAACAGCAGAAGACGGGCAGCCGGAGCCGGAAACTGAAAAACCAAAGGAAAAGACAAAGAAAACAAAACCGGAGGAAACGGCTTCCCAGGCACTCGATACTTCTGCGCTGTTAAAGAAAAAAGAAAAGCGGAACCATTCCGTTTAAAAGAAAACAGGAGTCATTATGCAATCAGACAGCAATTTACGAGAAACGTTACGGAGTATCGATCATAAAAGTTATCCGGCATACAAATCCCTGCGGGGAAGTTACCGGTTTGCAGACTATGTGTTATCCATCGATCATGTGCAGGGAGATCCTTTTGCGGCACCTTCCCATGTGCGCGTGACCGTGGATGCAAAGGCAGCGGCATTTCCGGAATATGCCATGAAAAATACACGGACGCGCACAGCGCTGGCAGATGAACTGCTGCGCACGTTTGCCGCACAGATCAACCACTTTACATTTAAGGCGAAGGGATCAGGCAAAAGCGGCCTGATCTCGGTAACCCACTGCGGACAGGAGATTCTGACCCGGACAGCCTGTGAAGTGAATGAAAAAGAAATCACCGCGCGTTTTGCGGTAGGATTTCCGGCAAACGGACGGACGATCAATGCCAGGGAACTGGAGAAAATTCTGTTTACCTATCTGCCGGAATGTGTAAAGCATTCATTTTATTATAAGAATCTCGATGCCCGCAGAATCCGGGATGCCGTGGAACTGGCAGAAGACCAGCAGGCAGTCCGTGACCAGCTGAAAGAACAGGGGCTGGTTGCTTTTGTTGCCGATGATGCGGTACTGCCACGGGAGAGCGGGATTTCCTCCCGGCCGATGAAACAGTCCGTAGCTTTTACTTCTCCCCAATCCCTTCGGGTGACAATGCAGCTTCCGCATAGAGGTACAATCACCGGTATGGGTATCCCGAAAGGAATCACATTGATCGTAGGTGGCGGATATCATGGAAAATCCACTTTGCTGACCGCACTGGAACTTGGCGTTTATAATCATATTGCCGGAGATGGCAGAGAGTTTGTGATCACGGATGAGACCGCCTTAAAACTTCGTTCGGAGGACGGACGGTTTATCAAAGATGTCGATATTTCCATGTTTATCAATGACCTGCCAAACGGAAAAGATACCCATCATTTTTCAACGGAAGATGCCAGCGGAAGCACATCGCAGGCAGCCGGGATCGTGGAAGGCATGGAGGCGGGAAGCCGCCTGTTTCTGCTGGATGAGGATACGTCTGCGACGAACTTTATGGTAAGGGATGCATTTATGCAGAAAGTAGTCAGCCCGGATAAAGAGCCGATCACGCCGTTTCTTTCCCGTGCGCGCGATCTGTATGAGCAGGCAGGAATTTCTACCATCCTGGTAGCGGGCAGTTCCGGTGCCTTTTTCCATATTGCGGATACCGTGATCCAGATGGACCGCTACAAGCCGGTTGACATCACAAAAAAGGCGAAGGCATTGTGCAAAGAATTTCCGATTTCAGAGGAAAAGCCACATCCGTTCGCCCTGCCACACAGTTACCGGATCATGGAAAAAGATAAAAACGGTGCCACAAAACGCAGGGATTACCGGAGCGGAGCCGTGCGCAAAAATGAGCCGGAGCGGTTAAAATTAAAAACCATGGGAACGGATGGATTCGCTATCGGAAAGCAGACCGTGGATCTGCGGTATTTAGAACAGCTGATCGACAGCGAACAGACTGCGTGCCTTGGCATGCTCTTAAAATATGCGGTCGAACACCTGGTGGACGGCAAAAGGACAATTGCCGAAGTCGTTGTACAGTTACAGAAAGAACTCGAAACGTCCGGCATGCGTTTTCTGGCAGAAAACGGTATCGTTTCCGGCGGTTATGCCATGCCGCGGGTGCAGGAGATGTATTCCTGTTTTAACCGTTATCGTGTATAGAAAAAGGGAAGCACAGGAGAGACTATGAAAAGAATATTAGTTGTCGTTGACATGCAAAACGATTTTACGACCGGACCGCTGGGCAATGCAGAGTGTGCAGCAGTCATTCCGAAGGTCGCGGAAGTGATAAAAACAGGCGTGTATGACAGAATCATTTTCACCCAAGACACGCACCAGAGTAATTATCTGGATACGCAGGAAGGAAAGCGGCTGCCCGTCGTGCACTGCATCGAAGGAACCGAAGGCTGGGAGATTGCGCCTGTGATCCGTAAGGCAGCATCCTTTTATTCCAAAGAACAGATCGAGACGATTTGTAAGCCGGCATTTGGCAGTGTGCAGCTTGGCGAGTGCTTAAAGCAGTACTGCGGTGATGCAGAGGCACAGATTGATTTCTGTGGCGTGTGCACGGGTATCTGTGTCATCAGCAATGTCATGATTGCCAAAGCCTTTGTTCCGGAAGCGCGCGTGTGCGTGATTGAAAAAGCATGCGCCTGCGTAACACCGGAGTCGCACCGCACGGCGATCGAAGCGATGAAAACCTGTCAGGTGGATATACAGTAATTGTATCTTATTTAAGTAAGAAGAAAAGAGAAGAATTATGAAGTTAAATCAGATCATCACCAGTCTGCTGGAAACAGACATGTACAAATTCAGTATGGGAGAGGCCATCTATCACCAGTTCTCCGACTATAAAACCACATGGACATTCAAGTGCCGTAATACCGATGTGCACTTTACGGCAGAGATGGTGCAGGAGATCAAAGAGCAGATTAAGGCGTACTGCAGTCTACGTTTTACAGAGGAAGAGCTGGAATATCTGAACCGCATTACATGGATCAAGGGAAGCTATATTGATTTCCTGCGCCTGTGGCAGCCGCGCTATGAGGATTTTAAGATTTCGGATGAGGCGGAATGCGGACTTTCCATCGAGACATTCGGTACCTGGCTGAATACGTCCTTGTATGAGATCCCGACACTGGCGATTGTCAACGAAGTGTATTTCCGTATGGCGTACGATTATGACAGGCTTTATGCCAGTTTCCGGGAACGTCTGGAACGGAAGATCAAAGATGCCAGCGGCAGATACGAGATCGGTTCGTTCAGTGAATTCGGACTGCGCCGCCGTCTTTCCGCAGAGGCACAGGAGCTTGCTGTCCGCAAGCTGAAAGAAGCAGAATTTCACGGGTCAGAATTTGTCGGAACGTCCAACGTCTATCTGGCAAAAAAATACAATCTGACACCGGTCGGAACCATGGCACATGAGTGGATCATGTGTGTCGGACAGGGAAATCACAAACATAACCCGGCATATTCCAACTGGTACGCGCTTGATGCCTGGGTACGCGAGTATGGCGTGTTAAACGGTATTGCACTGACCGATGCGATTACGACCGACTGTTTCCTGCGGGATTTCCAGCTGACCTATGCAACGTTATTCTCCGGCGTGCGTCATGACAGCGGAGATCCGGTGGAGTGGGGCGAAAAAATGATTGCACACTACCGGAAACTGGGGATCAATCCGGCAAATAAAACTTTATTGTTCAGTGATTCTCTTGATTTTGCACGGGCACACGAGCTGTACGAACATTTCCGGAACCGCACAAAGGTGGCTTTCGGAATTGGCACCTATATCTCAAATGATACGGAGGTACCGGCACTGAATATCGTCATGAAAACCACGCTGTGCAACGGTATGGATGTCGCAAAGATCTCCGATACTCCGGGCAAGGGCATGTGTAAGAACCCGGATTATGTGCATTATCTGAAACGATGCATCGACTGGCGTATGAATCATGACAGATAAAAATTCTGATTTACAGACAAAGGAAGAAGGAACAGACCTATGAATTATACAGAGTGTATCGAACAGGCGAGAGGCCGTATCGGATCTCACTGTAAGGCGTGCTGGGAATGTAACGGCAGAGCCTGTAAAAACCAGATGCCGGGGCCGGGAGCCAAAGGCATCGGCGATACCGCCATCCGCAACTATGACAAATGGAAAGAAATCCGCGTCCAGATGGACACGCTGGTGGAAAACCGTCCATGTGATACGACACTGGAACTGTTTGGCAGAACGTTTCAGTATCCGTTTTTTGCCGGTCCGGTAGGTGCCGTGCAGCTGCATTACGGAGACTGTCTGAATGATATTTCCTACAACGATATTCTCGTTTCCGCCTGTGCGGCATCCGGCATCGCTGCTTTTACCGGAGACGGAACCGACAGCAATGTCATGGTCGCAGCGACAAAAGCGATAAAAAATGCCGGTGGACTGGGAATTCCGACCGTAAAGCCGTGGAATATCGAAGTGATCCGGGAGAAAATGGCGATGGTAAAGGATTCCGGTGCCTTTGCCGTGGCAATGGATATCGATGCGGCCGGACTGCCGTTTTTAAAGAATCTGACCCCACCGGCCGGAAGCAAATCGGTGGAGGATCTGCGTGAAGTGAAACAGGCGGCCGGGCTGCCGTTTATTGTCAAAGGAATCATGACCGTCAAGGGTGCCATGAAGGCAAAAGAAGCCGGAGCCGATGCAATCGTTGTGTCAAACCACGGCGGGCGTGTTCTGGATCAGTGTCCTGCCACCGCAGAGGTGCTTGAAGAGATCGCAAATGCAGTCGATGGCTCCATGAAGATTTTTGTCGACGGAGGCATCCGTTCCGGTGTGGATGTGTTTAAGGCACTGGCACTGGGAGCCGATGCGGTGATCATTGCCCGTCCGTTTGTGACTGCCGTGTATGGCGGAGCGCAGGAAGGCGTCGAGGCTTATGTCAATAAGATCGGAAGTGAGTTGAAAGATACGATGGCAATGTGCGGTGTGGCTTCGCTGAAGGAGATCACACGGGATTGTGTCAGAGTGTGAGAATTACATATTTTCTGAACGAAAAAGACAATAGAAATAGGAACTTCCAAAGTTATAAACTATTAGGAAGTTCCTATTTTTATTACCATTTAGGAATTTATCTGTATTTTTCCATTGTTTCACACATATAGATTTGATGGTGAAAAGTTGAGTTATATATTAAGTGTAAATTTACATTTGGGGAATGAAGAACATCCGTAAAATTGTTTTCCTACATTTGCTCCCTTTTGTGCAGTTCGAATAACTAGTTTCGCACCACATTTTGGACAAAGTGGGACAGAGACATTTGAAGCATTTTCTGTTGAAGATACAGATGCTTTAGTCTCTTTTAGAAGTCTTTCATATTTAAGGGTATAATCCTTTCGAGTGTCATTATTCATGTTGAGTAAACTTTGAGCAATAGCTATCATTTCTTTTTTAGAAGAAGGTAATTCTTTTGAGTGAGCAACTATATCTTTTATGGTTGCTACTAATTGATCTGCACGTATAACTTGTTGTTTGATCTCTTTTTTGGCATAACGATCATTTACAATTGTTTTAGGATTAGCGAGGACAACTAGCGGCTTATAGAATGAAGAAAAATTATATTTTATAGAGATACCTTTTAACCAATTCGAGGTTTCAATTCGAGCTTCTTTTAATACCTCATAATGCCGTTGACTTTGTGTGATAGGTGAATAAATTCCTTCTTTTTGTTTGGTATGACCATAGAAAATTGTACGGATAAAGGCACCGTTAGAATCAATTTCAATATTTCCTACAAGATTTTTACATTCAATTAGGAAAATAATCTTAGCAGTAATAACAATAAAATCTATTTGTGCACCAAGACCGGAATGTGTTTCAATGTATATATCATGAAGTACTATCATATCCATGTTGCTGTGCTTAAGCTCAAATAGAATATTTTCCTCTCCTATAATTCCAGCTTGGGTAAGGGCAATTTCTTTTTGAATTTGGTTCTGCAAATCACCAGAAGCAAGTTGTTGCAAAGACTTTAATTTATCTAAATATGTTTGTGCATCGTTTGATTCTTTTAAGATAATAATTTCTGGTTTTGAAAATAATCCTATATAATGAATCTCCTTTATGTAAATATAGATTAATAGTATCATTTGATAATCAATATTTCAAGAAATAGGTAACTAAAATATAGTTTTATTCAATAGAAATATGGAAATATTAGTAGTGAGAGTGTATAATAAAATTATATTTAACACAAATTAGATAGGTTGATTATTTACAAAGGGAAAATGCATTTATTAAAAAATATGAGGAAAAATGGGAAAATGGTTGGCAACAAACAAATCAAATTTGGTTTGATAATGGTTTTGTTTTTGGTTTTTGGAGTAGTATCATGTACTGAAAAAGGGGCAATGAAAAAAGTTGTTATACAGAGGAAAGTTGTGATAGCTCTGAAGCAGAAGAAAACTCGACAGAAGTTCACAGAAATTATTCTATGAAGCGTTATGTGGGGGAAAGTCAACTTTGAGAGATGCACCGGAATGTTTTGGATTGGATAATTTCTTATACAATTATAATAAAATTGCAAAATATGGACTGAATAAAACAGAAATAAAAGATCTTCAATCACATAAATCTGAGGAAATGGCATATTCGAGACTTACAAAGTATTCTTTAGCAAAGAACTGCTATCTGACAGCAACAGACAGTTCACTTTGTGGGTATGAAGTTATGGCATTTATCTCGTTTGATAACGATTCTGAAAGTGTAAAATTATCTGTTCAGAAACAGATAATTCGAGACTGTATACATGCCATTGATAGAAAAGTGCCAAATAAATGGATTGATTATGAAATTGAAAATATTGAAAACAAAGGAAGTACAATAGCTTATTTTAATGAACTATTTGCGTTCGAAGGAAAGTTGGAAGCAAATAATGAAATCAGCTTTATAATAAAATATAATCCTATTTCACAAATGACAGAAGATGAGTGGGATTACAGAGAGTATAGAATACCAAATTATAAGTAAATAGCAGCAAGGAATATATATGAGAAAATTAGAAGAAAAGTTTCGTGAAAATACAACATTAAAATACTACAATGAAAATGCTACAATTTTTTCTGCTACTACACAAATCGTAGATTTTTCCATAACGCAGGATAAGTTCCTTGCATTGTTACAGCCAAATGCATATATTTTAGATTTTGGTTGTGGATCTGGTCGTGATACAAAGTATTTCATGGAACATGGATATAGAGTGGAAGCAACGGATGGTTCAGAAGAGTTGTGCAAATTAGCAAGCACATATACTGGAGTTTCGGTTAAATATATGCTATTTCAGGAGTTGGACGAGCAGAAAGAATATGATGGCATTTGGGCATGTTCCTCTATTTTGCATTTGTCAAAGGATGAACTTAAAAATGTTATGCAGCGAATGTTGTGTGCATTGAAGGATGATGGAGTGATTTATACATCATTTAAATATGGAACATTTGAGGGCGAACGAAACGGAAGATATTTTACTGACTTTACAGAAAAAACATTTGATGGGTTTTTAAGCGGTATAAGACATGTAAAGATAGAAGAACAATGGCTGACAGGAGATGTGAGACCAGGCCGTGAGTCGGAACAATGGCTGAATCTTATACTGAGGAAAGTGTGACGAATGGATAAAGTATTAAAGCTGGAAAACGGACAATATGATTTGATAGAAACAGTCTCATATCCAAATGGTGGTGCAAGCTATTTTTATGTAAGAGATCAGCAGGCTATTATTATTGATGATGGGATATGTAATTACAAAAAGGATGAGAAACCTTTTTCCTATTCTTTAATTACGGACAAGCAAAATACATATATGAATAAATATGCAAAAGTATATCGCTTTCTAAAAGAAGACATGGGAATAATCAATGAAGTAATTACATTGCCATGCAAAAAGGAAGAAATACCAATAAAGTATGTGGCAAATCGCGAAGATCATGCAGATGCCTCTCCATTGGAAATTGACTTTGAAAATAATTTTGCAAGTGTATATGGTCGTAATAGCTTGAAATATTTACAGAAAGAATATGGTATTTTGGACGAACAGGGAAATAATTATTTCCTGGATTACTTGTTAAGAACAAAGCATGGAGATTATGCAGTTGAAGAAAATGGGGTAACTTATCATCATCCGCAGCAGATCGGTTTGGAACGTTATCGCAGACAGCTGCAAAAACAAAATACATGTACGGAATGGGGAATTAAGTTATATCGTTTTTCTTCAGAAGATTGTAGATTTGAAAATCGAATTGAGGATGACATAAAAACTTTTTTTGGTGAAAATACCGATGAGTTTGAAGAAAATGGACTCCTTGCTGATCGTCCGGTAAAGTTATATGAGCATCAGGAAAATACGCTTGAGGAAATACAAAAACAGCGTGCTGCGGGAATAAATACATTTCTTGTGGTATTTCCAACGGCAAGTGGAAAATCCAGGATTGTGGAAGAAGATTTGCGTATTTTTTCCAGAAAAAATACAGAATTTCATGCGCTTATTATGGCTCCTAATACAAATATTATTGATGATTGGAGGCAGCGAGTGAAGAAATCGCTTCCAGATCTGCAGGAGCAAATTGAAATTTGTTCATTTGCTTATATGATGCGGAACTATCAGAAATATGCGCAGGAAAAATATAATTATATTGTAGTAGATGAAGCTCATCACGCAGTTTCCCCAGTTTTAAAACGAGTTATTCAGTATTTTACGCCTGATTTTTTGATTGGTCTTACAGCAACCGATCAACGACCAGACAAAAAGAAGTTGGAGACAATATTTGGTAATTATAAGACAGGCTTATCTTTGGTGGATGCGATGAAAAAGAAAATTGTTGCAGAGGCAAATGTATGTCGTATTGAAACCAATCTGGATTTGAGTCATATTCGATTCAATGGCAAAGATTATATTAATGCTGATTTGGAAAAGAGTATTCGTGTAAAGTCCAGAAATGAATTGATTGCAGATGTGTTATACAACTATTTTTCGGAAGGAAAAGCTGGGCAGTTGCAGGGAGTCGTGTTTTGTGTAAATACAAATCATGCACAGGAGATGGAGCGTGTTTTAAATGCGAAAGGTCTTTTGGCAAAGGCATATACCAGAAAAACAAGAAATGCGGATGAAGTTATGCAGCAGTTTCGAGAGAAAAAAATACGTTTTTTGTGCGCTTGTGAAATGATTTCGGAGGGATGGGATTATCCGGAACTTGGAATTCTGGTAATGGCGCGTCCAACACTTTCCAAGGTTCTTTATATGCAGCAGATTGGCAGAGGACTTCGACGAACAAATACAAAAACAAATGTGTTTGTTATTGATGTAGTAGATGAGTATGGTGCCATGGCAAAACCGTGTTCCATGCATTCAATTTTTTCTAATCCATTTTACACTGCATTTGGAAGTATTTTAAAAAGAGATTATTCCGTGGGAGATATGATAGAAGTAGATGGTCTGCATGAAACAGTAGAACGTATTGTGCAGGTGGACATTGAAACTTTCGAAGAAAAATATGGTGATTACTTAAATCAGGAACAGCTGGCGAGAGAATTTTATTTAAGTACGGGAACTATTACCAGCTGGGTTACCAAAGGAAAAATTTCTCCGGATGAAATGATTGCTTTTGGAAGTAGGAAAATTTATCTTTTTGCACCAGAACATGTGAAGCAGATTCGTGAGGAAAATAATATTCCAGAACATACAGAGGAAACGATCAAAACGGACTTCTTTGATTTTCTGGAAGAACGTGATTACAGTCTTTCTTACAAGATGCCGTTTCTTCTTTCATTCCTAAAAAATATGAATGAAATTGGAGATGCAAAAATTGATAATGTGCTCACAGATTATATTGCTTTTTACCAAGACAGGATTGATAAGGGACTTCCAGTAGATCGGTCAAGTTGTCCATATAATGCAGAACGATTGAAAGATCGGAAATATATTAAAAACAATATGCTGACAAATCCTTTTGAAAAATTTGAGCGTAAACGGTTCCTGTATTATTCAAAGGATTTGAATGTAATTTCTATGAATCATGCGCTTTTTATTAAAATGAGTAAGCAAGATTTTGAAAGAGTGAAGGTGCAGATGGAAGAGGATTTGGAGAAATATTATGAAAGAGTTAAATAAAAAGAGTTAAATAAAAAGAGTTAAATAAAAAGAGTGTCTGACAAAATTGCAGTAAAGAAACTATTTATATGTGGAAAAATAATTATGGCAATTAATTGACTACAAATATGCTTTAAATTAGAATAGATAAAAGAAAAAATATAATTTGGAAAGAAATGGGAAAATTTTTATGGATATAAATAAAATCGTTTTAGTAATAACATGTGTATTTTCTGGTATTTCAGTAATTGTA
>ERZ791645.1535-NODE-1535-length-14252-cov-2.800310_pt1 | contig 14252 bp, 7 predicted proteins | sample MGYA00509939_ERZ791645 | MGnify/ENA primary metagenome ERZ791645 (study PRJEB30046, sample SAMN00715249) | human gut metagenome | study: EMG produced TPA metagenomics assembly of the A metagenome-wide association study of gut microbiota in type 2... | reverse complement strand
GGATTGCCATTGGACTCCCGCAAAGAGTATACAAAGTCTGACTGGATTATGTGGATTGCAGCTATGTCTCCAGATTTAGAAACTTTCAAGAAATTCATAGATCCTCTCTATAAATATATCAATGAAACGACTTCACGGGTACCCATCAGCGACTGGCATCACACAGATAGTGGGAAATGGGTTGGTTTTAGAGCTCGCTCGGTAATAGGAGGTTATTGGATGCAGGTATTGATGAACAAAGTCATGAATAATCAGTAATTTAAATCTAATTTATTATGAATTTAAAAAGTAACAAGAAAAGTAAGTTTTGGTGTATACCATACGTCATGCTTACATTATTAGCCTTTTTTTTAGGAAGCTGTGATGATGGAAAAGAAGTATCTCCTATTACAGGTAGTGGAGGAACTCCATTCAATCCTGCTTTTCCTATTCGTATTGATAGTATTTACCCTAAAGCAGGCTCTGCAGGGCAAAGAGTACTTATTTATGGAGAGAATTTTGGAAATAATCCTTCCCAATTGGAAGTTTATATTGGTGGTCAGAAAAGCTCGGTTGTAAATGTAAAGTCTACATATATGTATTGTCTTATGCCATCAAAAGCCTATGAAGGTGATATACAGGTTACGATAAAAGATGGAGAAAAAACATATACTTCTGAAAAATCTGATGTGAGATTTGAATATCAACGATTAAAAGTAGTAAGTACTTTACTTGGTGAGGTTAATCCACAAATTTCCGATAAAAAGAAAAATTTTGAAATAAAAGACGGGCCTTTTGATAATTGTGGCGGTGTTGCTAATCCTTGTTTTATGAAATGGGATCCTGAGTACCCTGAGTTGTTATATTTTGCTGAGGATACATCTGTTGACCCTGAAGGTGTTACAGGTTCTGGTATACGCTGTATTGATTTCGGACGGCAACAATTATATACTATTCTTCCTAGGAGTGAGTATGGAGGGTATGAGCGTGGGCGTTCTATTGATTTTTTTAAAGATAAGGACGGAGTGTATCATATGGTTGTGGCTACATCACAAGCTAATGCAACTAATCCTGCGGTCTATATGTTTGATCGTGTTTCAGATACAACTAAACCATGTGGTTTTAAATGGTCAAATAGAAGAACAATTGTGAATTACAATGGTTGCGCATGTGCAGCAATCCATCCCCAAAACGGTGATTTATATTTTACTCATTTTCAGAAAGGTCACCTTTATAGAGTAAAAAAAGATATTCTTCAAGAATTTGTTGACGGAACCCGTACTACAGCTGTTTCACCTGGGACAGGGGCGGACTATATGTTTACCGTCCAAGATAAAGAATGGGAATTTAATATAATTATTCATCCAACAGGAAATTATGCTTACCTTATGGTTATTAACAAGCACTATATTCTTCGTTCTGATTATAATGGGGAGTCTTTTACTACTCCTTACGTGGTAGCAGGAAGCGCTAATCAAAATGGATATGTAGATGCTGTTGGGAATTTAGCTAAGTTCGATTCGGCATACCAAGGTGTATTTGTAAAGAATGATAATTATAAAGGTGAGATAGATGAATATGACTTTTATATTGCAGATAAACATAACCATGCTATCCGAATTTTAACTCCACTGGGACAAGTCTCAACATTTGCAGGTCGAGGAAGCGCTAGTTTAAATTCTAATCCTTGGGGGTATGTTAATGGGGATTTGAGAAAAGAAGCTCGTTTCGAACGTCCTAAAGCTATTGCATATGATGAAAAGACAGGAATAGTTTATGTAGGTGATGCTTATAATCACCGTATCCGTAAAATAGCTTTAGAAGAATTTAATGATTAACACACTAAAATATGAAAAAATTATTTGTCTTATGTACTATGTTGCTATGGGTGGCTATAAACGCCTTGGCACAGCAAAAGATTAGTGTCTCTGGTATTGTCACAGATGAGAATAAAGAACCGGTCATTGGTGCTAATGTTAGTGTAAAAGATGTCCCAGGGCTAGGAACAATCACAGATCTCAACGGACGATATGTAATTAAAGTGGAACCTTACAATCGCTTGGTATTTTCTTATATTGGTTATCAGTCACAAGAAGTTCTAATAAAAAATCAGTCAAAAGTAAATATAGTACTAAAAGAAGATGTTACCAATGCTATTGACGAAGTGGTTATTACTGGTACTGGAGCTCAGACAAAATTGACTCAGACAGGGGCTATTACAACAGTAAATGTAGATCATCTGAAAGCTAATCCGTCTTCTAGTATCGTAAATACATTAGCCGGTAATGTCGCTGGTGTTTTGGCAATGCAGACTTCCGGACAACCTGGTAAAAATGTATCTGAGTTTTGGATTCGTGGAATTTCGACTTTTGGTGCAAGTACTAGCGCGTATGTCTTGGTTGATGGCTTCGAACGCAGTATGGATGAAATCAATATAGAAGATATTGAATCCTTTTCAGTTTTAAAAGATGCTTCTGCCACTGCTATTTATGGATCAAAAGGCGCGAATGGGGTAGTATTGATTACAACTAAACACGGTAAAGCCGGTAAAATTAATATTACCGCAAAAGCAGAAACAACTTATAATATGCGTACGATCACTCCTGAATTTGAGAATGGGGTAAATTATGCAAATTTTTTAAATGAAGCACGTATTACTCGTAACTATGAACCCGTTTACCAGCCTGAAGAGTTGGATATTATCCGTCTTGGGTTAGATCCAGACCTCTATCCGAATGTGGACTGGATGGATTTACTATTAAAGGAGGGAGCGTGGCAACATCGGGTAAATCTGAATATGAATGGTGGTGGAAATACTGCACGCTATTTTGTATCTTTCAGTTATTTGGACGAACAGGGTATGTATAACACGGATAGCTCGTTAAAAGGAGATTATAACACGAACGCTGATTATCGCCGTTATAATTATCGCATGAACACAGATATTGATATTACAAAAAGTACACTTCTCAAGTTAGGAGTTTCCGGTTATTTATCCAAAAGAAATAGTCCGGGATTGGGAGATTCTGATGTATGGGGAGAACTTTTTGGATATACTCCAATAAGAACTCCGGTATTATATTCTAATGGCTATGTACCTGCCGTCGGTACGGGTAATAAGACTAACCCATGGGTAGCGGCTACCCAAACAGGTTTTAATGAGAATTGGAAAAATACTATTCAAACTAATGTAACATTGGAGCAGAAACTAGACTTCATTACTAAAAATCTGAAATTTGTAGGACGTTTTGGATATGACACATATAATGATAATACTATCAAACGTCATAAATGGCCGGAACAATGGCTTGCGGAACGAGCTCGCAATGAAGAGGGTGAATTAGTATTTAAAAAGATTTCCGGTGCAGGAAATATGGCACAGGAGAGTAGTTCAAGTGGAAATCGTCGTGAATTCTTAGATTTGACGTTAAATTGGAACAGAGCGTTTAAAGCACATCATCCTAGCGCGACATTGAAATATACCCAAGATGCTTTTGTTAAAACGGTTGCTTTGGGAGATGATTTAAAAGAGGGAGTGAGTAGACGAAATCAGGCTTTGGCAGGGCGCTTTGCTTATAATTATAACTATCGATATTTTGTTGACTTCAATTTTGGTTACAACGGTTCGGAAAATTTTGCGAAAGGACATCGTTTTGGCTTTTTTCCCGCATATTCTCTGGCATGGAATATTGCAGAAGAGAAAATAATAAAAAAGCATCTGAAATGGATGAATATGTTTAAGGTTCGTTATTCTTATGGTAAGGTCGGTAATGATAATGTAGGAACCCGTTTCCCATATCTTTATTCAATTGCCGATAACTATAAAGAAAATGATCAGACGAAATATTATGCAGGTTACAACTGGGCCACTTATGGAAGTAATAAATCTTATAATGGTTTACGCTATACAAAACTTGCTTCTAATGATATAACATGGGAAATAGCAACCAAAAGCGACCTTGGTATAGATATGGCTTTATTTAATGACAAATTCACAGCTACGATCGACTATTTTGATGAAAGTCGTAGTGGTATTTATATGGAGCGTGCATTCTTACCAGGAATGGTTGGTCTGGATGGCAATAAACCTTATGCTAATGTGGGTGAAGTAAATTCAAAAGGGTTTGATGGAAACTTTAGTTATAAACAAAAAATTAGTGATGTTAAGTTCACTGTACGTGGTAATATCACATATAGTAAGAATGAAATCATAGAACGCGATGAAGAGAACAATGTTTATGCTTATCAAATGAAAAAAGGGTATCGGGTTAATCAAAATAGAGGCTTGATAGCTTTAGGATTATTTAAGGACTATGATGACATTCGTAACAGTCCTACACAGAAATATGGTCCTGTAATGCCCGGTGATATTAAATATAAAGATGTAAATGGTGATGGTGTTGTCAATGATGGCGATATCGTAGCTATTGGTTCAACTAGTAAACCAAATCTAATTTATGGTTTAGGTCTTTCTGCTACCTGGAAGGGATTGGATGTAAGCTTACATTTCCAAGGTGCCGGTAAATCTCAGTTCTTTACTTATGGCAAATGTATATGGGCTTTTACAGAAGGACAATGGGGTAATATTCTTAAAGGAACGCTGGATAATCGTTGGGTGGATGCGGAGACTGCACAAAAGCTTGGCATCCCTGCTAATGAGAATCCGAATGCATCATACCCTCGTTTGAGTTATACGGATAATGGTAATGGTAATACAACGATCTATGAATATAAAAATAATTACCGTAATTCGACATATTGGTTGCGTAATGGTTCATATGTCCGTCTGAAAACGATTGATGTCGGTTATACTCTTCCGAAGAAGATCGTGAATAAGATACATTTTAATAATGTACGTATTTTCATGACAGGAACTAATTTACTGACATGGTCCAGTTTTAAACTTTGGGATCCTGAAATGGGGGCTTCACGTGGTGAGCAATATCCATTAGCTAAGTCTATAACACTCGGTTTAAGCGTTAACTTATAAAATTCAGAACAATAAAATGAAAAAATATATATTATTGATAATTATAATCGGTTTCGGGACTACATCATGTTCTGACTATTTGGATTCAGAATACATTTTTAAAGATCGTGAATCTTTGGAGAAGATATTTACAGATTATGATAAGACCGAACAGTGGTTGGCACGTGCATATTCATTCCTTACCGGGCAATGCTGCGATGTAGGCAGTAAACGCAATACTCCGTTTGTGTTTGACGACTGTATGTACTATGGTGATGATGATGTTACCATAGACGCATCCAAAGGTGGAAACATGTCATATAATAAGTTTCATGAAGGAGGGTATGACGAAGGTGCTTTCCAGGATACTTGGGATCGCTGTTATAATGGTATTCGTCAGGCTACGATTTTCATGCAGAATGTGGATATGAACGATAAATATAAACCTGAAGAGATTGTTGATCTTAAAGCGCAAGCGCGTTTTGTTAGAGCTTATTTTTATTGGATTCTTCTTCGTAAATATGGGCCGATACCTCTAGTTCCGGAAAATGGTTTTAACTACAATGACTCTTATGATGATGTCGCTACACCACGCAGTTCTTATGATGTTTGTGCCAATTATATTGCAAGTGAAATGGTAATAGCAGCTAAAGATTTGCCATTGACGAGAGAGCAACTTAGTATAAACCGTCCGACGCGGGGAGCGGCTTTGGCTACCCGTGCATTAGCTCTATTGTATGCTGCCAGTCCGTTAACGAATGGTAATAATGATGAATATGCACAACAATTGCTGGATGATAAAGGTAATCGTTTGCTTTCTCCTGAATATGATGAAAGTAAATGGGCAAAAGCAGCTGCTGCCTGCAAAGATGTAATGGAATTGAATGTATATAAGCTTTATACCACAGGTATCAATACCGTGAATACAGGTGCTTTTCCGGCAACTATAGCGCCTCCACATCACGATGTATATTCAAATGAAGATTTTCCGAATGGATGGGCGAATATTGATCCATACGAATCATATCGTGCATTGTTTAATGGAACTGTGTCATCAGTAGATAATCCTGAACTGATTTTTACTAGAGGGCAGAACATCGGTGGTGAACGCATTAAGGATATGGTAATTCACCAACTGCCTTCCGTTGCTAAAGGATGGAATACCCATGGAATGACTCAAAAACAAGTAGATGCTTATTATATGAATACTGGAGACGATTGTCCTGGAATGAATTCTCAGTACGCAGGATACCAAGCATATAAGGATCGTGTAGACAATCGCCCGCGACCAGTCGGCTATACTTCAAACGCACAGGACTATAAACCGCTTTCTGCAAATGTTTCTTTGCAATATGCAAATCGGGAACCACGTTTTTATGCTTCTGTTGCTTTTAACGGTGCCAGATGGTATTTAGGAAATGAATCTCAGCAAGCAAATCAGAATAAACAAGTATTCTACTATCGAGGTGGAGGTAATGGTTATTCCAATAATATGTTTTGGCTGCGTACAGGTATTGGAGTGATGAAATACGTGAACCCAAGCGATACTTATGAAAATAGCGACGGAGCCAAAATTATTGATAAAGATGAACCAGCTATTCGTTATGCCGATATTCTGTTGATGTATGCAGAGGCATTAAACGAATTGACTACATCTTATGAGGTTTCCTCATGGGACGGAATTAAAGCTTATACCATTAACCGTGATCCGGAAGAAATGAGAAAAGGAATAAAACCTGTGCGTATGCGTGCCGGTGTACCGGATTATGATACTCCTATATATGATAACCCTGCAAAATTCCGTATTAAACTGAAACGTGAACGACAGATTGAGCTCTTTGCTGAAGGGAAACGTTACTATGATCTTCGTCGTTGGAAAGATGTGGAAAATACACCGGAAATGATTGGTGATGATTATGGTATGAATTCAGAGGGAACTACCAATGAGACTTTCTTCAAACGTACCGTTTATCAGACTCGTGTATGGAAAAGATGTTACTATTGGATGCCAGTCTTTATTGATGAATATGAGAAGAACCCGAATTTGGTGCAAACTCCGTTCTGGCTCGAATAGTGAATAACAATCAATTATTTAATGAAGTAAAAAATTATGAAGAAGATATTCTATCAAATAATGGGGTTGTGCAGCATATTAGGAGTGGCGACAGCCTGTAATGAAGATCCAGAGTACTTCACGCTGGACGAACAGCCTGACGAGATGCATATTGTAGCTTCTACCGATAAGCTGGTGTTGGATAAAGGAAAGGAAGACGAAACTGCGATAACCTTTACTTGGGATGCCGCTAGTAGTCCGGTCAATGAGACTGACTTAGTGACCTACTCGTTACGTTTGTATGCTACGGCAAATAAAAGTGCAAATAATACCGATTTTTATGAATTGGATACTGATCGGAAAAAGAGTTTCACGCATGATGAACTTAATGCTATTATTGGTACTTGGGTGTTGCCGGGGCAAGAGGTTAAAGTTACTGCACAAGTCGTTTGTACCGTTCATAATGCGGACAAATACATAAAGCCGGAATCGTCCACGGTAGAATTTACTGTGTCGGGTTATGAGAAGTATCCTACTTATATTTACATTCACATGACAGATAATGAGGGTAAAGTCTCAACTCAACGGCTAGGACAACGCAACATGGGAACCGGTATTTATGAGGGTACATTTGATGTGACTCCTTGTGCGTATCATTTTATTACAGTAGCAGGTGGAGATTATCCTGCCTACGGTAATAGTGGAGATGGTCTTCATATGGTCTATTTGAATGAGGGTGAAATTACAGAATTTACTAATACAGAAACAGGACGTCGCACTTTCATTGTGGACACTAATAACGATTATAATGATTGCCGTATGATGGAAATTTTAGAACTACCTGTTCCTGAAACAATGTATATGGTAGGTAATGGTTGTTCTGTTGGTTGGACTCTTAATAGTGGTGATGGTCTTTTCAAAATAGAGAATGCTCGTAATCCACACCTGTATTCTTGGACAGGTGAGTTCAATGCTGGCGGTGAAATAAAAATCAGTCTTGGAGGTTCAAGTTGGGGTGAAGATCCGTTCTTCTTTGCTCCGGAGGCCGCTACCGATCCGTTAACAAATCATGACAAAGTATCGTCTGGAAAAAGATGGCGGTGACCTCAAGTGGGTTCCTACTGTAAGTGGTCGTTACAAGTTTACTTTCTGTTTGGATGTGAAAGATATGCATACAGAGTTTGTTCCTGCAAACTAATAAAAGAATGGAAGCCGGAAGAATTCCGGCTTCAAAACTTGAATACTATAAATCTTGATTACAATGAAACATTTATATCGTTTGGTAGTATCTTTACTACTATTTGTGGGCTTTCAGTCTTGCGTTGACGAAGATGGGGCCGGTGTTCCTTCACCTAAAAGTTTAATTATAGAGGCCGATGAGTATACGTTGGACATGACAGATCTTACCACTCCTCAATTTATAGCTTTCCGTTGGGTAGATGTAGGTAATGCCACTTATACGGTAGCATTTACTAAAGCCAGTGATTCTGATACAGAGAATATTGTCACAGAAGTCTTGAACAACGAGGTGACAGTTGAAGAAGAACTTAATGTGTTGAGTATGACCATAAGTAAAGTTCAATTAAAAGACTACTTGACAAAAGCTGGCTTTACACAAACAGGTACCTATGATGTTGTTATTAGCATCACTGCAACTCCTATTGATCTGTCTATTTCTACTGCTTTAGCCGAAGAAGGCAGTGTGAAAACGGCTGTCATTCATGTTACCAGAGATTGATTCTGTGTAAATTCAAACATCTCTTCTTTCTTTTTTTGTATTTTTGCATGAAAAGTGGAAGAGATGCCTTAATATTCTAAACCAAACCAATTATTCATTATTCAAAATTCAAGCAGATGAAGAACTTTTACTTGTTCTTTTTGATAACTTTCTTTTCAATTTCCTTGGGTGCACAAGAAAAATCGAATAACGTTGCCTATGAGGATACGAATGTACGTTTTACAGTCATTTCTGACGGTACAATTCGTATGGAGTATGCTCCTGATGGTAAATTCATTAATCAACACTCTTTCTTGGCTGTAGAACGTAATTATCCGGCAGTTAAATTCAAACTAAAGAAAGGTGCATGGATTGAGCTTTCTACCTCTAAAATGAAACTGCGTTATAAAAAAAATAGTGGTGCTTTCACTGCCGAGAATCTTCAGATTTCTTCGATGAAAGGGTTGACACCTGCTTTCGTTTGGAAGCCAGGTATGAAGCAACAGTATAATCTGAAAGGCACGACTCGTACACTTGACGGATGGGACGGGGATAAGTGTTGGGGGCACAAAGCGGATTTGGAAGATGGGCTTCTTGCTAAAGACGGGTGGACTTGCTTAGATGACTCCAACAATTTTCTTTTCGATGGTGATGCGGATAACTGGAATTGGGTGAAGACTCGTGAACATGTTGAGGGGGCTCAAGACTGGTATTTTATGGCTTATGGACATGATTATAAAGCTGCATTGAAAGACTATACTCTTTTTGCCGGCCGTATGCCTCTTCCTCCCCGTTATGCTTTCGGTTATTGGTGGAGTCGTTATTGGATGTATAGTGATCATGAATTGCGAGAATTATGCAAGAATTTTGAAAACTATAATATTCCTTTGGATGTGCTTGTAATAGATATGGACTGGCATTATACAGATAAGGGACGGGGGAGTTGGACCGGATGGACATGGAACAAAGAGTTGTTTCCTGATTATCGTAAACTCCTTAAAGATTTGAAAGCTGACAATGGACTACGTGTTACCCTTAACCTGCATCCTGCAGAAGGAGTCCGTAGTTACGAAGAACAATATGAAGCTGTGGCGCGTGATAATGGAGTGGATCCGGCTACTAAACAGGAAATACCTTGGATATCTTCAAAAAAGAGTTTCATAAAAAGTATGTTCAAGAATGTTCTAATGCCTATGAACAATGCCGGAATAGATTTTTGGTGGCTGGATTGGCAGCAGGAACCATTTGATAAAGAAGTGAAAAATCTAAGTAATACTTGGTGGCTGAATTATATATTTTTCTCCCAAATGGAGCGTGAACGTCAGACGCGTCCATTGATTTATCATCGTTGGGGAGGACTTGGAAATCATCGTTATCAGGTGGGCTTTTCGGGTGATACATTTATTTCCTGGGCTAGTCTCGATTACCAGACTTACTTCAACTCTACTGCCAGTAATGTACTTTATGGTTATTGGAGTCATGATATAGGAGGTCACCAGGGTGTAGACCATATTGATCCGGAATTGTATGTTCGTTGGATGCAATTTGGCGCTTTTAGTCCTATTTTACGTTCACATAGTACGAAGATTGCTGGTTTGACAAAAGAGCCTTGGGTATTTAGTAATGAGGTATCTGATATTTTGCGTGGCATCATTCGCCAGCGTTATAATATGGTACCTTATATTTACACAATGGCTCGTGAGGCTTATGAAACAGGACTGTCACTCTGTCGCCCAATGTATTATGATTATCCGGAAAATAAGGAAGCCTATGAGTTCCGAAATGAATATATGTTCGGAGATGATGTGCTGGTTATGCCGGTCACTGCTCCGGTAGAGAATGGCTATGCACAGGTGCGTGTATGGTTGCCGGAAGGAGAATGGTATGAATGGCATACAGGTGCTTTGCTGAAAGGGAATCAGATTGTGGAACGCTCTTTTGCCGTTGATGAATATCCGATTTATATAAAGGCAGGTGCCATATTGCCCATGTATCTGGATAATGTGATGAATCTGAATGGCAATGACGAAGAGGTGGCAGTAACGGTTTTCCCCGGTGGAGGCGATACTGCCGAGTTCAAGTTGTACGAAGATAATGGTAATGATAAGAATTATGCATCCGAATATGCTGTGACTAAGTTGAGTTCTGTCCGCAATGGTAATGAACAAACGCTTGTGATAGGTAAACGTGAGGGTGCTTATAAGGATATGCCTCTTGCCTGCCCGTTTAAAGTGAAGGTGCTTTCTTCTCTTATTCCCCAGTCTGTTACGGTGAATGGACATCCGGCTAAATACCAGTACTTAGGTGAAGATTTTGCCCTTTTGATCGATGTTCCTGCTCAGACTTGCGATCAGGAAAAGGTGGTTAAAATCGTTTATCCGTCTGAAAAGGTCGATCTGAACGGACTTCTTGGAGCATCCCGAAGAATAGCGAAGAGTATGGAACAACTGAAATATCGTAATTCATACATTGTCTTTAAAGAAGAGTTTGGTAAAATGGGAAGTTTGAGTGAAGCAGTGACCTATGCTCCCTCCGAAATGCCCGCTTTGATCGCTGATTTCTGGAAAAGTTATAATGAACTGCCTGCAGTGTTGGAACGACAAGGAATGAAGAGTGATTTTGCAACATGGTTTTTGCAATCTGTTTGTTGGAGCAAGCGATAAATAATAGATAGATGAAACGATATTTGATGATATTTTTGGCCGCTTTCATGGCTTTTCACTGTATGGGGGCTTCTTTGCCCTCCCAGGTGGACAGCCATGATATAGCGTCTTTACATGCATGGGGACCTTATTCCAAACGCTATGCAGGCATCTCGCACATACCTGATATGAGTAAAGGAATACGTTTTGATTTCTCCGTGATGCCCGGATATTATCGGAATCGCCAGTTGGTGCCGCATGTCCTGTTTGAATCGTCTTACTATCCATGGGAGATAAATCCGGAGGTGAATCGCATCACTTATCGATATGAACTGGAGTGGAAGGACAAGGTTTATACGGATGTCACTTATTACGTGTTGGATGATAATCGCACACTGGTCGGAATACATTGTGTCAACAATACAGGGATGCCTCAGAATCTGGTTCTGAACCAGATGGCTTATATAGACTATCCTGAGACGTATCCGCAGGTAACTGCTACAGGAGCATCGCGGCTGCAATGGTATAATGCCATTGATTATACGGAGAATGAACCTGTTCGGAAATCGCCTCAATACAGATTGGTATATGATGGGTGGCGGCGGAATGAAGAACGTAGTGCCTCGTCTCTCGATGGTTCGATTCTGGGAAGGGGATTTGGCAGAAACAAAGGTGACCGCCTGAGTTATCAAGTGAAGATCCTCCCGGGTCAGGAAAGCGGAGCCATAGGTATCCGATTTAAAGTAAAGAAGGAAGAGAACGCTGTACTACAGCTGAAAGGACTGGCAGAACAATCTGTTACTCTGAAAGGTACGGGAGAATTTTCTTTCGTATCAGTTCTTTATCAGAATAAGAAGGCGGGAGAATACAAATTGGAACTTATTTCGGGCAGTACCGTTGAAATCGGTCTGGATGGATTCTTTATAGGCAGTGCGGATGATATCAGCAATGTAAATGTAGTTCGTACGCCGATACCTTTTACTCCTGCAATGGAAGTAGGTAAAAACAAGAAAGACTTTATCCTGAAGTACAAAGACTGTGAAAACTATTATGGGGTGGCTTGGAACCATCAGCATTCGGAAGTTCGGGAAATACTGAACGGTGAATTGGAATCTTTCTTCCGGAGAAAGGTGCACGATCATGTCTCGTCAAGGCTGGTTGGAGATAGGAAGTGGCACTATACGAATGCTTTTTTGCGTCCTGTCGTGCTGGAACCAGATTCTGAACAGACCATTTACATGTTGGTATGCACAGGAGATAAGGAACAGGTACAACAAGAATTGCAGAGTTTCCATTCAACTCCGGATAAACTGATTGCGCAGGTTAAATCTACGGAAGGTGCAAAGTTTAAGGATAAAGTGTTACCGGGCGGAGAGAAGTATCTTCTGGGAAATAGTTTATTGCAAGCCTCGCTTTTATCGAATATCGTATATCCGGTTTATACGCAGAAAGAGTACATCAGGCATTTCACACCGGGCAAGAACTGGAATAGTCTTTATACTTGGGATTCCGGATTCATTGCACTGGGACTGATTGATGTGGATCCGGCTAAGGCTTTCGAATGCATCAAGGCCTATACAACTCCGGTAGGGAGTGAATCGGCTTTTATTCATCATGGCACTCCATTGCCTATCCAGATATATGCTTACGCTGATTTGTGGAACAATAGCCTGTCACGTGAGACCTTGGAATTCTTATATCCCCGACTGAAACAGTTCTTTAACTTTATGGTTGGAAACGATCCTTACTCTACTACCCGGATGAAGGGTTCCGGTCTGCTTCGCACCTGGGATTATTTCTATAATTCCGGTGGATGGGACGATTATCCGCCTCAGCATGCACGTGGGGGGAATAAACTGGTGACTCCTGTAGTTACTTCGGCATATTACTTGCGGGCTGCGAAAATACTGCGCCTGGCGGCAAAAGAGTTGGGACTGAAAAAGGATATGAAAGAATATGAGCAGGTAATCGGACGACTGTCGAATGCTTTGCAAACCTACTCTTGGGACGAAGAAAGCGGATATTTTGGGTATGTGCTCCATGATTCTTTGGAGAATGCGAAAGAAATCTTACGGTATAAGGACCGGTCGAACTTTAACAAGGGGTTGGATGGAGTGACTCCTCTGACAGCAGGTATCTGTTCTCCGGATCAGGTAAATAGGTTGGTGGGACATCTGTTTTCTCCCGATGAGTTATGGACAAAAGTAGGAATTTCAACGGTAGACCAGTCTGCTCCTTATTATAAAGTAGATGGGTATTGGAATGGTGCCGTATGGTTTCCCCATCAGTGGGTAATGTGGAAAACTCTTTTAGATTTAGGTAAGGGAGAAGAAGCCTATCGGGTGGCGCATACAGCCCTAGATAATTGGGAAAAGGAATGTGCAGCAAGCTATTTTACGTTCGAGCATTTCATTATCTCTTCGGGAAGAGGAGCGGGGTGGCACCAGTTTTCCGGACTTTCATCACCTATTTTGAATTGGTTTGCTGCCTATTATAAGTCGGGTAAAGTTTCTACCGGCTTTGAGGTATGGATTACGAAGAGCGAATTCAATAGTACTTGTTCTGGATATAAGGCTGATATCTCTTTTGATGATTCGACAAAGGCTCATGAACGTTGCATGATTGTCTGTATGGATGCAAAACATACATACGAAGCATTCTTCAATGGCAAGCCTGTCAAATTCAGACCTGGCCATGCCGGAATGTTAGAAATTACTTTGCCGGCTACTAATAAAACAGGTGAACTCATAATTCAGGCTCTTAATTAAACTCATTATTGACGGGTTATGAACTAAAAATCGGGTGGTGTATACTGTTTACAAATGATGTATGTTCCTAAAACAGTCGTATACTGAATGCCATCTAGTCGTATACTTAATAGGATTCAGTTGT
>ERZ791645.1531-NODE-1531-length-14272-cov-2.556306_pt1 | contig 14272 bp, 9 predicted proteins | sample MGYA00509939_ERZ791645 | MGnify/ENA primary metagenome ERZ791645 (study PRJEB30046, sample SAMN00715249) | human gut metagenome | study: EMG produced TPA metagenomics assembly of the A metagenome-wide association study of gut microbiota in type 2... | reverse complement strand
ATACCGGAGACGCGAACTTTTTCGGATTTTATGGTTATTATGAAAATAATAATTATAATGAAATGGTGAAGGATACTGATTTTAAAGCAACGGTAGATACCATTGGTAAGGACAAAATCGTAAACAGTTCTATTGCAAGTCTGAAAAAAACAGACGGTGCAACACAGATAGAAGCAGCATATCTTGTCTGGGAAACATCCGTACAGGGAAAAAATAATACGGATCTTGTAAAAAAGGCTGCGAATAAAGCGGTTTATTTTGCCGGTTCAACAGACAAGGGTGCTTTTACAAAGAAAGTAAATGCTTCCTATGCTGCAGTTGATATGCGTGAACCACATCTTGGAACAAAAGAATATACATTTTCCTGTATGTATGTAGATGTAACCTCGGTTGTTCAGAAATATGGCTATGGTAAATACGGTGTTGCAAATATCCCTTATGCAGCGTCAATGAAAACAAGTAATACAGACAAGGGTACACATGCAGGTGAGAGCAGTTCCGCATGGCAGCTGATCGTAATCGAGAAAAACAGCAAAGCAAATGTCAGGGCTGTTTCCTTAAAAATTGGTTCTCATTTTAATTATCAGTGGGAAGGCAGTACGTGGACAAAAAACCCTGTATCCATGAATCTGAATCTTGGGGATTGCAAGACAAATCAGTATATAAATGAAGATTCCGAAGTAAGCGGAGAATTATTACTGCTTGGAACCAATTCAGGAATTGTAAAAAGCAACGCGACAGAACAGAAATCTTTTGCACTTGATTTATATGACCGGGATAATAAAGATAAAAATAATAATGAAAGGCTGGCATATTCAAACAGTGGACTGATCGGACATTCTTATTTCTATCATGGAGACACACAGCTGAGTTCTAAGTTATCTTCTGTCCGTGGTATGTTAATGGATTTCACCGTAAATCAGGATGATGGATCGCATCCGGGATTTGCAACCAAGAGATTCCGTGCAGAAGCATCCGATTCATCCTGGTCAACATTATTTGTTGTCGGGCTTGCGGTGGATGTAGCGGATTATGATCTTATTTCAAATCAGGATACAACGGTAACCAGTGCAGTATCTGCAACTGTAACAGGAGGTATACAGGTAAAAACAGACCAGCCGGATACCGGTTATTATGATGGAAAACTGGTAGTTACATTGGATGATGCATTGACTCCGATAAAAGGTGAAACAATATTTACAGTGCTTGATAAAGGTGTAAAAAATCCTAAAGAAAAAAAACTTGTTTATGGGACTGCAAAAGAGCTTAAATATGATGCAGCCAAACATACACTGACTTTATCCGGTTATGATAACAAGGCAGATGACAGTTATGTTGGCTATACGATTTCATGTAGCGTAAAGGAAAATTCAGGAAAGAAAGTTTTTAAAAACCAGTATGAGGTTGTCAGAAAACTCCGGTCACAGTCTTTTAGCACCGGAATTGAGAAAAAAACAGAACCATTATCGTCTCAGGCAGTTCCGATGTATCGGTTTACAGTAAAGATGGATAAGACTGCCGGAAAGAATATTGATATACAAAGATTTAACCCAAGTGGGCGGTATTACACTTCACTTACGGTATTAGCAGATCAGAAATTGTTAGCAGGCGATTACTATGTAGGTTCTGTTGAGATTCCATATAATGGAATTATTTCAGCAGTACCGACCTTTAACACCGGCTACGTGTTCAGTAAATGGATAGACCTCAATGAAAAAACGAATGTCTCCACAGACCGCAAGGCAACATCGGACATGGTAAATGATAATACCTATGCTTATGAAAGACAGATGCCTGCTTATAACCTGACGCTGACACTTACCGGCATCGGGGAGCCTTATGAAGTCCGTTATTACATAAACGCACCAAGGGTATTGACGAATACGGATGTATGGAAAGTCGGTAATACATTTACATTGATCGGAAACAGTGCTAAAGAAACAGCAACAAAGAGTTATACCGGAACACAGATCAGCAGTATCTGTAAAAGTACCAAACCGTATATTTATAAAACATACCGTTACGGCACCTATTATAATGCTGCATTGTCAAGCAGTATCACGATCAACGGATACCGTAAAGTGATCAGTGGAACTCATACGAAAGCCGGATGGTGGACTGCAGCAAGCGGGGGAACCTATGTAAATGTAGACGGGGCAGCGTCCGGGGAGAACCAGGGCAAGATCTGTGCCAGTGACTGGCGGGACTATGCAAAGAGCGGTACCTTATCCAATGGAACAAAAGGAAAGATCATTTCCCTGTATGCACACTGGGAACTGGATCAGGCAGAATATACCGTCCGCCACTGGAAACAGAAAGCAGACGGTATTGCATCAACCCATGACGATAAAAACTATGAACTTGCCGAAACAGAGACGAAAAAAGCACAGATCGGAAGCAAGGTTACTCCTGCAGTAAAGACATACACCGGTTTTGACAGCCCGAAAACACAGACGAAAGCGGTAACTGCAGATGGAAAGATGGTCATTGATTATTATTATGAAAGACATCTATATAATGTAACATTAAATGCCGGAACCGGCATTGAAAAGACGACCGGAGGCGGATCGTACCGCTATGGACAGAGCGTTACCATCGATGCGGCAGTAAAAGAAGGCTATCACTGGTTAAACTGGAAAGGAAATTATAAAGGCGGATCCGGTGGGGAGCAGACCGTGGATGCTAAGAAGTTTGTATTTACGATGCCAGCCGGAAACGTTACAATGACAGCCAATGCAGAGGCAAATAGATATACAATCCATTTTGATCCAAACGGCGGAGCCGGACATATCGATGATATCGAAACCACGTATGATACCGATGTGACACTGCCGGATGTATGGAATGCAGACGGAACAGCAGCCTATGTGAAATATACACTGGATGGACAAAACGTGACAGAGGATGTGATTGCCGGAGTGATTCCAAAGGCAATGATGGATGGATATGAAGAGGAAGAAACGGAAGATATGGAGAATACCGAAGATCCGGATAATGCGGAAGACCCAGAGGGTGCCGGTAATTCAGAGGATGAGGATTCCGAAAACAATGGAGATGATTCGGATGCAGGTAATTCAGATGCAGACGCACAGGATTCCATGGATGCTATGGATGAATCAGGCAATGCGGAAACTGCAGACAACTCTGATGAAGCAGACGATGCAGAAATGGCAGACAGTTCCGATGAAGCAGACGAGGCAGAAATGGCAGACAACTCTGATGAATCAGATGATACAGACAATCCTGATGTAACAGACGATACGGATCAGAATGAAAAAGTTGCCGTGACAAAAGAGAATAAAGATGATGCCGAAGATATTGATGCTTTCAATGACTTAGAGGAAGAAGATATCGAGGAAGATAAGAAAGCCGAAGCACCAAAGAAAAAGGTATATGCATCCATTTTTATGGGCTGGGCTTTGGAAGATGGCAAAGATACCTTTATCCCGAAGTGGAAAGCCGGAGATGCCGTTCGGAACCTTGTGGCAGAAGATGGTGGAGAGATCACACTTTATGCTGTCTGGGACGACTGCCCGTGGATTCAGGCACAGGATCTCTATTATACCTTAGAGCAGGCACAGAGTGGTTTTATCACGGAAGAAGAAATCTTAAGCCATGCAACGGCAACCGACCGGGAAGATGGAAGTCCGATTTTACCAGGAACCAATCCGGCACCGAGTGATCCGGAAGTTTTCACATCCTTCACGATCCCGGACTACCAGGCAGAAGAATTTACAAATCTGCAGCATGATTTTGCCACATCCGAGAATTTAACCGTGGTAGACCATGTGGGAAACACTTATGTGAAACAGATCATGGTGCATGTGACCGATACCACGCCGAAAAAACTCACACAGATGGATCTGACCGGAGTTACCCGTTTCATCAACAGCAAATATTATAACAAATCGTTTGAAGAAGGCGGACTTGAAGATAATTCTATCTGGAAAGTCGATCCGGAATACAAGGCAGCACTGGAAAGCGCATTAAATAACATGGATCATGATACCCCGGCGGAAACCTATGTATTTTCAAAGGAAACGATCAAACAGATGAAACAATATGTGGAAACTCACGGAATTGGAAACAGCAAAGAACCGGATGCGTTGAATAACTTCTATAATCAGTTCCTTGCACCGAATAGGAAATAGATAATAAAACATCAATATTTCCCTTTACAAATTCTTTTGCAGAGCGTAAATTAGAGAGTGCTGGAATCATTTCCCGGCAGTAAAAATATGGAGGTTTACAATGGCAAAAGAATTGTTAAAACGAAGCGAAGTAAAAGAAGAATATACATGGAATTTAAAAGATATGTATGCGTCCGACGAGGATTGGAAAAAAGATCTGGATGAGATTGACAAGATCCTGGATGAAATCGGAAAGATGGAAGGTAAAGTAGCTGCTTGTGCGCAAAATCTGCTTTTTGTATTAGAATGCGCAGCTAAGGCAGAGGAAAAACTGGATTATGATTTTAATTATGCAGAGCGTCTGTTTGATGAAGACCAGAAAAATACGGCACATCAGGCAATGTCCCAGAAAATGTATTCTATGCTGACGAAGGTGTCAAGCCAGACTGCATTTATCGTTCCGGAGATCCTTGCAATGGATGAGGCTGTTCTGGAAGGATACTATAAAGAACTTCCGGAGTTAGAACTTTACCGTAAACAGATCGAGGAAATCGAGCGTACCAAGGCACATACACTTTCTGCTGAAATGGAAAAACTGGTAGCGATGACAGGCGATATGGCGGAGACATCCGGACAGGTATATTCCATCATCAACAACGCTGATTTTGTATTCCCGGAGATCAAAGATGAAGATGGAGATACAGTGAGACTGTCCCATGGTAATTTCGTTCCGTTTGAGGAGTCGGCAGACCGCCGTGTGCGCAAGGATGCATTTGAGGGATTTTATGGTGTGTACAAACAGTATGCAAACACACTTGCTGCATTATATAATGGTCAGGTAAAACAGCAGGTTTTCTATGCAAATGCGAGACACTATCATTCAACACTGGAAGCCGCAGTGGATGCCAATAATGTTTCTCCGACTGTTTATCATAATCTGATCGATACGATCAATAAGAATATGGATAAAATGCACCGTTATGTACGTCTTCGCAAAAAATGCCTTGGCGTGGACGAACTACATATGTACGACGTTTACACACCAATGATCGCAGATGCCGCAAAGAAGATTTCTTTTGAGGAAGCGAAAGAAACCGTGTTAAAGGCATTAGCACCACTTGGGGAAGAATACGTCGCAAAGGTAAAAGAGGGATTTGAAAGCCGCTGGATCGATGTTTATGAGAACGAGGGAAAGAGAAGCGGAGCTTATTCTGCAGGGGCTTATGGTTCACATCCATATGTGCTGTTAAATCATAATGATACCCTTGATAATATGTTTACGCTGGCACATGAAATGGGACATGCGATGCATTCCTATTATTCAAATTCCAGTCAGCCATATATTTACTCCCAGTATAAGATCTTTGTTGCAGAGGTGGCATCTACCTGTAACGAAGTGCTTTTAATGGAGTATTTGCTGAAAAATACAACTGATAAAAAGGAGCGTGCATATCTGCTCAACCATTATCTTGACAGCTTTAAGGGAACTGTTTACCGTCAGACTATGTTTGCTGAATATGAAATGTTAAGCAATAAGATGGTGGAAGAGGGAGAGAGCCTGACCGCTGAGACGTTAAATAAATTATATTATGACTTAAACTGCAAATATTTTGGACCGGATATGGTATCAGATTCTGAGATTGCCTACGAATGGGCAAGAATCCCTCATTTTTACTATAATTTCTATGTATATCAGTATGCAACGGGATTTTCTTCGGCAGTTGCACTGGCACATGGAATCTTAAAAGAGGGAGCACCTGCGGTAGAACGTTATAAGAAGTTTTTATCCGGTGGCTGTTCTGCCTCTCCGGTTGAGCTGCTTAAGATCGCCGGTGTCAACCTTGAAACACCAAAGCCAATCCAGGAGGCACTGGATGTATTTGGGGAAGTGCTTGATGAAATCGAGGCATTGCTTGCCGAATAATGAATAACCGGTGGAAAATTGTGGAATACTATATCTATACAAGAACAAAACAGGAGGATTTTGTTTTGAAACAGGTAGAAGTATTGATCGATGCACCGGAAAAAGCAAAGAAGCTGTGTCATATTCTGAGTGGTCATAAAGGAGCGTTTGACCTTGCAAAAGGCAGATATATCGTAGACGGAAAATCAATCATTGGAGTCTGTACGATGGATCTGTCAAAACCTCTGACACTGACCATACATGAGGAAGATGATACTGTGATGGAGGAAATCCGTGAATTTGTGGTAAAAGGAAGATAACACATTTACCGGAAAACACGGGACTGTAAATAACCGAATAAAAAGACAGTAACAATCGAAAGTAAGTTGTTACTGTCTTTTTTGTTTTGTGCCTGTGGCAGTTTTTCTGTTAAAGATAACATCGTATTTCTTTGGCAAGATTTTCCTCAAGATGGATCAGTTCTTTGCAAAATCCCTGGGCCTGTTTGTCCGCGGCCGCATACTGATTATAATAGCGGCAGAGTGATTTGACACCCATATTGCAGCCTTCGGTCAAAAGATCAGCACACACAGCATCACTTTCCTCAACTGCTAACTTGGCATTTGTTTTCAGCCAGGACATTCCTTTTGCAAGCGCATTCGGTTCTTTGACCGGATCATCACATTTTTCTAACTGTGCATGGATCTCATTTCCAAGACGCTCGTGTTTTTCTTTGGATGCCATGATGACATTTTTGAAATCTGCATCCGAAATTTTATCACAGATCTCATCCATGGAATAAACAGCCATTTTTGTGCCGGCATTACATTCCCGCAATAATTTTACAGTATCTCCGTTTAACATATAGAATCCCTCTTTTTCATGATTTTTATATTCGCAATAGATAGAATGCGGAACATGCATTCTGTTGTTTAATATGTCTTGAAACAGAATGAATTATGTATTGTTTCAGAAGTACAAAACATTTCTTTGAAAAATAAAAGCAGAAAACTTTACATGATTTTAAACATGTGTCTTGTCATATGTAATGATAAGTGGTATACTACGAAAAGTTTCATTAAAAATCTGAAATGAATGGGCAAAAAATTTGAGAGAGAGTTAAGAGGGCGTATGATAAGTTTGGAAGAATTAGAAGAGTGGAAAAAGAAAAGAGATGCCGTGATCCTGGCACATTATTATGTAAGACCGGAAGTCCAGGCACTTGCCGATTACATCGGAGATTCTTATTTCCTGAGTAAAAAGGCAACAGAGCTTGCAAATAAGACGATCGTACTCTGTGGCGTGACATTTATGGGCGAGAGTGCAAAATTGTTAAATCCGGATAAAACAGTACTGATGCCGGATCTTGCTGCGGACTGCCCGATGGCACATATGGTAACAAAAGAAACCGTACAGGCCGCGAGAGACCAGTACGATGACCTTGCGGTCGTGTGTTATATCAACTCGACACAGGAGATCAAATCGTGGTCGGATGTCTGTGTAACTTCTGCAAATGCGGTAAAGATTGTAAAAAATCTGCCGAATAAACATATTTTATTTATCCCGGACCGGAATCTGGCACATTTTGTCGCCGCAGCGGTGCCGGAAAAAGAATTCATTTACAATGAAGGATTTTGTATTGTACATGAATTTATGCAGGTAGAGGAATTGCTTGATTTAAAGGCAGAGCATCCGGATGCAAAAGTACTGGTTCACCCGGAATGCAATCATAAAATTATTGAAATCGCAGATTTTATCGGATCGACAAGCGGAATTATCAATTTTGCCGGGGAGAGCAGCGACAAAGAATTTATCATTGGCACGGAGTGCGGTGTTCTTACAAAATTAAAAGAGCGCAGACCGGATGCAGAGTTTTATTTCCCGGAAACAACACCGACCTGTGTGAATATGAAAAAAATCACGCCGGAAAAAGTGCTTCATGTGTTAAAAACAGGGGAAAATGAGATCCATGCAAGACCGGAAACGGAAGGCGCTGCAAAAAATGCGCTGGCAAGAATGTTAGAACTTGCCGGAAAATAAAAGCAACATGTGTTAAAACGGAATTCGAAACATTTCCGATGGCGGCACAGAAATGAGGTCAAATATGAAAAATCTGTATTATGATGTAGTGATTGCAGGATGTGGTGTGGCAGGACTTTATGCGGCTTTGAATCTGCCGGAAGAAATGAATATTCTGATGCTTTCAAAAAAAGATTTGGAAAGCTGTGACTCCATGCTGGCACAGGGAGGAATCTGTGTACTGCGGGATGAATCTGATTACGATTCGTACTTTGAAGATACCATGCGGGCCGGACATTATGAAAATCGAAAGGAGAGCGTTGATATTATGATACGTTCCAGCCGGGATGTGATCAACGACCTGTTGAATTTTGGTGTCCGTTTTGCAAAAAATCCGGATGGAAGCCTTGCCTATACCAGGGAGGGAGCTCATTCCCGGCCGAGGATCTGCTTCCATGAGGATATTACCGGAAAGGAGATCACAACGACACTACTATCACATGTAAAAAAATGTTCGAATGTGACCATCTTAGAGTATACGACCATGACAGATATTTTGGTGGATGGTGGCAAATGCACCGGTATGGCCGCAGAAACAAAAGAAGGTGAAACGCTGCATATTCATGCAGACAATACAATTATGGCAACCGGAGGAATCGGGGGTCTTTATGAGCATTCCACCAATTTCCCAATACTGACCGGTGATGCATGCAGGATCGCAAAAGAACACGGTGTGGAACTTGAACATATGGACTATGTACAGATCCACCCAACATGCCTTTACAGTAAAAAGCCTGGAAGGAGTTTCCTGATCTCGGAATCAGCAAGGGGAGAAGGCGCAGTTCTTCTCAATCACAAAGGAGAACGGTTTGTCAATGAACTTCTGCCGCGTGATGTTGTGACAAAAGCAATACAGGAAGAAATGAAAAAAGAAGGAACAGACCATGTATGGCTTTCCATGGAAAATATTGATAAAGATACGATCCTGAATCATTTTCCGAATATTTATCAGCATTGTCTGGAAGAAGGCTATGACATTACAAAGGAAAGTATTCCGGTTGTACCGGCACAGCACTATTTTATGGGCGGTGTCCACGTAGACTGCAACAGCAAAACGTCTATGGAACAGTTATATGCAGTCGGTGAAGCAAGCTGTAACGGTGTTCATGGCGCAAACCGTCTGGCAAGCAATTCCCTGCTTGAAAGTCTGGTCTTTGCGAAACGTGCGGCAAAGCATATTACAGACGGCTTTGATATGGCAGAGAGTTGTCCGGAACTCGTGGAAGCGGCAGCACTCCGGAAGTACAACGGCTATGATGAATTGAAAAAACAGTACAAGACAGAAATTTTTGAAGAAATTGAAAGGGAGAAAAAGTTACATGAACAGTATATCAATGAAGTTAAATGCAGATAAATTAATTATGCAGGCACTGGAAGAAGATATCACAAGCGAGGATGTTACGACCAATGCCGTAATGCGCCATCCGCAGCAGGGAGAGGTACAGCTTTTGTGCAAGCAGGACGGTGTAATTGCAGGCTTGGATGTATTTAAAAGAGTGTTTGAGCTTTTAGATGAAACAACACAAGTCGTATTTTATGTAAAGGACGGCGATGCCGTAAAAAAAGGCGATCTGCTTGCAGTTGTAAAGGGGGATATCCGTGTCCTGCTTTCAGGAGAACGCACCGCCTTAAATTACTTACAGAGAATGAGCGGTATTGCAACGTATACACGCTCAATTGCTGATTTGTTAAAGGGCAGCAAAACAAAGCTTCTTGATACGAGAAAGACGACACCGAACAACCGCATTTTTGAAAAATATGCCGTAAAGGTCGGCGGTGGTTATAACCACCGTTACAACTTATCCGATGGTGTCTTATTAAAGGATAACCACATCGGAGCTGCAGGCGGTGTTAAAGAGGCTGTAACGATGGCAAAGGAATATGCATCGTTTGTCAGAAAGATTGAAGTGGAAGTCGAAAATCTGGATATGGTACGCGAAGCGGTAGAAGCGGGCGCAGATATTATCATGCTGGATAATATGACACCGGAAATGATGAAAGAAGCAGTCCGTATTATTGACGGCAGGGCAGAAACAGAGTGTTCCGGCAACGTTACGTTAGAAAACGTGGCACGTCTGACAGATATCGGCGTGGATTATATTTCAAGCGGTGCGCTGACTCATTCCGCTCCGATTTTGGACGTTTCTTTAAAAAATTTACATGCAGTATAAAAAAACTTTCCTAAATAAAGAAAAAAAGTAAAAAAATGGCTTTATTGCTTTAATTGGATAAATAATCTGCTTTTCTTTTTTATAATAGTGTGTTAACATAATAACACACTAAATTTTTGGAGGTTTCTAATGAAGAAAGACGAATTTAAGCCGTATATCCCGGCTGACAAAATTACGCCTGAGTTTACAGTGACATCTGTGATCATGGGTGTCCTTCTGGCAATTATTTTCGGCGCAGCCAACGCGTACCTTGGTCTGCGTGTCGGAATGACTGTATCTGCTTCTATTCCGGCAGCAGTTATTTCCATGGGCGTTATCCGCGTCATTATGAAAAAGGATTCAATCCTTGAAAGTAACATGGTACAGACAATCGGTTCTGCCGGTGAATCCCTGGCAGCGGGAGCAATCTTTACACTTCCTGTATTGTTTTTATGGTCAAAGGAAGGTATTACAGAGGCTCCAAGCCTGATTACCATTTCATTAATCGCATTATTCGGCGGTATCTTAGGTGTGTTATTCATGGTGCCGTTAAGAAATGCACTGATTGTAAAAGAACATGGTGTGCTTCCGTATCCGGAAGGTACAGCCTGTGCGGAAGTTCTTTTAGCCGGTGAAGAAGGCGGCGCAAGTGCGAAGTCTGTATTTGCAGGTATGGGACTTGCTGCTTTATTTAAGTTTGTAGTGGATGGACTCAAAGTGATTCCAAGCGTTATTACAGCACCACTCAAGGCATTTAAGACAGAGCTTTCAGCAGAAGTATATCCGGCACTGCTTGGTGTAGGTTATATCTGTGGACCAAAGATCGCTTCTTATATGTTTGCCGGCGGTTTAATCGGATGGTTTGTACTCATTCCGGCAATCATTACATTTGGCGGTTCCACAATCCTTTATCCGGGAACAAAGACGATTGCTGATATGTATGCTGCAGGCGGTGCTTCCGCAATCTGGAGCAGTTATATCCGATACATCGGTGCAGGTGCCGTAGCTGCAGGTGGTATCATCAGTTTAATTAAATCCCTTCCGTTAATTGTAAGAACATTTGCAGATGCAATCAAGGGCATGAAGGGGGCAGGAAACAGCAACAGCACTGTTCGTACAGAAGCAGACCTTGATATGCGTGTAATCGGTATCGGTGTATTAATCATGATTATTGCAATCTGGCTGTTACCGGAAATTCCGGTATCTCCGCTCGGAGCAGTTCTTATTGCATTATTCGGTTTCTTCTTTGCGACGGTTTCATCCAGAATGGTTGGTATCGTCGGAAGCAGTAACAATCCGGTATCCGGCATGGCAATTGCAACCCTGTTATTTTCTACACTCTGCTTAAAGGTGACAGGAGATACAGGTGTACACGGCATGAAGGGTGCTATTGCAATCGGTTCTGTTATTTGTATCATCGCAGCAATGGCCGGTGATACTTCACAGGATTTAAAGACAGGTTATATCCTTGGTGCTACACCAAAGAAACAGCAGATTGGTGAATTAATCGGTGCAGTTGTTTCAGCAGTTACTATCGGGGGCGTTCTTGTATTATTGGATTCTGCATGGGGATTTGGTACAACAGAGCTTGCAGCACCACAGGCAACTTTAATGAAGATGATTATTGAAGGTGTTATGCAAGGAAATCTTCCTTGGGCGCTGGTATTCATCGGTGTATTTATTGCAATCGTTGTTGAAATTCTTGGAATTTCCGTACTTCCTGTAGCAATCGGTTTATATCTGCCACTGGAATTAAGCGCAACAATTATGATTGGTGGTGTTATCCGCTGGTTCGTTGACAAGAAGAAGGCTGATAAGGAAGAAAATAAAGATGCAAACAGTGGAATCTTATTCTGCTCTGGTATGATTGCCGGTGAGGGTCTTGTAGGTATCCTTCTTGCAATCCTCGCAGTTGTCAACGTAGCCGGTAAGATTGATTTATCAGGCAGCTTTACAACAGGAATTGTTGGCGGCGTTGTATTAATGGTTGTTATGATTCTGTGCATCCTGAAGTTCTCACTTTGGAGTAAGAATGGCAAAGAAAACAAGTAAAAAAGATTTAAGAAATTATCTGGATTTTATACCGGTGCATCATGAGCAGTATTCCTATACGGTGTCAGATAATGGTGCAGTTACGGTTTACGTGGAAAATAAAGGCGTATTTAACAAAATTGCCCAGGTGGTTTTTAAAAAGCCGCGGATTTCCCAGATTCATCTGGATGAAATGGGGAATTTTATCTGGCCGTTAATGGACGGAAAGAATACGGTATACGATATTGCAGAACAGGTGAAAGCGCATTTTGGCGAAAAAGCAGAACCGCTTTACAACCGGTTGGTGCAGTATATGAGAAATCTGGAAAGCTACGGATTTATCCGTTTTAAAGAGTAATAGAAAGCGGCAGGCACATGGAATAGGGTGCCTGTCTTTTTTTATAAACGTCAATAAAAATCAACATGAATCTAAAATATCTGATATTTTAAAAAATTCCAACACCTAATATAATAAAACTATCAAAAATGTTTCTGCTGTTTTAAAGGAAAACAGCAGGGGAATGGAGGGTTTTATGAAAAAAAGAAGAATGACAGCCGCATTTTTAGCAGCGGCACTTGGGGTAACAGCATTGACAGGCTGTGGAGGCACAGGCGGCAGTACCGATACGGGGAAAAGCACAGAGGCTGAAAAAATCAGTACAACGATTACCGTATGGGGCTGCGCAGAAGATCAGGCAGACGAGAATGGCAAATGGCTTCAGACGATGTGTGAAAAATTCAACACAGAACATCCGGAATGGGATCTTACATTTGAATACGGTGTCTGCTCCGAACAGGATGCCGGAAAGACCGTTCCGCAGGATCCGAGTAATTCAGCCGACGTATATTTCTTTGCAAATGACCAGTTACAGACATTAATTGATGCGAAGGCAATAGCAAAGCTTGGCGGTGAAACGGCAGATTACGTAAAGAGTACAAACTCACAGGCAATTGTAGATTCCGTTACGGTAGACGGAGCAGTTTACGGTGTACCATTTACAACCAACACCTGGTTTATGTATTACGATAAGAGCAAATTTACAGACAGCGACGTGAAGAGTCTGGATACAATGCTTGCAAAGGACAAGGTTGCATTTAATATCACAGAAGGCTGGTATATGTCATCATTCTTCCTTGCAAATGACTGTGTATATTTTGGTAAAGACGGAAAAGATAATGCAGCAGGAATTGATATTTCAGGTGATAAGGGTACAAATGCAACGAAAGCAATGGTATCTATGGTCAACAATCCGAATTTTGTAAACGATGCAGGCGGTGTCGGAATCGCAGGTCTGCGTGACGGCAGTGTTGCAGCTTATTTTTCAGGTTCATGGGATTATAAGAATGTAAAAGAAATTTTGGGTGATAATTTTGGTGCCGTACAGCTTCCGAAAGTCAAGATTGGCGGTACGGATAAGCAGTTAAAGGCATTTGCAGGTTCTAAAGCAGTTGCCGTGAATCCAAACTGTAAATACCAGCAGATTGCCGTTGCACTTGCAAAGTATTTAGGTGGTAAGGAAGCACAGCAGTCCCATTATGATTTACGTAGTGTAATTCCTTGCAACACAGAACTGCTGGCAGTAGAGCCGGTTAAATCCGATGTGCTTGTAACTGCACAGAATAATACCTTTAACAATACTGCTGTTATCCAGCCGACGGTAACTGGTATGAATGATTACTGGACACCGGCACAGAATTTCAGTAAATCCATTGTTAACGGAGAAATTACACTGGATAATGCTGCAGAAAAGACAGAAGAGTTTTACAAACTGATTAATACATCAATTGTAAAATAGAAATAAAACGCACACAGCGTTTGGAGGTTGCGTATGGAATTGGTTAATGCGTTCAAAAAGGGAGATTGGCTCACAAGAAGTTCAGCAATTGTGATGGGACTTGGCAATATCCTCAGAAAACAATTTATCAAAGGAATCTTATTCCTTTTCACAGAAGCAGCTTTCCTATTCTTTATGGCAGCC
>ERZ791645.1518-NODE-1518-length-14407-cov-5.494217_pt1 | contig 14407 bp, 6 predicted proteins | sample MGYA00509939_ERZ791645 | MGnify/ENA primary metagenome ERZ791645 (study PRJEB30046, sample SAMN00715249) | human gut metagenome | study: EMG produced TPA metagenomics assembly of the A metagenome-wide association study of gut microbiota in type 2... | reverse complement strand
TGGCCATGATGGCTGGCACCGAGCAGCCGAAGCCGATGAGCATCGGCACAATGCTGCGCCCGGACAGGCCGATCTTGCGCAGGGGCTTGTCCATGACGAAGGCCACGCGCGCCATGTAGCCGGTGTCCTCCAGAATGGACAGGAAGAAAAACAGCGTCACGATGATCGGCAGGAACACGAGCACGCTGCCGACGCCGGCAAACACGCCGTCAATAATGAGGCTGTGCACGACGGGGTTGATGCCGTAGGCCGTGAGCGCCGCGTCCACGACGCCGGTCAGCGCGTCAATGCCGAGCTGCAGCAGGTCGGACAGCCACTTGCCGACGACGTTGAAGGTGAGATAAAACGTGAGCAGCATGACGAGCAGAAACATCGGCATGGCGGTATATTTGCCCGTGAGGATGCGGTCGATCTTCATCGAGCGCGCGTGCTCCTTGCTCTCGTGGCACTTGACCACGGAAGCGGCCACAACGGTCTCGATGAACGTATAGCGCATATCGGCCAGCGCCGCGTTGCGGTCGAGCCCGGTCTCGTTTTCCATCTGCACGATGCAGTGCTCGAGCAGCTCGCGCTCGTTCTCGTCGAGATCGAGCACCTGCGCCAGATCATCGCCGCCCTCAATGAGCTTGGCCGCGCAAAAGCGCGCCGGTACGCCGATGCGGTCGGCATGGTCGGCGATGATGTGCACGACCGCATGGATGCATCGGTGCACGGCGGAATCGTCCGAGCAGAAGTCCGTCACCTTCGGCAGCGCACGGCTGCGCGCGACGCTCAGCGCCTGATCCACGAGCTCGGACACGCCCTCCCCATTCGCCGCCGAGATCGGCACGACGGGGATGCCCAGCGCATCGCTCATCTTCTGCACGTCGATCGCGCCGCCGTTGGCGCGCACCTCGTCCATCATGTTCAGCGCCAACACCATCGGCACGCGCAGCTCAAGCAGCTGCAGCGTGAGATAGAGGTTGCGCTCGATGTTCGTGGCATCGACGATGTTGATGATGCCGTCCGGCTTTTCATTGATGATGAAATCGCGCGAGACGATCTCCTCCTGCGTGTACGGACGCAGCGAGTAAATGCCCGGCAGGTCGACGACGGAGCAGCCCTTCTCATCGCGCATCTCGCCCATTTTCTGGTCGACGGTCACGCCCGGGAAGTTGCCCACGTGCTGGTTCGAGCCCGTGAGGGCGTTGAACAGCGTCGTCTTGCCGCAGTTCTGGTTGCCGACAAGTGCAAAGATCATGCAGGCACCCCCTCGACCTCGATCTTCTCCGCCTCTTCGATGCGCAGCGTCAGCTCGTACCCGCGCACACGGATCTCGATCGGGTCGCCCATCGGCGCCACCTTTTGCAGCGTGACGCGTGTGCGGGGCGTGAGCCCCATGTCCAGCAGGCGGCAGCGCAGCGGGCCGTCCCCACCGACCGCCGTGATGACGCCTGAAGAACCGATTTTCAGTTTATCCAATGTCATTGCTTTTGCCTTTCCGTATAGATTGCATTCCCTTTACGATAAAATAGGTGTAGCACGCGGCAGCGGGGTTTGTCAAGTATATGACAGGAATTTCCGCACTTTTTACGGAATTTACGCGAAAAAATGTGTGCGCGCCAACCAAAAATCCCGGAGCGGCATTGCCGCTCCGGGATGTCCCGTTTTGGGGCTTTGGGGGTTGTGCGCCCGCGCCGTGATTACGGCGTTTCGCCTTCTGCGGGCGTTTGCACCGTTTCTGGCTTCACCGTTTCAGCCGGCTGCGCGCTGGGCGCAGGGGAAGCGCTGGGTTCCTCGGGCGAAGCGCCGGGCTCCTCGGGTGAGGCGCTGGGCTCGACCGGAGCGCTCGGCGCACTCGGTACATCCGGTGCATCCGGCTCGTCCGGCTCGTCCGGCGTCAGCGGGAGCACCTGCATCATGTACTCCGCCATCATCATCGCAAACTGCTCGCGCGTCGTCACGCCCTGCGGATCGAGCAGCGCCTCGCGGCCGACCGCGACACCGGAGATCAGGCTCTCGGCAACTGCCCAGGTCATGGGCTCCTTCGCGAAATTGGAAACCTTGCCCATGTCCGCGAACGTCGACAGATCACCATACACATTCATGTCACAGCCCTTGAACGCTGCGTACTCATACAGGATCGTCGCGACCTGCTCGCGCGTTGCATCGCCGTCCGGGTCGAACTTGCCGTCGCCGATGCCGGCCACGATCTTGTTCTCCGCCGCCCAGATCACCGCGTCGGTGTACCATCTGTTGTCCGCAACGTCACGGAAGGGATTCTCCCCGGTGACGGCGGGCTCGCCCTCGAGCGTATAGAGGATCTCAACGATCATCGCGCGGGACAGCTTGGTCTTGGGCTCAAAGGTCGTCGCGCTCGTGCCGAAGAAGAGCTTGTGCGCAACGACATAGTCGATCGCGCCGTGTGACCAGTAGTCGGTCGACGGCATGTCGCTGAAGATGTGGCCCGGGCAATGCTGATCGCCGGAGCACGGGATGCGCAGCGGATCCTGCCGCTCACAGACCGTGCAGTAGCCGCCGACATAGTGATGCCTTGCCGGGATGCGCTTCGAGCCTTCCAGCGTCGTGCCGCACACAGCGCAGACGATGCCGCCCGCCGAGCCGTCCTCCGTGCAGGTTGCCGGAACGATCTCCGTCGCCTTCGGCGTATGCGGCTTCATCGGAACCTCTGCCTGCGCAACGAGCGTCTCGCCGCAGACGGAGCAGTGCTTGCCTTCCGTCAGGCCGGTCTGCGTGCAGGTCGCATCCTTCGCCGGGTCGATCACTTCCTTGTGACCGAGCGCCGGGATGCTCTCGTACATGATGTTTCCGTTTTCACAGGTGTAGGTACGCACGCCGCTCTCGGTGCAGGTCGGCTTCTTGGTCACGACGCCATCGTCCCACGTATCGTTGAACTCTGCGCTCATCTTTGCGATGCGCGCGCTCAGCCACGTGTTGAGATCCTTGACGGTGTCGCCGTAGGTCGTTCCGTCGGGCCAGAAGTGATTGTCCGAGCTCGGCTTGCCGACGCGGACCAGCGGCCACTGGCGGTAGTTCATCGCGGCGCTGGCCGAGATGTGATCGTAATACCCCTGAACCTTGCCGTTGTCGCCGACAAGCGCCTGCGCCTGTGCAAGGAAGGTGTTGTGATAGTAGTTGTTCACCGCAGCGCGGAAGCCAGGGATCTTGGTGAGTGCCTGGACAAGATAGCGGCCGTTGATGAAGGTGTTGTCCGTCGTGATCACGCCGGACCAGCCGCCGCCGCCGGTCAGCTCCATGTCCCAGACGGGGCCGGCGTACATGAGGCCGTCCACGTCCTTATAGAAGAAGAACGAGGAGTAGAACGCGTCGGAGTTGCCGGAGAGGTACTGGATCAGGTAAGCCTGAACCAGCGAATTCAGATCGCAGTACTCATAGTAGTACTTGCCGGTCTGCGCGTTGTAGCCGGTATAGTTGCCGTCGGCATCCTGCGCGTAGACGGCGTCTTCAAACTCCTGATAGTACTCGCTGATGTAGGCCATAGCGTCCTTGCCGCACCACTCGGGGCTCTTGACATTCATCGCGGAGCCCTTGCCGGTGATGAAACCGCTGGCCTCGTCATACTTCGGGTTGTAGCTGTCGTCGAGCTTCGTGCCGTTGAGCTCCAGCAGGTAGCCGCCGGTGATGTTCTCCGGCTCGGTCAGGCCGGTTGTGTACTGGTAAGTCTGGCCGTACTTGTTCTCGGCCAGTGCCGTGGAAGCGTTCTCACCGTAGCCGGGGTTGCACGCCTCGTAGGCTTTTTCCATGTCAGTGATGTTGACGCCCGTCTTGTTGACGGAGTTTTTCTCACTGACGATGTATGTGCCGCGATACACGCCGTCGTAGTACAGATCCACCCAGTCGGTGCTGGCCGTGTACGGCATGCCGAGCGACTTGGCAAGATCCTTGAACATCTTGTCGCGCATGAGCGTTGCGTCGTGGGAGCCGGCGAGCAGGGTCCAGGTCTTGACCTTCTCGCCGCAGGCGATCAGGTCGGACTTGCCGTCGAGTTTGATCTGGTAGGACTTCTTCTCGGCATTGGTGAAGGTGGTGTTGCCGCGCGCCTTGAGCTGCGTGAGCGCACCGTCATACACGGTCTTGCCGTCCTTGTCTACGACGAGCAGCTTGCCGGTCGCGATGTTGGACTTGCTGGCATCGACAAAGTCTCTGCCCTGTGTGGCCGGATCGTCACTCGTGATGTAGAGCGCGTTGATATTGGCCGACTGTGCGATGTGCACGACCGCAGCCTTCTGGCCGTTGACGAGAACCGCAAGATCATACAGGCCGTCCTGCGCATCCGCCAGCTTGGTGACGTTCACGGCAGCACCGTCGAGCGTCTGCGTGCCCTTCGTGCCCTGCAGCTCGATCTTGAGTGCGTCGCTGCTGTGCGTCGTGACCGTCAGGGCAAGCTTGCTCAGCTTCGCGCTGGCCGGCAGGAACAGATACTGATCCGCACCGGACTGCATGCCGGAGATCGTCTGTCCGTCGACCGTCGCACAGATGTCCTTGAACTGTTCGGACGGCGCGAACTGGTCGGCGTTGAGTGTCGTTGCGCTGACGACATTGGAATAATGCTGAGAATTGAACCATGTGTCGCCGACCTTCGTGCAGCCGTATACGCGGAAGCTGTACGCCGTCGACGGGTTCAGGCCCGTGGCCACGCAGCTGGTCTGCGAGGTCACCTCCAAGGCCTTCCAGGTATTTCCGCCGTCGCTGCTGATCTCCACGCGGTAGTTCTCAGCACCGGGAGCCGGATTCCAGCCGACGGTCAGACGCTTCTGGCCGACATCCGTCACCGCAACGCCGGAGACGACCGGCGGAACGATCTCATACTGTGCGGACACGATGCCATAGTAATCGCCCATGCCGCGGATCGTCACGACGCCATAGCCGACCTTGGTGTTGTTGGAATAGGAAACATAGCCGTCAACACCCGCGTCGCTGGTCTTGACTGTCAGCTTCTGTCCCTCGTAGGTGGCCTCCACATAGCACGGTGTGCTGCCGCCCTTATACGTGGCCGGCCACGTCTTGACCGTTGCCTTGGAGATGTCCCTGCCCACGAAGCCGCACTTCGTGCAGACATGGTTGTCATCCCACTTATGGCCCTCCGGCCAGAGAGATGCGCCGTGCGTCGTCGCGCCGCAGGTCTTGCAGGTGGTCAGGAGCCAACCATACTTCGTGCAGGTACGGGTGTCGACCGTCTCGGTCACGTGGGCGATGCCGTCATCACCGAAGTGATGCATCTCCTCACCGATCTGCTGCCAGCCGGTGACATAGTCGCCAGCCAGGAAGTACATCTGCTGCTCGGTGCCCTCAACGGTCATCCAGCCGGTGTACTGCGCGTCCTTGACGTCGATCAGCTTGCCGCAGACCGCACAGGCAGACTTGCCATTCTGGTAGGTCGTCAGCTGGTGGCCCTTCGAGCAGCGGGACTGCAGCGTCGTGGAATCGACCACGCGGCCGTCCTTGCTGTCGTAAGCGGTGATCGTCATTTCCTCGCCGTTGGCCGTGACGTACAGGATCAGGCCCGCGTAGTCCTGCTCTTTGTACGCGAACGAGAAATCGGAAGACATCGCATAGTTGACGTTTTTGGACTTCTCGCCCAGATCGCCGCAAATGAAATAGGTCACGCCGTTTTCTGTGACGGGTTCGCCATCCTTGGCCATGATGCGCGCATAAGAGTGGTCATGACCGGAGAAGACCACGTCGATGCCGGCAGCCTCTGCCGCGGCCGGGATCTGCTCATGGAACCGCTCGCTGCCGCCCTTGGCGTTCGTGTAATACGGCGGCTGGTGGATGGACAGGACCTTCCACATGCAGGTGCTCTGCGCCGCGTCCTGCTTGAGCCATTCGCAGGCTGCGCTCAGGTCGGCGCCGTTGTTGATAACGGCGACGTAGACATCGCCGTACTCCATGGAGTAGTAGTCCTTGCTCGGGAGCTGAAGGATATTGCTGGCAGTGCTGCCGCTGAAGTCGCCGTAGTACTCATGGTTGCCGAGCGTGTGGATGAAGTCCACGTTCGGGAACGTGTGGTTAAACGCCTCCTGCATCTCGGCCCACATGTCGTAGTTGGCGCCGTTGTCGACATAGTCGCCCGTCTGGAGGCCGAAATCGACCTGCTTGTCCTTGACGAGATCACCGAGCGCGTCGAGAATCGCGATGCTCTCGGCATCCGCCTCACGGTCACCGGACATCTGCGTGTCGCCCATGACGACAAAGGCCGTGGTGTCCTGCTGCGCCGCGTTCGTGCGGAAGGTGTGCAGCTCGGACCATGTGCTGCCGTCGCCGACCTGGAACTCATAGTCCGTGCCGGCCGTCAGGCCCGTAAGCTGAATGGTGTTGATATAAGCCGCATCCTTGGAGGTGGAGAAACCGGTGAGCGTAGAGGTGCCATCGGCCGTCTGCCAGGCATCCGTGCCCTTGACGCGGTACTGAACGACCGCCTTGCCGCCCGTGCTGAGGCCGGACAGCCAGCTGATGTTCTGGTTCGTGCTGCTACCCTGAACGGCGTTGAGATGGACGGCGGTATACTCCGTGCCGGCAGCGTCCGCCAGAACGGTGACCTTCGTCGCCTCGGCGACACCCTTCGTGCCGACAGCCGTGAGCACGCAGACCGTGCCGGCGTCCTTGGTCTTCATGGCATCGGTCTCGAGCAGACCGTTGGCATTGGTTTTGCCGATCTCCGCGCCGTCGAGCGACACGGTCACACCGGCGGCGGGACTGCCGTCCTTTTCATAGACCGCGATCACGCTGGACATGCCGACCGCCTGCGGGCCGGGCTGGATGCTGTAGTATGCCGACAGCGGCAGACGCACCGCCGCCTGGGCCGCCGTATAGGCCTCGCCGTTCGCCGCGGTGAGCGCGATGTTGGACACCGTGTACGTGAACTGGTTGACCGTCGTGTCCAGGCCGGCGTCAATCTTGAAGGTCAGTGTGGCCAGCTCGCCCTCGACCGGGGCCGCCGACTCAAGGTGCAGCGTCAGCATGGCCTTCTTAAAGCCGGTCTTGATGTACGTCAGTTTTCCGGTCACGCCGTTGGCATAGGTCACCGTCGGCTGACCGATGTCATCGTTGAGGTTGAGCATCGTGATGTCCGCGGAGCGGACCTTGCCATCCGCCGTGACTGTCAGCGTATAGTCGCTGCCGAGCGGGACGAAGTCCGAGCCGCTGACGCTGACCGTGGCCGTGTCCTGCATATCGCCGGCAACGACAAAGGCCGTGGTCTTTTCGACCGTGTTGCCAAACGCATCGGACACGGAGACCGTCATGGTGTGCTTGCCGTTCTGGAGCGTCAGACGCACGGTCGCATTCGTGTCGGAATTGTCCGACTGGAGTTCCTCGCCGTCGATCCTGATGACCGTTGCCTTGGCATTGATGCCGGAGCGGTTCTGACCGTCCACATCGTCATACGAGGCGACCGCTTCGATCGAGTTGGAGTTAATGACGGTGGAGCCGTCGTCCGCGAGCGTCTGGCCGTTGACCGTCATGTCGTTGATGACCGGGTTATCCAGGTCATCGAGGTTCGTGCCATAGACGGCGCGATAGTTATCGAAGTAGATGGTGCCGTTGCGCCGCCCAGCGCCCGCATGTCCCATCATATCGTCGACCTTTGCTGGCTGATAGGACAGCCAGAACACACCTGCGCCGGGGATGATGCTCAGCGGGTGCTCCTCATTCTGATATTGCCAAATGTCTTGAATATTTGCCGAGCAGTACATCCACCCGGTCCAGTCAATGATCGTGGAGCGCTCGCCATTTGCGCCCTTATGCGAGAGAAGGTAATTTTTAGTTCCATAGTCGCTGCCCTTCCAGAACATAATGTCGGCATAGAGCGAATAACACGGCGTGTTTTCCGGTGCATAGATCCAGACGCCGATCTCCGTGGGCGTGCCCTCGATCTTGATTTGGTCGCCGCAGTAGCGAACATAGAAGTTGGAGTTTTTCGACCCGTCATAAGACTCGTAGTCATAGTTCAGCTCCATGGCATAGTCGCCGAAGCGCACCTGACCGCCCTCGGCCGCCGTCGTCATCTTCAGGTCGCCGCAGAGATATTGCGTGATAGAGGCGTTCGGCCACAGGTAATAGCTATAGCCGTTGGCGCGGAAGATGTCCGAAGCCGGAACAGGACTGTCCCAGTTGCCCGTGAAGCGGTAGGGCGCAGAGAGCTCCGCCGTCGTCGGATTGTCGGAATACGTGCCGCCGGTCGTGACCGTAATCGGGGACACATTGCCGATGTAGCCGTGGTCGGGATTCATGCCGTTATCCACGTAAGTGGATTTGCCCCAGTGGTAGTGCGCGCAGGTCTGGCGCTGGCCGTTGATGGGCTCAAAGTCCATGAGCGTCACCGGCAGCTTGCCGATCTCCACACCGACCTCCGCCGACTTGGAGCGATCGTTTGCGTAAGTAACCGTGACGGTCGCGTTCATCGTGCCGCTGCCGGTACCGGCCACGAACGTGTTGCCGTCCATGTGGCCGACGTCATTATCCGGCACGCCGGCCGTCTTGGACTTGATCGTCCATTTGAAGTCACCGGGCTTATAGGCGATGTCCACACCGTCACACTTGGCAACAAGGCCGAGATCGGATGTTGCGCCAAAGTCGAGCGACACGGACGTGCTGCTGAAATGCACATCCGTGATGTCCGCGATCTTCACGGTCGTCGTGCCCTTGACGGTGCCGTCCACAAGCAGACGCGCCGTCACATCACCCTTATAGTTCTTCGCGGGCGTGAACAGACCGTTGGCGTCGATCGTGCCGCTCTTGGCGTCCGCGACCGTCCAGGTCACATTCTCCGGGAGCGCGGCCTCGCCGCCGTTTTTATCCACGCCGATGGCCGAGAACTGGATCTGGCTGTTGGGCGTGTAGACCGTGTTGTTCGGGGAAAGGGAGGCATGGTCGAACACGCCGTCACTCTCCGCCGTGGAGACCAGCAGCAGGGCGCTGGCGACCGTGCGCTCCACACCGTCGGACGGGCGGTTGCGGACCTGAAGCTCCGTGGTGCCCTCGCGCTTGGTGGCGCAGGTGGCGGAGCCGCCGCCGTCGAGGAAGATCGCATTCACCACGCCCTGCGCATACAGGAACGAAATCTCCTCATCGATCGTCATGCCGACCGAGTACGGGCTCTGGCGGCCGTCGGCCAAAAAGGTCACGACCGTGCCGTCCGCCTTGATGCCGATGCAGTTGCGCGGCATGAGGTCCGGATTCCCGTTGTAGCAGGGCTGTCCATCCTTGATCAGATAAAACGGGCCGGAAATCGCTTCCAGAACGTCGGAGCAGTCCACCCCGGCGTCACGGATGGCATAGGTACCGTCCTTCAAAACCGCAAAATACGGCTCGTTGGCAACACCGTTATTCTTCTGAATGAGGTTACCCTCCATGATGAGGTAACCAAGCGGCTGCAGCGTCTGCATGTTGTAGTAGTCGCCGTTCATGGCCATGATGACGTTGCCGCCGGTAGCCTTGGTGTAGTTGGCAGCCTGCAGCGTGGTCTTTTCCATGCTCCATGCCAGATTGGCCGCCTTGTCCTTACGGGACGCGGGCGTGCTGCCTTCTGTATAGTAACCGTTGTACGAGGCCTTGAATGTCGCCTTCGCACCCGGTGCGATCGTCGTCATAAAACCGGCGATCTGCGCATTGCCTTCCTTCGTATTCAGGAAAATGTCAGATTCCGTCACGCCGTCGATCAGCGTGTAATCCGTCTGACTCACAAGGATCTTACCGCTGGCAGGCTCGACGGGATCTACGGTATTCGCAGCCAGCGCCTGCGGGGCAATGAGCGTCAGCGTCATCAGGACGGCCAACACAAAAGCCCACGCTCTGTTCGCGAATCGGGTCGCTTTCACGACTCACATCAGCTCCTTTTCTGTAGTTTCCTCTCTAAATTTGTCAGCTCGATGTGTGAAAAAAGAAGAGATGAGGTTTTCCCATCTCTTCTTTGTGCTTTGGGGTCTATGATTTGTCTATTAGCAACCGAAGTCCTGATAGAAAAACATGTAATTTTCAGTGAGCTCCTTACTCCGCAAACGCGTTGTACAGGAACTCAACAGCCTCGGCACGGTTGCAGACCTTGTCCGGGCTGAACGTGGTGGCGCTGGTGCCGACAGTCAGGCCGTTGGCCCATGCCCACTGCACTTCGTTGTAGTACCATGCGCTGGCCGGAACGTCAACAAACGGCATATTGTCCGTTGCGCCGTCCGACAGCAGACGCACGAGGAAGCAGACCATCTCGGCACGGGTGCATTCCTTAGCCGGGCTGAAAGTCGTGCTGGTCGTGCCGGCAACGATGCCCGCCTCATAGGCCCACAGGAGCGCATCCTCGTACCAGGCAGCGGCCGGAACGTCGGTGAACGGAACAGCCTTGATGGTCGCGACCGGATTGCCGGCGGCGTTCCACAGGAACTCGACCATCTGCGCGCGGTTGCAGGCTTCAAGCGGCGCAAACATCGTCGGGGTCATACCGACAGTCACACCGTTCTTGACGGCCCACATCACGGCGTCATAGTACCAGGCACCCTCTGCCACATCGTCGAACTTCATTTCAGGCTCAGACGGCTGGCTCGGCTGAGAGGGCTGAGACGGCTGGGACGGCTGGCTCGGCTGAGAAGGCTGGCTCGGCTGAGAAGGCTGAGACGGCTGGCTCGGCTGGGACGGCTGGCTCGGGGTGGACGGCGCGGTCGTGCCGGACGGTGCCGACGGCATCGACGGGGCAGACGGGGCCACGCCCGCAAGAGCAGTCGTGGCGAGCAGGCAGACTGCCACCAAAAGCGTCAATACGACTGTCAGGATTTTTTTCTTGGACATGCTTTTTTCCTCCGTTTAAAAATAATTGCAAATTCCTGTCATTGGATGCTGGAATTCCATGCTTCCAGACGAGTTAGAATTCAACACTGTCATCGTATCATAAGGTCTTCCATATTTCAAGCCCATTTCGGACAAAACATCCGGTTTTTGCAGCGATTTGTGCATGCGGGTGTCCCTCCGCCGCGCCCGGCGCTCTCAAGCCCCCCGCATAGCCCAGAACACGCGCACCGCCGCTCCTGCCGATTTGGTTTGACACACGGATGCGCATACACTTATAATAAACCACGGCATCGTCCAGACGCGCGGCGGCGATGCCGTTTTGATGCCGGAACGATGTAATTTTGACCCGAAGGAGGCGGTAGCATGATCCAGATCCTGATCGTGGACGACGAAAAGCCGATCTGCGACCTGATCCAGATGAGCCTGACCCGCGCGGGCTACCGGTGCACGTGCGTGTACGACGGTCTGGCCGCGGCGGACATTCTCGAGCGCAATGTCTTTGACCTCATCCTGCTCGATGTGATGCTGCCGAACGCCGACGGCTTTGAGCTCATGGAATACATCCGCCCGCTGGGCATCCCGGTCATTTTTCTGACCGCGCGCGGCTCGGTCGACGACCGGGTACGCGGCCTGCGCATGGGCGCGGAGGATTACATCGTCAAGCCCTTTGAGGTGCTCGAGCTGCTTGCGCGCGTGGACGTCGTGCTGCGGCGCTACAACAAGACCGACGCCGTCATCGAGATTGGCGGGCTGCGCATCGACACGCGCGCCATGCAGGTCTGGCGCGGCGCGGAGGAGATCGCGCTCACGCACAAGGAATATGACCTGCTGCTGTTTTTCGCCCGCAACCCCGGCACCGCGCTCTACCGCGAGACGATCTATGAGCACGTCTGGGGCGGCGAGTACAGCTACGGCAGCAAGACCGTGGATCTGCACATCCAGCGGCTGCGCAAAAAGGTCGGCTGGGAAAACCGGCTGCTGGCCGTAAACAAGGTCGGCTACCGGCTGGAGGTGTGAGCGGATGAGATTTCGCGCAAAGCTCACGCTCGCCATGGTGCTGCTGCTGTCGCTGACCTACGGCATCGGCGGCAGCCTCATGATCGCGCAGTCGTTTTCCAGCTCCATCGCCCGCGAGCGCGACACCGCCGTGCAGACCTACCGCATGATCGTGGACGTGCTCGACCTGCTCGGCGACAACACCTCGCCCGGCACGGCGGCCAACACCGTCGCGCTCGTGCTGCACAAGCTCGGCAGCGGCGGGGCGAGCACATCTGCGCGCATCCGCTTCAGCGCACAGATGATTGAGACGGGCGACACCATGCTGCTCGATGAAGCACCCGAGCCTCCGGCCGGCAGCGGCGTGACCAGCATCGTGCACACCGGCAGCGGCCGGCACTACCTCACGCTCAGCGCAGCGGCTGACGGCACGAGCGTGACGCTCGCGTTCGACGTGTCGAACATCTACACCGTGCGCCAGACGCAGCAGCGCGCCTACCACACGACGTTTCTGATCCTCGTCGCCTTCGGCGCGGCCGTGGCGTGGGTCACGTCCTACCTGCTGACGCGCCCGCTCGGCACGCTCTCGCGCGCGTCGCGGGAGCTGGCGCGGGGCAACCTCGGCTACCGTGCGCCCGTGCGCTCGCGCGACGAGGTGGGGCAGCTCGCCGCCGACTTCAACCGCATGGCCGGGCAGCTTGAGCGCAACGTCAACCGCATTCAGGAGACCATGGCGCTGCAGGAGCGGTTCATGGCCGACTTCTCGCACGAGATGAAAACGCCCATGACCTCCATCATCGGCTATGCAGATCTTTTGCGCAGTCAGGTGCTCACGCCCGATGAGCAGATGGACGCGGCAAACTATATTTTTTCCGAGGGCAAGCGGCTCGAGGCGCTGGGGCTGAAGCTGCTGGATATGCTCTCGCTCGACCAGTCAAAGCTCCAGCTCGTGCCCGCGCATCCTGCCGATCTCGTGGCGGGGCTGCTCGAGCACCTCAAGCGCCTGTACGCACAAAAAGGCATTGCCCTGCAGTACCGCACCGAGGAGGGCGCGTGCTTTTTAGAGCCGGACCTGTTCAAGACCCTGCTCGTAAACCTCATGGACAACGCCCGCAAGGCGCTCGACAGCGGCGGCAACATCTACGTCTGGCAGGAGATGCTGCCAGACGGCTGCCGCGTGCGCGTGCTCGACAACGGCCGCGGCATCCCGCCGGAGGCGCTCGCGCACCTGACGGAGGCGTTTTACCGCGTGGACAAGTCGCGCTCGCGCGCACAGGGCGGCGCGGGACTCGGCCTGTCGCTGTGCAACGAGATCGTGCAGCTGCACGGCGGCACGATGCAGTTTGAAAGCCGCGTCGGCAACGGCACGGTCGTGACCGTAGAGCTGAAAGGAGGCCGTGTATGAAGCGCTGGCTCAACACCGTACTGGCGCTCGTGCTCATGCTGGCGATCGCAGCGGGCGGATTTTTCCTGCCGAACTTCGTCTCGGCGCGGCTTGACCGCGCGGAGCAGGACACGGCGTTTTCCCTCAGCACCGGCGACGAGCAGAGTCCGGCCACCATTTTGCGTCTGAAGCTGACCGACGGCATCATGAATCTCGGCGCCAGCGAAGAGCCGCCCATCGCGCTCGATGAGAGCGCCGCCGCGCACACGCGCGATGAGATGACGCGCTATGCGCAGACGTTTTTGACCGCGCTGTACAAAGACTGCGAGCTCTTCGGCGCTGACTTCACTGACGACGGTGTGAGCGTCGATTACGCAAGCTACGGCAGCGGCTTTGTGCTCTGGAGCATCACGCTGTCCGATCCGCGCGGCGACAGCGTGACGCTCCTGCTCGACGACACGACCGGCTGCCCGCTCGCGATCGGATACAGCTTTGCCGACAGCTACGCCTTCCAGCTCGAGCAAAACGGTCTCTGGAGCTACCTGCTGCGCGTGTTTGAAAACCGCATCGCCGTCACGATCTCGGCCGCGCTCGGCGCGACTTACGACGAGGTGCAGATCCCGATGCCGGACGCGGCGAAAAAAATGCTCAAGCTGTCCGCAGACAGCAAAATCACCGTCCCGCTGCATCCGCTCAGCGCCGGGAGCGCGGACTCCAACGTCAACGGCAATGCGATCGACTACCTGCAGTTTTACGACCCGGACGCCGACACGGTCTTTTCCCTGCCGGCGCGGCACTCCGGGAGTACGCTGCTGTTCAACACCGAATGGTTTGGCGATTAATGATGCCGTTTTGATGCCAAAGCGTTGCCGGACGGATCACAGTCTCCGCTAAGATGGGGTCATACCCGCTTCGCGGAGACTTTTTTCGTCAGGAGATGCCCACTATGCAGAGAAACGATCTTCCACGCATCGGCGTGCTCAGCGCAGACGCCGCCGCCATCGCGCAGTTTCTGCGCCGCATACAGGCACTGGATACAGAGACTGCTGCCCTCCTGCCGCTGAGTCCGGCTGCCGTGCCCGACTGCGAGCCGTATCTGTGCGGCGCGAGCACACACGCGCCGCTGCAAAAGCTGAGCGAGGCGGCCGAGATCCTGACCGCATCCGGCTGCATGGTCATCGCCGCGCCGGACAGCGCAGGCATTTTCTGCGAGCAGCTCACGGCAGCCGC